>Ga0315282_10005839_pt1 | contig 20822 bp, 12 predicted proteins | sample YL17G07_20_MG_FD_203693 | JGI IMG/M metagenome (GOLD analysis project Ga0315282, IMG submission 203693) | Sediment microbial communities from Yellowstone Lake, YNP, Wyoming, USA - YL17G07_20 | ecosystem: Environmental > Aquatic > Freshwater > Lake > Sediment | place: USA: Wyoming | collected... | reverse complement strand
CTGCCGTGGAAGGCGTTCGCGCTGGGCGCATCGCTCGCCGCCTTCGGCGTGGTCGTCGCGGACGCGTGGCGCCCGGACTGGGTCACCTCCCGCACCGCGCTGCTGCACGCGGTGACCATCCTCGGCGTGGCCGCCGCGAGCGCCCTGCTGGCGGTGTTCGTCCCTGCCTTCGGCCGACTGTTCCTGCGCGCGACGCGGCGCGAGCTGGAGGTGCGGCATCACGCGCAGTCGCTGTTTCTCACGCGGGAGCTGTTCCGCACGCGGCAGCGGACCGGCGTGCTCGTCCTGGTTAGCCTGTTCGAGCGCAGGATCGAGATTCTGCCGGACACCGGTCTCCACGATCGCGTGAGCGAAGCGGACTGGCGCGCGGTGATCGCGCCGATGACGCCGCTGCTGCGCCAGGCCCGACCGTTTCACGCGCTCGAGGAGGGGCTCGCCGCTCTCGAGGCGTTGCTCGGGGCGAAAGGCTTCCGGGCCGCCGAGGGCGGTGCCAACGAGCTGCCCGACCGGCCCATCGAGGAGCGCGGCGTATGAGGCGCCATCTGCGACGGGTCCCGGGGATTGCGCTGCTGCTCGCGTGCGCGTCCGTGGCGTCGGTCTCGGCCGTCGACGTCCCCTATCTGACGGGCCGCGTCGTCGATGACGCCAACATCATCACGCCGGACACCCGCGCACGGCTGACGGCGGCCCTCAAGGCGCACGAGCACGCGACCGGCAATCAGATCGCCGTGCTGACCGTGCCGACGATCCAGCCCGACAGCATCGAAGATTACGCGGTGAAAGTGTTCGAGAGCTGGAAGCTCGGTCAGAAGGGCAAGGACAACGGCGTGCTGGTCGTCGTCGTGCCACAGGATCGCAAGATGCGGATCGAGGTGGGGTACGGCCTCGAGCCGACGCTGACCGACGGCACGTGCGGCCAGATCATCCGCAACGTGATGACGCCGCAGTTCAAGGCCGGCAACTACGACAACGGCGTCGAAGACGGCGTCCGAGCGATCATTGCGCGGCTCGAGGGGAAGGGTGAGATCCCGAACGCGCCGCGGGCCGGCGCGCCGTCGGGTTGGGCGACCGTGCACTTCCACAGCCCCGACCTGCCCTGGGCGCAGCGCATCCTGTTCGGCGCGTTCATCTTCGGGATCATCGGCCTGTTCACCGTGATCGGTGTGCTGACGCCGGGGCTGGGATGGTTCCTGTATGTCTTCCTGATCCCGTTCTGGGCGATGTTCCCGATCGCGATCATCGGCCCCGAGCCGACGGTCGTCCTGCTGGCGACCTACATCATCGGCTACCCGATCGCGAAGCTCCTGCTCGCCCGGACGGAGTGGTACCGGAACGCCGCGAAGGATCTGAAGAGGAAAGGCACCGCGAGCATCGGCGGCTTTACCTTCAGCACCTCCCCCGGGTCGTCCGGCTTCTCCTCCGGCGGTGGCTTCTCTGGCGGCGGCGGAAGCTCCGGCGGCGGCGGAAGCTCCGGCAGCTGGTGAACCACTTCTCACCCTACCACCTCGGAATTCCTGACGTTTTCAGGCGATCTCCTGCCTATACCCTAGGCGGCTCCAAGCCGCGCGGGTCAGCTCGCCGCCACTGAGAGGAAGGGCACGAGGCCGCAGTCGGACTCGATGTTCCGTTCGAGCATCGTGTTGACACATAATGCGCGAGCCAGCTCGTCGGTTTGCACGGTGCGTGCGGGGGCCCAGCCTGGCCAGAGGAGCTTCACATGACGAAGACGAGTGCGAGATTCGGCGTGGTGGTCGTCGCGGTGGTCGGTCTGCTCGCCGCCGCAGTATCAGGTGACTCCGGGCGACCCGGCGTTGGCCGATCGAGGGCCGCAGCCGGCGCCGCCGAGTACCCGCGCGTGGATCCGACCTTCCTGACCGCGCTGGAATGGCGGTCGATCGGTCCGTTCAGAGGGGGCCGGGCGCCGGCCGTCGCGGGAGATCCGGACGATCCCCTCGTCTTCTACTTCGGCGCGGCCCACGGCGGCGTGTGGAAGACCACCAACGCGGGCACGCTGTGGTGGAACGTCTCGGACGGATTCTTCAAGGTGGCGCCGGTCGGCGCGATCGACGTGTCGCGGTCGAACCACCAGGTGGTGTACGTCGGGACGGGCGAGGGGCTTCCGCGCCAGGACACGACGCCCGGCGACGGCGTGTACAAGTCGACCGACGGCGGCCGGACGTGGACGAACATCGGGCTCAAGGAAACCCGCCACATCACCAAGATCCGGATCCATCCGACGAACCCGGACCTCGTGTACGTAGCGGCGCTGGGTGACATGTTCGGGACCAACCCCGAGCGCGGGGTGTTCCGCACGAAGGACGGCGGCAAGACCTGGCAGCGGGTGCTCTTCAAGAGCGAGCGGGCGGGCGCGGTCGATCTCACGATGGACCCGACGAACCCGAACATCCTCTTCGCGGCCATCGAACAGTTTCAGCGCCTCCCCTGGGATGAGATCAGCGGCGGGCCCGACTGCGGCCTCTACAAGACGACCGACGGGGGCGACACGTGGACGGAGATCACGCGCAACCCTGGGCTGCCGAAAGGCGTGCTCGGGAAGATGGGGGTCGCCATCTCGCCGGCGCGGCCGACCCGTGTCTACGCGATCATCGAGGCGGACGACGGCGCCGTGTTCCGGTCCGACGACAGCGGGGCGACCTGGCAGCGGCTCTCCGAGCAGCGCGACCTGCGGCGGTTTGCCTCGTCCTACATGCACATCATCCCCGACACACAGGATCCGGACACCGTGTACGTGCCGTCGCTGGAGTTCTTCAAATCGACGGACGGCGGCAAGACGTTCTCGGTCCGCCCGATGCAGCACAGCGACAACCACGCGATCTGGATCGATCCGAAGAACGACCGGCGCATCATCGTGGGGGGCGACGGTGGTGCCCAGGTGTCACTGGACGGCGGCGCCTCCTGGTCCACGGTCGACAACCAGCCGACCGCCGACCTGTTCGGGCTCGCCATCGACAACCAGCAGCCGTACTGGGTGTACGGCGCGCAGAACGACAACTCGCACATCGGGATCCCGAGCCGGACCGGCGGCACCGCCATCGGGTGGCCGGACGTCCTCAACATCAACGGCGGCGAGGGCGGGCAGACGGCCGTCAAGCCGGATGGCAGCGTGGTCTACGCCTGCGATCGCACGGCCATCACGCGCTACGACCGGCGGACCGGGGAGACGCCGACCATCAGCGTCTGGCCGGAGGATGAATTCGGGGCGCCGGCGAAGGACGTGAAGTACCGCTTCTACTATTCGTTCCCGATCCTGCTGTCGCCTCACGATCCGAACGTCCTGTACACCGGGAGCCAGTTCCTCTTCCGGACGACCAATGAGGGCGATTCGTGGGAGGCGATCAGTCCCGATCTGACGCGCAACCGGATCGACACGATGGGGAAGATCCCGGGGGGGCCCATCACGTCGATCGCGTCCTCGCTGTACTACGTCAGCCTGATCCGCTCGATCGCGGAGTCCCGCCTCGAGAAAGGCGAGCTGTGGGTGGGCACCGACGACAGCACTGTCCAGGTGTCGCGCAACGGCGGCAAGACGTGGGACAACATCTCGCCGAAGGATCTCCCGGAGTGGACGACGATCACCGCCATCGACGTGTCGCCGCACGACCGAGGAACGGCCTACCTGGCCGGGGAGCGGCACAGGGTGAGCGACCGGACGCCGTACTTGTACAAGACCACCGACTACGGCCGCACGTGGCAGAAGATCACGAATGGGATTCGCGAGAACGATTTCACGTGGGTGATCCGCGAAGATCCGGTCCGCAAAGGGCTGCTCTATGCGGGCACGGAAACCGGCGCCTACATCTCGTTCGATGCCGGCGCGACCTGGCAGCCGCTGCAGCTCAACCTGCCCGCGGTGGCCGTGTACTACATGCAGGTCAAGAACAACGACCTGGTCATCGCGACGCACGGGCGGGGCTTCTGGATCCTGGACAACATTTCGGCCCTGCGCCAGATCACGCCCGAGGTCACCTCGGCCCCGGTCCATCTGTTCGACGTCGGGCCGGCCACGCGCAGTCTGGGCGGGCGGCGGTTCGGCGGGCGGGGCTCGCGGCCGGGCGTCCAGTTCGCGAATGCCGGGGGGATGGTCGTGGCCTTCGAGGATCGGCGCGGGCCGGACGGCCGGACCCGGCGCACCTACCTCAACGCGGGCCAGAACCCGCCGAGCGGGGCGCTCGTCGAGTACTACCTGAAGCAGCCGCCGGCGGGCGAGGCAACGCTGACGATCGTGGACGCAAAGGGCCAGGTGATCCAGCGCTTCTCCAGCCAGGCGAAGGACAGCCGCTCGATGCCGGCCGAGGCGGGGATGAACCGGTTTTACTGGGACATGCGCTATCCGAGTGCCCGCGAGGCGGCCTCGGATGTGCCACTGCTGTCGCTGGAGGCCCCACGGCCGGCGCCGCCGGTCGCGCCGCCGGGACGCTACGCCGTGCGGCTGACGGCGGGCGGCCAGACCTACGAGCAGGCGTTCGAGATCCGCAGGGATCCGCGCACCACCGCGAGCGACGCGGATCTGCAGGCGCAGTTCGACTTCATGGTCAAGATTCGGGACCGGCTGTCGGAAGTGACCGACGCAGTCAACAGGCTGCGCGACGCGCGCCGTCAGGTCGAACAGCGCGAGAAGCAGGCGGCAGGGCCGGCGGGCAAGCCACGGGCGGACGTGGCGGCGGTCAAGGCGAAGCTCGCGGCGATTGAAGGCCAACTGACCCGGCTCGTCGGGCGGAATCCCCTGGACCTGCCGGCGAAAGGGTTGGACAACAAGCTGGCGGCGCTGTCCGGAGAGGTCGGCGGCGCGAATGCGAGGCCGACCAAGCAGATGTACGCGGTGTTCGAGGATCTGTCGGCGCGCGCCGCCGTGCAGCTGCGCCAACTGGACGAGGTGATTGCGAAGGACATTCCCGCTCTCACGCCCGGGGGCGCCGCGAAGCCCAAGCGCCAGTAGCTGCGGCGCGGGTTTCCGTCGGGCGGGCAGTAGCGCCTGCAGGAGGCGCGGGCAATCTCGACATTTGCGCGGATGCGGCAGGACGTGGCAGCAAGTCGTGCCACGCCTTGCCGTGCCGCGTTCGTGCTATGGCACCGCTCGTTTTCCGGGAGGGCGTTCGATGACCGACACCGGATTGGCACCTCACGCCGTGAACGCAAAGCCTTTCCCGACTCGCTCGTACCGCTGGATCGTGCTCCTGGGGATGAGCGTCGCGGTGTACGGCAGCTACTACGCGTTCGACTACATCGGACCACTTGCCCCCGTCCTCAGCCGGCAGCTGCACTTCTCGTATTCCCAGATCGGACTGCTGCAGGCCGTCTACAGCCTCCCCAACATCGTGACGATGCTGGTGTGCGGGATCATCATCGACCGGATCGGCACCAGGAAATCGATGATGGTCTTCGGCGTGCTCGTCCTCGCGGGGCTCGTCGTGACGAGCCTCACGCCCCGGCTCGCGGTGATGGTCGGCGGCCGCTTGCTCGTCGGGACCGGCGCCGAAGCGCTCGCGCTTGCGTCCAACGTGGCGCTCGCGCGCTGGTTCTGGCGCGGGGAGCTCAGCCTGGCGTTCGGCATCAGGGGGCCGTTCTGCCGGTTGGGGTCCTTCAGCGCCCAGACGTCTCCGACGTGGGCAGCTGCCGCGTACGTCTACTGGCAGTGGCCGCTGGTGATCGCGGTCGGGTTCGGCGTGTTCTGCATCATCGGCGCCATCCTGTACTGGATGCTCGATTCCCGGGGGGAGCGGCGCTTCGAGCTGGGCCACGTCGCACACAAAGAGGAGTTGGCCTTCCGCGACGTGTTCCGGTTCGACCGGTCGTTCTGGCTGCTCGCGGCCCTGTGCGTCACCTTCTACGGCTGCATCTTCCCGTTCCAGACCTTCGGACAGAAATTCCTGATCGAATCGCGGCACGTGTCCCCGCAGACCGCGTCGCTGCTCGTGGGCATGGAGCCCTTGCTCTCCATGATCGGCCAGCCGTTCTTCGGTCACCTCGTCGATCGCCACGGCAAGCGCACGCTCGTCCTGCTGGCCGGGTCGTTGTTGATCACGCCCATCTACCTCCTGCTGGGGTACACCGACATCCCGCCGGTCATCCCGATGGCCATGATGGGTGTCGGGTTTTCCATGATCCGGGGAGTCATGTGGCCGGCCCTCGCCTACATCGTCGACCGCTCCCGCCTCGGGCTTGCCAATGGCATGCTGGATGCGATCCAGCAGCTCGGGCTCGTCAGCACCAATCTGATGATCGGCTGGGCGAACGATCACTGGCTGGCGGGTGCGGCGAACCCGGCGGGCTATCGGGCGGGGATGTGGATGTTCACGAGCCTCGCCGTGCTCGCGGTGTTGTCGGCGAGCCTGTTGCGCCAGGTCGAAACGGGGCCTCGCGCCCATGGGCTCGAGACCATCACCGCGCAGCGCTGAAACCGGGCTCGGCTCGCCAACATATCCTGCGCCTGATTGGCGAACACGCCGCACGATGTCATCAGTGGCCTCGCGCCGGACTGGCGCAGCGACGGTCACCGCGTCGCCGATCTCCCGTGCGACACGCCCGGCTTCTGGCTCCGGGTCTACCGTGTCGACGGCCGGTCTCCCACGGCGGCGGGAATCACCGGCAGGACGAGGTGCGACGGATACTGCGCAGTGTGGTGCACGGTCTGCGTCGCCCTGACCATCGCGGTGCCCGTGCCGGGATCCTCGCCCGTGTTCAGGTTGCGATCGAAGCGCGGGAAATTGCTGCTCGAGATCTCCACCCGGATCCGGTGGCCCGGCAGGAACACGTTGCTCGTGGCCCACAGGTCGATCGTGTATTCGTAGACCTTTCCGGGCTCGATGGCGCTCGCCTGCTTGGTCGACGCGCGGTACCGCGCGCGCACGATCCCGTCCTGGAGATTCCGCGCGTACCCGTTGGGCTCCACATCGACGAGCTTCGCTGTCCAGTCAGTGTCCTTCGCGCTCGTCGCCGCGTACAGCATCACGGTGATCGGGCCGGTGATCTCCACAGGCGCCGTCAATTCAGGGCTCGTATAGACGAGGACGTCGTCGCGGCGCTCGGCCGCCCGCTGGTCGAACGGCCCCATCGGCACGATGTCCGTCCAACAGCAGTTGTTCCCGCCCAGCGTCGGCACAGGGCGGGCCGGATCGTACGTGTAAGTATCGTTCGCCTCCTGGGCCTTCGGAGGGTCGGCGCTCAACGCCCCGTCCCCGTTGAGTGAGTTCGCGCGTCCCCCGCTACGGAAGTAGTACTTCGTGTACTGCGTGCGTGCGAGCGGCCACTCGCGCTCGTACCGCCACGAGTTCACGCCCATGACGAAGATCTTGATCGGCGGGTCGTCAGCGACCCCGTTCTCCCTGCCCTTCAGCCAGTAGTCATACCAGCGCACCTGCACGCGCGACAGGTCCACGGCCGCCTCGGGCCCGAAGTCCACCTCGCCGACAGGGTTCCGGCCGATGCCATGCACCCAGGGGCCGATCATCACGCGTCTGCCAGTCCGAGCCGCCTCGGTCTTGCCGCGCTTCGTGATCTCCACGTGGTCGGTCAGCAGACCCTGCAGGAAGATGTCGTACCACCCGCTGATGCTGAACGACGGGACGGCGATCTGGTCCTGTGCGTGCTCCCAGCTGTTCTCGTCCCAATAGGCGTCTCGCGTCGGATGCCTGACCCAGTCACGGTAGCACGCGATGTGGCGACCGGCTGCTTCGTCTGCTGTCGCGATCGGCAGGTGCTGAAAGACCGCCGGCCACCGGTACGCGGTCAACTCCTGATTGGTCCGGCCGTCGATGTAGACCGCCCACGGGAGGGCAAACCCCAACTGGAACGCACCGGCCTTGTAGATCCAGTTGTCGTACGTGTCCAGCGTCGTCACGTTCGGAATCATGGCCGTCAGGTACTTGCTGCCCTTGAGGGCCTGAAGGAGCTGGGTGAGCCCGAAATACGACTGCCCCATCGTCCCGATCCGGCCGTTGCTCCACGGCTGCCGCCCGATCCACTCGTCGGTGTCGAAGCCGTCGTTCGGTTCGTTGCGGAAGGTGTAGAAGACGCCGTCCGAGTCGTATCGACCGCGCACGTCCTGCTGGACGACCGCGTAGCCGCGCTCGGCGTAGAAGATGGACTGGTAGTGCGTCTGGCTGATGGCGCCGACGGCGTTGTTGCTGTAAGGCGTTCGAACCAGGATCGCTGGAAACTGCCCCTCGGCGTCGGGGCGGTAGATGTCGGCCGACAGCTCGGTGCCGTCCCGCATCGGAACGCGGACATTGTGCTCCATCCGCACTCTGAACCTGGGCTGAGACAACCGGGATTCGTCGTAGTGGGACAGCTGGGCGCGTTGGCCGACCAGCGGGGCTGACCCGAACCCCACACCCAGGCCGAGCACAACGAGGACCCCGCTCACAACAGCACGGCGGCTCATCGCTTCCCTCCCGTCGAGGACACAGACGTTGCTGGTGACGCGCTCACTCGAAGGTCACCTCTTCGGCAGGTCCGACTCCATGGCCCGCTCCCCTATCATGGCGATCGGCTCACCCTTACTCGTCGGCGGCGTGCCGACAATGTAGAGCACCTCGCCCGCAAAGGGCGCGCAAATCTCCTGCAGCATCCGGCCGTAGAAGTCCGTGACGTGCCCGATCAGTGCGCCCGCCGCGACTGTCTGGCCGCGCTCGACGGCAGGGAAGAAGACGCCGGTGGCGCCGCTCGTCAGGACCTCGTTTCGCCCGATCCACACCACGGACGACACCGGTTCTGGTCCCGTCAACCGCATCTTGAGCTGCCGCAGGACGCCAGCCACACCCCGCTCGATCCTCGCGATCGACGCCTCATCGGTCTGTCCCAATCCTCCGGACTCAGCCGTCAGCGCGGGCTTGCCGCGTGTGATTGCGGTGGCGTCGACGTAAAGCGATTTGGCGGGATCCGCCGGAAGGCTGCGGTCCACGACGATGTGGTCGATGCCGAACGCCAGCGCAAGCTGGCGTCCTTTCTCGACGACCTCCGGCGCTCCTGTCACGGCCCAATAGGAGTACGGACGGAGCGATTCGTTGCCATCGCCGCAGTGAAGATCGATGACGTCAGTCGAACGCTCGATCACTTCGCGCGTGATGACGTCCGCGATCCGTTCCGACAGCGTGCCGTCGGGCCTCCCGGGAAACACCCTGTTCAGGTTCTTCCCGTCGACCGGGGAGTAGTACACGGTGCGCGCCAGGAACGAAGGCACGTTCGCGACGTGCACGAGGATGACCGTGCCGGAGAGTTCCTTCGGGTCGAGCGAGCCCCTGATTCTCTGAAGGGCGAGAATCGGCGGATACTCCGCCCCGTGCACGCCGGCGATCAGCGCCAGGATCGGCCCGGGCCTGACGCCCTGAACGATCGAGACCGGGATCGTCGTGCCGGCGTCGCCCGCGCGCGCGGGCACTGTGAGATTCCCGGAGACGGTCTCCCCGGGCCGCGCGGTCACGTTTCCTACCGTGAACCCGCCCTGCGCCGCAGCTACTCCGGGATACAGGAGAAGGCACACTGCAAGCGCCCCGCCTGCCCCACTCGCCCACCGACGTCCCATTGGATCTCCTCCCCCGCGTCTCTGAGGCTCCGTGTCTTCACTCCTCAAGCTGCACGTTGTACCACCGATCGGCACAATCCGTGTAGACGTTTAGGTACGAACCGTGCCGCCAGAGGGCGGCGTCACCGGAGGGCATCTGGTTCAACCCTCTGGACCGGGTGGACCAAAGCGTGAACAATACCGGCCACGGCGGCACGGACCTGTGCACGGACGAAGGTGCACGGAGGAGGGTGCACCACGAAGGTGCACGGACGAAGGTGCACGGAGGAGGGTGCACCACGAAGGTGCACGGACGAAGGTGCACGGACGAGGGTGCGCCACGAAGGTGCACGGACGAGGGTGCACGGAGGAGGGTGCACCACGAAGGTGCACGGACGAAGGTGCACGGACGGGGGTGCACGGACGAGGGTGCGCCACGAAGGTGCACGGACGAGGGTGCGTCACGAAGGTGCACGGACGAGGGTGCACGGAGGAGGGTGCACCACGAAGGTGCACGGAGGAGGGTGCTCGGAGGAGGAGCATCGCGGAGGTTCATCACGCGGGCTCACGACGGGGGAGGGTGCGATGCACGAGAAGACCGGCCATGGGCGGAAGGTGCGGGTGGGGGTCCTGGGCGCCGGCGCCTGGGCGCGGAACGCGCACCTGCCCGGCTTCCTGCGGGATTCGCGATGCGAGGTCGTCGCGATCGCCGATCCCCAGCTCGATCTCGCCCGCGACGCCGCACGGCAGTTCAGCATCCCCGCGGCGACCGCCGATCACCGCGAGGTCATCGGTCGCGAGGACGTCGACATGATCGACGTCTGCACGCCGAGCCACACCCATTTCGAGCTGACGTGGGCGGCGCTCGAGGCGGACAAGCACGTGCTCACGGAGAAGCCGGTCGCCTACGACTTCCGCGGCACGCTGCGCGCCCGCGATCTGGCGCGCTCGAAGGGCCTGAAGACGAAGGTCGGGCTCACGTTCCGCCACAGCCCGGGAATGCGGTACGTGAAGGCGCTCATCGACGACGGGTTCGTCGGGACACCGTTCATCTTCAACGGCTACGAGCAGAACTCCCAGTGGCTGAACCCGGCGACGCCGCTCCGCCAGGTCGATCCGGATGCCGACCAGTCGATCATCCAGGTGTCGTCGCTCGAAGGGTACGGCGCCCCCATCATCGACCTCGCGCACTGGTTCGTCGGGAGCGATTTGACCGAGGTGGTCGGCACGATGCGGAACTTCATCCCCGAGCGGATGGTGCGGGCGACCGGCCGCACGATGCGGATGAACATCGACGACGGCGACATCTTCCTGGGCGAGTTCGCCAACGGCGCGCTCTGCTCGATCCAGACCAGCTTCGTCACGGTCGGCAACTACCCCGGCCTCGAAGCGCGCATCTACGGGAGCCGGGGCGCGCTGATCTGCCGGCTGGTCGAGGAGTCCGGCATCTGCGAGACGGTGCACGCGGCCACGGCGGATGCGGTCGAGTTCAAGCCGCTGCCGATCCCCGACCGGTTCTACCCACCGGGCGGTGACGACCGCGAGAGCTGGCGCACGCTCTTCTACGCCAACCTCGTCTCGAACTTCATCGACGAGATAGTCGAAGGGCGGGAGACCGAGGGCGACTTCGCCGACGGCGCCTGGGTGCAGGAGGTGATCAACGCCGTCGAGCGCTCGTTCCGCGAGCGCCGCTGGGTGAAGCTGCCGCTCGAGCGGTGAGCGTCCACAGATTCCACGGATTCCGGATCCGCAGATTACACAGATTTCGCGAACCCTGGGATGGCGGGCGGCAGCAGCGATGACAGACAGCGCGCGGCAGGTCCTGGACCAGTTCTTCAACAGCTACTACCGGCTCCGGCCGGTGAACGCGACCTTCACCGGGGTGCACGCGCACGACCATGCCCTGCCCGACTGGTCGCCTGAAGGCCTCGAGGTGGCGGAGGGCGAGATGCGCGCGCGACGGGCCGCGTTGCGGCCGGCGATCGCCGCCGCGCCGCGGCGCTATCCCGAGCAGGTCGACCTGGAGCTGGCCGACGCGTTCCTCGAGATCCAGCTCGCCGAGATCGAGGGGCCGCACTTCCAGCGCGGCAACCCGTCGCTGCACGTCGGCGAGGCGATCTTCGGCGTCTTGTCGCTCGTCACGCGCGACTTCGCCCCGTTCGAGGCGCGGCTCGAGAAGGTCACCTCGCGCCTGCTGGCTGTTCCGCGGCTGCTCGCAGACGGGCGCCGGACGCTCGGGAGCCGGCCGATTCCGTCGGCGTGGACTGCTCGTGCGCTGCGGGAATGCCAGGGCGCGCTCGTGTTCCTGCGGCACGGCCTCGAGCGCTGGCTCGCGCACGGCTCCCTCACCCGGTCCGGGCGGGTGCTCGCCGAGACGTCTCTCGACGCGGCGCGCGAGGCCGGGCGACAGGCGCAGGACAGCGTCGAGCAGTTCGTTGCCTGGCTCACGAGCGGGGCCACGGTTTCGGAGGAATCCGGCTGCGCGTGCGGCCCCGAGCTGTTCGACCTCCTGCTGGCGCGCGGCCACTGGTGCAGGCGGTCGCGCGCGGAGCTGCTCGGCGAGGCGAAGGACGCATTCGAAGCAGCCCGCGCGGCGCTGGACGAGCGGGCCCGGCGTCACGCGGCCGGAGGGTGGGCCGACGTCCAGGCGCAGCTCGCCTCCGAGCACCCGGCGCCCGAGCGCTACCTGGCATCGTTTCAGGAGACCTGGGACGCGTGCCGCCGCGTCGCCCAAGAACACGACCTGGTGACCTGGCCCGACTACCCGATTCGCTATGTGCCGATCCCCGAGTGGACCAGGGACGCGGCGCCGTACCTCTACTACCTCTCGTATCGCTCGCCGGCTCCGTTCGACCGTCTCGACGTCCACGACTACCTCGTCACGCCGCTCACGCCCGGCATGACGGCCGAGGAGCAGCAGCGCGTGCTCCGCGCGAACAACAACAGCGTCATCAAGCTGAACCACGTGGTTCACCACGGGGCCATCGGGCACCACGTCCAGAACTTCTACGCCTGCCGGTCGGCCTCGCGGATCGGGCAGATCGCCGCAGTCGATTGTGCCAGCCGGATCGCGATGTTCTCGGGCGGCACCGTCGCCGAAGGGTGGGCGTGCTACGCGACCGACCTCATGGACGAGGCCGGGTTCCTCACGCCGCTCGAGCAGGTGAGCGAGCGGCACAGCCGCGTACGCCAGCTCGCACGCGCGATTGTCGACATCGAGCTGCACCAGGGGACGATGAGTCTTGAACGGGCGTCGGCCTTCTACCACGAGCGGGCGGGGATGGCGGAAGCGGCGGCCCGTGCCGAGGCGTGCAAGAACTCGATGTTTCCCGGCGCTGCGGTCATGTACTGGCTGGGAAAGGACGCGATCCATCGGCTGCGCGCGGAACAGTCGACACGGGGAGGTGCGTCGTTCTCCCTCGGCCGATTTCACGACCGCTTCCTGGCGTTCGGCGCCATCCCGGCGCTGCTGATCGCGGAGCTGTGGGACCAGGTATGACAGACAAGAGGCCGGGGGGCCCAGGGGTCGGGGAAGGCAGGAATGGCAGGATGCTGCGCCACCTCGTTGGTGCCGCGGCCGTTGTCGCGCTGGGAATCGCCTGTTCGGTGGCCGCGGCCGGCTGCTCGCGGCACAGCGCCGGCCAGGGGCCGTCCAACGAGCTGCTCATCGTCGGCTACGACCGGGAGCCCGACACGCTCAACCGCTTCAGCACGCACATCCTCGAGGACATCCAGACGTGCGTGGTCGAGGGGCTGACGACCACCGACGAGAAGATGAACGTGGTGCCGCTGCTGGCCACCGAGGTCCCGACGCTTGAGAACGGCGGGGTGCGCCTGCGATCGGACGGGGGCATGGACGTCGCCTGGAAGCTGCGGCCGAACGTGCGCTGGCACGACGGGCAGCCGTTCACCTCCGCCGACGTGAAGTTCACCGTGGATGCGCTCACCGACCCGCGCTGGAAGCCGGAGAGCACCGACGGCTTCGACCGCATCTCGTCGGTGGACGTGCCCGACCCGCTGACGGCCATCGTCCACTACCGCGAGGTGTACGCGCCCTACGCGATCCAGTTCATCCGGGGCTGCCTGCCGAAGCACGTGCTCGAGGGGCGCGACATCGATCGCGCGGCCGACTACAACCGCAGCCCGCTCGGCACCGGGCCGTACCGGGTGGTCGAGTGGAAGACCGGCGAGCACATCCTGCTCGAGCGGGTGCCGAACCACTGGCGAGGCTCCGGCTACCCGAAGATCAAGCGGCTGCTCTTCAAGTTCCTCACCAACACGAACACCAGGGTCAACCAGCTCAAGAGCGGCGAGGTCCACGTCGTGGCGCTGCTGCCATGGGACAAGTACCGCGAAGTCGGCGCAATCCCCGGTCTGGTCGTGCACCGCGGCATGGGCAACGCCTACGAGCACATCACGCTGAACGAACGTGCATTCCGCCCGTTCGCCGACATCCGGGTGCGCCGCGCGCTCATCCACGCCATCGACCGCGACCTGATTGCCCGCACGATCCTCGACGGCCTCGCGCCGGTGATTCACGGCCCCATCCAGCCGGTCTCGTGGGCGTTCACCGACGACGTCCGCCATTATCCGTACGACCCCGGCCGGGCGCGCGCGCTGCTGGACGAAGCTGGCTGGCGCACAACCGGCGCCGGCATTCGCGAGAAGGACGGCCGCCCGCTGTCGTTCACGCTCGTAACCCAGGCAGGCTTCGTGATCCGCGAGAACGTCGCCCAGGCTGTCCAGCGACAGCTCCGCGACGTGGGCATCGACGTGAAGATTCAGCTCCAGGACGGCACCGCGATCTCCGCTCTGTGGTTCGAGGGCCGCTTCGAGGCGATGCTGCATTGGTGGCAGATGCCCGCCGACCCCGAGGTCACGCTGTTCTTCGCCGCCGATCGAACGCCGCCGCAGGGCCGGAACATCAACTTCATCCGCGACGATCACCTCACCTCGGTGCTGTACGCGTCGGACCGGACGGTCGATCTCGCCGAACGACGATGGCTGCTGCAGGAGGCACAGCGGCTGATTGCCGAGCTCGTGCCCGAGATCCCGCTCTACAACGTGACGCGACTCGATGTCGTCCCCGCCACGCTGAAGGGCTTCAAGGGGAACCCGACCAACGAAGGAATCTTCTGGAACGTGTGGGAGTGGGGAATAGTCGATAGTCGATAGTCGATAGTCGATAGTCATTAGTCGCGAGTCGACAATCGTTAGTCGAACGCGGAACGCAGAACGTAGAATGGAGAATTTTGCGTTCTCCGTTCGACGTTCGCCGTTGACGCACTTCCTGCTCCGGCGCTGCGCAGCAGACCGGAGCGTCGATTCAACATGATTCGTTACGCCTGCCGCCGGCTGTTCCAGGCGATCCCGCTCCTGCTCATCGTCTCGGCGCTCGTCTTCGGTCTCCTGCACGCGGTCCCCGGCGGCCCGCTTGCCGTCTTTCTGGCGAACCCGAACGTGCGGCCGCAGGACATCGAGCGGCTGCGCCACGCGCTCGGTCTCGACCGGCCGCTCTGGGCGCAGTACCTCGCGTGGCTGGCCGCGTTCGTCCGTGGCGACTGGGGCTTCAGCTACGCCGACGGCCGGCCCGTGCTCGCGCGGATCGTCGAGCGGCTGCCGGCGACGCTGGAGCTGATCAGCGCCTCGCTCGTTCTGGGTGCGGCCATCGCGCTGCCGGTCGGCATCCTGGGCGCGGTGCGGCGCCACGGGTGGTTCGATCGGATCACGACCGCACTGGCCTTCGCCGGCATCTCCCTGCCGGTGTTCTGGCTGGGCCTCGTGCTGCAGCTCCTGTTCGCCGTGACGCTCGCCTGGCTGCCATCGTCGGGTCGCGCCAGCTTCGGCGGCGGCGACCTCATCGATCGGGTCGAGCACCTCGTTCTGCCGGCGACCGTCCTCGCCCTCGTCCACGCCGCGGCGTGGTCGCGCTACCTGCGCGCATCGATGGCTGGCGTCCTCGAGCAGCCGTTCATCACCGCCGCGCGGGCGCGCGGCGTGCCGCCCTCGGCGCTGCTGCTGCGCCACGCGCTCAGGAACGCGATCGTGCCAGTGCTCACGATCGTGATGCTCGACGCCGCCATCATGGTTTCCGGCGCGGTGGTCACCGAGAGCGTGTTCGCGTGGCCGGGCGTGGGCAGCCTCTTCACCGAGGCGCTCGGCCGGCGGGATTACACGGTGCTGATGGCGTTCTTGATGCTCTCGTCGTCGGCGGTCGTCGTCCTGAACCTCGCGGCCGACCTCTTCTACCGGGCGCTCGACCCCCGAATCGAGCTATGACCGAGGCCTGATGGCCGTAGCGGACCTCCGAACACCGGGCTCCCGCGTCGCGGGCGTGCTCGGACGGCGCGGGCGCATCCCCGCGGCCGTGCTCGTCGCCCTGCTGCTCGTCGCCGCAGCGGCGCCGATCGTCGCCCCGCGGTCTCCCGAGGCGCTGGACCTTGCCAACCGCCGCGCCGCGCCGTCGCTCACCCACTGGTTCGGCACCGACGAGCTCGGCCGTGACGTCCTCACGCGCGTCCTCTACGGCGCGCGCGTGACGCTGGCGGTCGGCCTGCTCTCGGCGCTCGTAGCCGCCGCCGCAGGCGTCACCGTCGGCGCCATCGGCGGCTACGCGGGGGGCTGGGTGGACGCCGTCCTCATGCGCGTCACCGACGCCGCCCTCACCGTGCCCCGCCTCCCGCTCCTGATGATTGCCTCAGCCGTGCTCAATCCGTCGGTGCCGGTCCTGATCGTGGTCGTCGGCCTGGCCGGCTGGATGGAAACCGCGCGGCTGGTGCGTGCCGAGTTCCTCACCGCGAAGCCACGGGCGTTCGTCGAGGCCGCCAGGGCCGCCGGCTCATCGGCCCCCCGCGTGATCGTGCATCACCTGCTGCCGATCGCCGCGCCCTCGATCGCTGTCTCGATGACGCTGGCGGTCGGCCGCGGCATGCTGCTCGAATCGGCGATGAGCTTCTTCGGCGTCGGCGTGCAGCCCCCGACGCCGAGCTGGGGCAACATGCTGTACCAGGCACAGACGACGATGAGCTCACAGCCGTGGCTCGCGCTGTTTCCCGGGGCCTGCATCTTTGCGACCGCCCTCTGCATCAATCTCCTGGGAGATTCGCTCAGTCAGACAACGACGTAGATCCTCGTCGTCCTTTGTCCCTGGTCCCTGGTCCTTGGTGCGGTTCCTGGTTCTTGGTCCTTGGTGTGCACGCTGCGCACGAGGAACAACGGACGACGTGCCGGGTTGCGCGAAACCCCGCCTGACGGCCGGCCAAACCCTAACGTTTCCGCGCTGTTGTACCGATGAAGCCGATCACGGGACAGAGCGAACGTGTGCCCACGAAGAAAAAGCAAAAGGATCGATGCTGCCATCGTCGACCCGGACCACCGTTCTGCTCCTGAGCGAGCACGAGGCGGATAGGACCCTCGTCGACGGCCTGTTGTCCCAGGCGGGCTCCGACCGCTTCGAGCTCGACTGGATCGCGACGCCGGGCGCGACGGGCCGCGCGCTGGCCGGGGCGGACGTCTGCCTTCTCGATCAGCATTTCGACGGCAGTTACGCCTTCATCCGCGAGCAGGTCAGCCGCCGGTCGCGCGTGCCGATCATCCTGCTGGCCGACGAGGACGACCAGGCCGTCGACCAGCAGGCCTGGCAGGCGGGAGCCGCCGATTGTCTCGTGAAGGCCCGGCTGGATGCCGCAGTCCTGGGACGGTCGATCAGCCGGGCGGTCGAGCACGCCCGCGCGGTCGATGCGCTGCGCGAGAGCGAGCGTCGCTTCCGGGAGATGGCCGATTCGCTGCCGCAGACGGTGTTCGAGACCGACGAGCGCGGCTTCCTGACCTTCGCCAACCGTCGCGCCTTCGAGCTGTGGGGGCACAGCGACGAGGATTTCGCCCGGGGGCTGCACGCCGCGGACGTGTTCGCGCCCGAGGAGCGCGAGCGGCTGCTCGACCTGTTCCAGCACGCGCTGGCCGGCGGCGACGTGAGCGGGCTCGAGTGGACGGCGCGGCGCAAGGACGGCACCCGCTTCCCGGTGATCGTCCACTCGCGGCCCATCGTCCGCCAGGGGCGGCCGGTCGGGCTTCGCGGCATCATCATCGACAGCACGGAGCAGAAACGGACCGAGGCGGCGCTGCGCGAAAGCGAACGGCGGTTCCGCGAGCTGGCCGACTCGCTGCCGCAGACGGTGTTCGAGGTCGATCCGACCGGCCGGGTGACCTACGTGAACCGGATAGCCTTCGAGCAATGGGGTTACACCCGCGAAGACCTCGAACGCGGCATCAACGTCATCGACCTGGTGATTAGGGAGCAGCGGGATCGGGTCCGGGCCAGTATCGAGACCATCATGCGCGGCGGACAGGCGGGGGGCGAGTACACCGTCGTCCGCAGGGACGGGACGCGAGTGCCGGTCGTGATCCATTCTGGACCGATCGTCCGCGACGGGCACGCCGTCGGCGTCAGGGGCATCCTCGTCGACATCAGCCATCAGAAGCGAACGGAGGAGGCGCTGCGGGCGTCGGAGGAGCGGTACCGGCAGCTCTTCGAGCGGAACCTGGCCGGCGTCTACCGCTCGACCTCCGAGGGGGAGTTCCTCGACTGCAACGAGGCATTCGTGCGGATGTTCGGCTACGACAGCCGGGAGGAAATCTTCGCGCGGCGCTCGCAGGAACTCTACCTGGACCCCCTCGACCGCGAGGAGTTCCTGGCGACGCTGCACGAGAAGGGCAGCGTGCGCAACTTCGAGACGTTCCGGCGGCGCAAGGACGGGTCGGTGCTCTGCGCGCTGCAGAACGCCGTCTTGCTGCCGGGAGAACCCGGGGAGCCGGATCTCATCGAAGGGGCGATGATCGACATCACCGAGCGGCAGCGGACCGTGGAGGCGCTGCGGGACTCGGAGCAGCGGTACCGGTACCTGTTCCAGAGCAACCCCCACCCGATGGCGGTGTACGACGTCGAGACGCTGGCGATCCTGGCGGTGAACGACGCGACCGTCGAGCACTACGGGTACTCCCGCGACGAGTTCCTGCGGATGTCGATCACCGAGCTGTCGGTGAGCGAGCAGGTGCCGGCCGTCATGCGGCGCGTCGTGGAGCTGGGGCAGCAGTTGAACCTCGGCGAGCAATGGCGGCACAGGCGCCGGGACGGGAGCGTCATCGACGTCGAGATCAGCTCGCACGCGCTCATCTTCGGCGGCCGGCGCGCCCGGCTCATCACCATCAACGACATCACCGAGCGGAAGCGGGCCGAGGAGGCGCTGCGGGCGTCGGAAGCGGAGCTGCGCGCGCTGTTCGCGGCGATGACGGATGTGATCCTCGTCTTCGACCGCGAGGGCCGGTACGTCAAGATCGCGCCGACCAACCCCTCACTGCTCTACCGGCCCGCCCACGGGCTGCTCGGCCAGACCGTGTACGAGGTCTTCCCGCGCGAGCAGGCGGAGTTCTTTCACCGGGCCGTCCAGCGGGCGCTCGACGCGGGCGGGACGATCAACATCGAGTACGGCCTTCCGATCGGGGAGACGGACCACTGGTTCTCGGCCAATCTTTCGCCGGTCTCGGACGACTCGGTGATCGTGGTCATCCGCGACGTGACCGAGCGGAAGCGGAGCGAGGAAGCGCTCATCCGTTCGGAGGCCCGCTACCGCTCGCTCGTCGAGAACGCCGCCTACGGCATCTACCGCACCACGCTGGACGGCCAGTTCCTCGCGGTCAATCCGGCGCTGGCGGCGATGCTCGGCTACGAATCGGGCGACGAGCTGCTCGAGCTGGGCATCTCCAGCCTCTACCGGGACCCGGCCGAGCGCGACCGCCTGATCGAGCGCTACCGCCAGGCGCGCAAGATCGACGGCGTCGAGGTCGAGTGGAAGCGGCGCGACGGCACGCCGATCATCGTGCGCCTGAGCGGGCGGACGGTGCAGGACGAGCCCGACGCGCTCCAGGGCTTCGAGATGATCGTCGAGGACATCACCGAGCGGCGGTCGCTGGAGAACCAGTTCCGTCAGTCCCAGAAGATGGAGGCCGTGGGCCGGCTGGCCGGCGGCGTCGCGCACGACTTCAACAACCTGCTCACCGCCATGCTGGGGTACGCCGACCTGCTCGGCGAGCAGTTCAGCAACGACGACCCCAGGCAGCGGGACCTCGAGGAGATCCGGCGGGCGGCCGAGCGCGCGGCGGCCCTCACCCGGCAGCTGCTCGCGTTCAGCCGCAAGCAGGTGCTGCAGCCGCGGCCGCTCGATCTCAGCGCGATCGTCGGCGGCATCGAGAAGATGCTGCGGCGGCTGATCGGCGAGGATGTCCAGCTCGTGACGCGCTCGGGGGAGGGCCTCGGCCGCATCAAGGCCGACGCGGGACAGATCGAGCAGGTGATCATGAACCTGGCGGTGAACGCTCGCGACGCGATGCCGAACGGAGGGTTGCTGACGATCGAGACCGACAACATCGAGCTGGACGAGAACTACGCGCGCACGCACCCGTCGGTCACGCCCGGCCAGTACGTGATGCTGGGGGTGAGCGACAACGGCTGCGGCATGGATGCCGAGGTCAAGTGGCACCTCTTCGAGCCGTTCTTCACCACCAAGGAGCGGGGCAGAGGCACCGGGCTGGGCCTGGCCACCGTCTACGGCATCGTCCAGCAGAGCGGCGGGCACATCTCCGTTTACAGCGAGCCCGGCCTCGGCACCACCTTCCGGATCTACTTCCCGCGCCTCGCGCAGGACGCGGCCGAGGCGGCCGAGAGCAGCGTCGCGGTGCGCGCCGAGCCGCCGCGCGGGTCGGAAACCGTGCTGCTCGTCGAGGACGAGGACGCGGTGCGGACGTTGGCGCACGAGGTGCTGCACCGCCAGGGCTACCGCGTCATCCCGGCACGCAACGGCGCCGACGCGATCCAGCAGGCCGAACAGGCGACGGCGCCAATCCACCTGCTGGTCACCGACATCGTCATGCCCGGCATCAGCGGGCGGGAGCTGGTCAAGATGCTGGCGCCCGTCAGGCCGGACATGAAGGTGCTCTACATCTCGGGCTACAGCGACCACACGCTGGTGGCGCCTGGCGCCGAGGCCGCCGCCGCCTTCCTGCAGAAGCCATTCACACCCGATCGGCTGGCGCGCGCGGTGCGCCGCGCGCTGGACACGACACCACCCGCCGGCTCGGCACCACGCTGACGAGTGCAGGACCAGGATTCAGAATGCGCTGAGGCCCCGCCCCGGCCACTGCGCGCTGCCCGCCGACGGCGCCCATGAACCTTCGTTCGCGCACTGCCGTCCCCTCCGTGCCGCACCCTCGTCCGTGCACCTTCGTGGTGCACCCTCGTCCGTGCACC
>Ga0315282_10005838_pt1 | contig 20822 bp, 19 predicted proteins | sample YL17G07_20_MG_FD_203693 | JGI IMG/M metagenome (GOLD analysis project Ga0315282, IMG submission 203693) | Sediment microbial communities from Yellowstone Lake, YNP, Wyoming, USA - YL17G07_20 | ecosystem: Environmental > Aquatic > Freshwater > Lake > Sediment | place: USA: Wyoming | collected... | reverse complement strand
ACGGGCGCGCCGCCGGAGACACTGATCATCCGGCGACGCTACCGCCCCATCGCCACCCTCGTGCTCCTGGTGTTGAACGTGGGGATTTTCGCCCTGATGGAGTACGCAGGCGGCTCGAAGACCCCCGAAGTGCTCCTGAACTTTGGCGCCTCCTACGGCCCCTTCATCCGGCGCGGGGAGTACTGGCGGCTCGTCATGCCGATGTTCCTGCACATCGGATTCCTGCATCTGGCCCTGAACATCGCCGGGCTTTTTGTGCTGGGCCGCATCCTGGAGAGTGTCTACGGTTACGGTCGCTTCGCGCTGCTTTATGTGGCGAGCGGAATCGGCAGCTCGCTCCTTTCCATGACGCTCTCCGCGAGTGTGTCGGCCGGCGCTTCGGGAGCGATTTTTGGAATCGCCGGCGCCATGCTGACCACGGGCTACCTGCATCGTTCGGCAGTTCCCCGCCGCTGGCGAAGGGCGTTCGGCGGGGGCATTCTGCCCCTCATCATCCTGAACCTGGTATTGGGCTACACGATTCCCGGCATCGACAACTGGGGTCACCTGGGCGGGCTCGTCACCGGCATGGTGCTCAGCGCGCTGATTCCGCCCCCGGGACTCGAGTGGATGCCCGGGTCGGTGGTCGAAGAGCGCTCGCAAACGGCGGTGATCTTTCCGGTGATTCTCGTGGCCGTCGCGATGGTCGCCACCGTGAACCATTACCGTGCCTCGCGCAACGTGGGGCGCCTGCTCGCGGAGAGCAGCCGCCTGCGTGCCGCCGGTCAGTTCGATCGCGCCCTGGAACGAATCCGGGAAGCGGGCCGGCTGGCTCCGCACGACGAGCGTCCCCACGAGGAACTCGGCGCGCTCTATCTCGGCGAGGGTCAGACCGATGCGGCGATCCGCGAGTTCGAGGAAGCTCACCGCTTGAGTCCGCTCTCTTTGCGCGCGCAGCGCGGCCTGGCCCTCGCCTACCGGCGCAAGGGAGACGTTGCGAAAGCCGACCAACTCCTCGCGGAAATGGTGGGCGAGGAGGCTGCGACCGCCGAGGGCCAGCGACTGCTGGGCGACTTGTACCTCGAGGACAAAATCTATCCGGAGGCGATCCAGCACTACCAACAAGCCCTGAAGTTGAACCCCAACGACCCCGCGGCGCACAACAACCTGGCTTGGCTCTATGCCACAAGCGACGATGAGCAGTTTCGCAACCCGCAGGGAGCGCTGGAGCACGCGCAGAAGGCTGTCGAACTCAGCCAGTGGCGCGAGGCAACGTTCATCGACACGCTGGCCGAAGCCCTTTTCGTCAATGGGAAATACGATGAGGCCGTGCGGACCCAAACCCGCGCCCTCCAGCTCGAACCGGACAACCGCGAGCTTCAGGATCACATGGCCCGCTACCGCAAAGCCGCGGGCGTTTGAATCCCTCAAAAGAATCTATCGGGTGGAACCAACGGCCTGATGTTGGGGCAGCAGCCGCGCGAGCGTCTCTTCGACCTTGGGCGGCTTGAAGCCATAAGGGCCCGCGTCACTCTTGTAGGCGATGCGACCCTCGCGGTCGATGACGTAGAGGCGGTCGGGCCAACCCGTGTAAGCCATTTCAGTGGGATTATTGAAGTCGTCGATGAGGGCAGCGAACTCGATACCCAGCTTCACCATGCACATGCCGGCCAAGTTCACGCGCTCTTCGAAGCCTTTCGGGCTCGAAATCTTGATCTTTTCCTTTTCATTATCCTCGTCTCTCCAAAGGTCGGTCGGATGAGCCTCTTCAACGTAGACAACGAAAAACTCCGCTTGATCGCGATATTTCTCATACAGCTTGTTAAGCGCGGGAACCTCCCGGCGAAAGGGCGGTCAGGTGTAGCTCCCGAAGACCAGCACGACGGGCTTCTGGCCGCGAAATGACGCGAGCTGCACGTGCGATTGCTTGTCCACGGTCTTCAAGTCAAAGTCGGGCGCCGGGTCGCCCACTTTCAGACGGCCGGAGCGCGCGAAGAGCCACATGCGCTTGAAGGGGAAAAGCAGGAAGGCGATGTCCGGGGTTCTCGACATGATCCTGCCGAAAACTTCCGGCGGCTGAAACATCGCGGCCAGCAGGCCGGCGAACAGGATGAGATATACGACCACCAGAAGGATGACGAGCTTGCGCACAAGACGCATGACCGACCCTCGCGCTCCGAGCCTTCCGGAATGCAGCTTAGCCCCAGCGAGAAGTGTAACGGATGGCCCGCGCACGTCAAATCTGTTTCGCGAAACGCCGGATGTCCGTTATTCTAGATCATCTGACCCGTGATATAACCTCGAACCGGCGCCCAGTGCCCGAGCCGCACACACACCAAACGGCGAGTGCCTTCTTCAAGGTTGCGCGGTAGAATCGCTTTCTCCACAACGACCGTTCGGGTTTCGCAGCCTGACCGTGAACCATTCCAAGCCCCATCAACTCGTTCTGCTGACCGGTGCCAGCGGCTATGTCGGCGGCCGGCTGCTCAAAGCCTTGGAAGAAGAAGGGCGCCGTGTTCGCTGCCTGGCGCGCAACGCGGATTTCCTTCGTCGGCGAGTGGCGCGCTGCACAGAGGTGGTAGCTGGCGATTGTCTCGAGCCGAATTCGCTCTCGCCCGCGATGGTAGGGGTCCACACGGCCTACTACCTCGTCCACTCGATGGGCTCCGCCGGGCGCTTCGAGCAAGAGGACCGGCTGGCGGCTCAGAATTTCGCAGAGGCGGCACGCGCGGCGGGCGTTCGTAGGATGATCTACCTCGGCGGCCTAGGTGATCCCGCCGGGTCGCTCTCCTCACATCTGCGCAGCCGGCAGGAGGTTGGCGAAGTTCTGCGCGCCTCCGGTGTTCCGGTGATCGAGTTCCGCGCTTCGATCGTCATCGGCTCGGGCAGCGTCTCCTTCGAGCTGATTCGCGCCCTCGTCGAGCGCCTGCCGGTTATGATCACCCCGCGATGGGTTTCGACGCCGGCGCAGCCTATTGCAGTGGAAGATCTCATTGCCTATTTGGCCCAGGCGCTGAATTTTCCCGGCCAGGGAAGCTGCGTCTTCGAAGTGGGCGGCGCGGACCGAGTTTCCTACGGAGACATCATGGGCGAATACGGGCGACAGCGCGGCCTGCGTCGTCTGATGATTCCGGTTCCGGTCCTCACACCACGCCTTTCCAGTCTCTGGCTCGGGCTAGTGACACCGGTCTATGCGCGGGTGGGGCGCAAGCTCATTGACGGCGTCAGGAATCCGACAGTGGTGCGCGATGACTCCGCCTTGCGAGCCTTCACCGTCCGGCCGCGAGGCCTGCGCGAAGCAGTGGCGAGGGCGCTCGCCAACGAAGATCACGATTTCGCCGCTACGCGCTGGTCGGATGCCTTGTCTTCCGGAGGCCGCCCGCGCGCCTGGGGAGGCCTTCGGCTGGGAACGAGGTTCATCGATTCGCGCGTCGCAAAAGTGGCGGTCTCACCAGGAGCCGCCTTCCGCCCGATCCGCCGCATCGGCGGGGCGAGAGGATGGTACTCCGCGGACTTTCTGTGGAGGCTGCGCGGCTTCCTGGATTTCTTGGTGGGCGGCGTGGGAATCCGCCGGGGCCGCCGTGACCCGGAGACGCTCGCTCCTGGTGACGCGCTCGACTTCTGGCGCGTGGAGGCTTTCGAACCCGACCGGCATCTGCGCCTGGCTGCGGAGATGAAAGTGCCGGGCCGGGCGTGGCTCGAGTTTGAGGTGAGCCCGACCGCGGCGGGCTCGGCCATCCGCCAGACGGCGGTCTTCGATCCGCTGGGTCTCCTGGGGCTCCTTTACTGGTATGCTCTCTATCCCGGACACAAGTGGATCATCGCGGGCATGCTGCGGGGGATTGCCCGGCGTGCCGCGGGAGAGATCAAGGAAGGTAGTTGATCGCGGGTCGCGCCACAACGGCCATGGCCAGAAATCTGGAAGAGTTGACCGGCAATCTCCGGGTCACGGTGCGACGCGCCGGGCCGCCGAACCCGGAAGGGCGGTGCGTTGTTTATTGGATGCAGCGCGCCCAGCGAGCCCTCGACAATCCGGCGCTCGACGTGGCCGTCGAGGCTGCCAATGCGCTCGGCAAGCCGGTCGTCGCGTACCTGGGGATTGTTCCTTTCTATCCGAATGCCAATCTTCGTCATTACGCGTTTCTGGTTCAGGGAATACCTGACTTGGCCCGGCGGCTCGCACGGCGCGGCGTGGGCTTGGTGGTTCGCCGCTATCCCGATCACCAACTTGTCAGATTCTGCGATGAAGTCCGGCCGAGTTTGGTGGTCGGTGACGAGAATCCCATGCGCGAACCGGAACGCTGGAGGTTGATCACCGCCGACCGGCTGCGCGTTCCGCTCTGGACCGTCGATGCGGATGTCATCGTTCCTACGAAGCTGCTTGGCAAGGAGCACTACGCCGCGCGAACGATCCGTCCTAACCTGCGCGGGCATTTGGACGAGTTCCTGCGGCCGCTTCGCAACCCTCGTCCGCGCGTTAAGTGGAAAGCGCCCAGAGGAACGCACTCGCTGCGACCGGATTCAGATTTGCTCGATGGGTTCCCTATCGACCGTTCCGTACAGCTGGTTTCCACTTTTCGCGGAGGGACGGATGAGGGATTACATGCGCTGCGTCGCTTCGTGCGCGAGCGGCTGAAGGGATACGCCACGAGGCGGAACCGCCCCGAGCTGGACGGTACCAGCCAGCTTTCGCCGTACCTTCACTTCGGGCACGTCGGCCCGCACACGGTGGCGCTGGCGGTGAGGGATGCGGACGCGCCGCGCGAAGACCGCGAGGCGTTTCTGGAAGAATTGATTGTGCGGCGCGAACTCGCCATAGATTTTGTGCGCTTCAATCCGCGTTACGATCGGCTGGAGAGCTGCGAGCCCTGGGCGCTCAGGACACTCGGGAAACACCGACGCGACCAGCGCGCACACCTCTATACGGAGCGCCAACTGGAAAGCGCCCAGACGCACGATCCGCTCTGGAACGCCGCGCAGCAACAGATGGTCGTGGACGGCTGGATGCACGGTTATCTGCGCATGTACTGGGCGAAGAAGATCCTGGAGTGGACACGGACTCCCGAAGAGGCCTACGACATCGCCGTGCATCTGAATGATCGCTACGAGCTCGACGGTCGCGATCCCAACGGTTACGCGGGCGTAGCCTGGGCCATCGGTGGGAAGCACGATCGCGCCTGGGGGCCAGAGCGCCCCGTCTTCGGCATGATTCGCTATATGTCCTACGCAAGCACTTCGCGCAAGTTCGACAATAAGGCTTACATCGCGCGTGCGAGGGCCCAGAGCGGCGAAAGAGGCGGGCAGTGACCGGACAACGCCAGGTGGTGGGGCTGGCAATTTCAATTCTCATCTGCTTCGCGGCGGCCGGGATCGGCTCTCTCCTCACCAGGCCCGCGATCGACGTATGGTACGCCACGTTGCGCAAGCCCACGTGGACTCCCCCCAACTGGATCTTTGGGCCCGTCTGGTCAACGCTCTACCTTGCCATGGCCGTCGCGGCGTGGCTCGTCTGGCGGAGAGCGGGTCTTTCCGGTGCGAAGCTCGCGCTGGCTCTCTTTGGCGTTCAACTGTTGTTCAACGTCGGCTGGTCGGCGATTTTCTTTGGGCTGCGCATGCCGGGTCCGGCCTTCGCGGAGATTGTGATTCTCTGGCTGCTGATTCTGGCCACGACCGCGGCGTTCTGGCCTGTCTTGCGCGTGGCGGGCTGGCTGATGGTGCCGTATCTTCTCTGGGTGATGTTTGCTGCCGCGCTCAACTGGGCGATCTGGAGACTGAACGCATGAGCGTGTCCGCCGATCTGCACATTCGCGTGGGCATTTCCACCTGCCTGCTGGGCGAGAACGTTCGCTTCGACGGCGGGCACAAGCGCGACCCTTATCTGGTCGAGATTCTGGGGCGCTACGTCGAATGGGTTCCGGTCTGCCCGGAAGTCGAATTGGGACTTGGGACCCCGCGCGAGACGCTGCGCCTGGTGCGCATCGGCGAGGACGTCAGGATGGTCATGCCCAAGACCGGCCAGGACCATACAGACGGCATGCGGTTGTTCGCCGACCGCCGCGTGCGCAAATTGGAGAAGGAAGAATTGTGCGGGTATATCCTGAAGAAGGATTCGCCGAGCTGCGGCATGGAACGCGTGCGCGTCTTCGACGCCCACGGGGTTCCTGCCAAGTCGGGGCGTGGGCTTTTCGCGGACGCGCTGCTGCGCCACTTCCCGAACCTTCCCGTTGAGGAGGAAGGGCGGCTATCTGATCCGCGCCTGCGCGAAAACTTCATCGAGCGCGTCTTCGCCTACCGACGGCTGCGGACGCTTTTCGCCGCACGCTGGAAGGTGGGAGACGTCGTGGCGTTTCACACCGCGCACAAGCTCCTGCTGATGGCGCATTCGCCGAAAGCCAATGCGAGCCTCGGCCGCTTGGTGGCCGAGGCAAAGAAGATGCCGCGCCCCGTGCTTCGTGAACGATACGAAACCGAATTCATGCGCGCGCTCTCCGCGATAGCCACCACGAAACGGCAGGCGAACGTCCTGCTGCACATCGTGGGATATTTCCGCGAGAGGCTCGATGCGGATTCCCGACGCGAACTCCTCGGCGTGATCGAAGATTACCGCCGCGGCCTCGTCCCGCTCATCGTTCCCATCACGCTCATCCGGCATTACGTGCGCCGCTTCGACGTTCCCTACCTGCGCGGCCAGATCTATCTCGAGCCGCATCCCAAGGAATTAATGCTGAGGAATCACGTCTAGTGTCGTGTAACCGAAGAAAGTGACACATTCGATGGCATGTCATTCTGAGCGCAGCGAAGAATCTGCTTTTCCCTGATCATCTGGAACAACTGCAGATGCTTCGTCCGTCGGCTGACGGACTCAGCATGACAGCGAGGCCGCAGCATGTGGCCCTTATCTCTGAAACAGAACACTAGGGCAGGCCGCGCGACGGAATCCTCAAGGGCTTGGGGATTCTCATTGCGCAGTTGCGGCGTCCGGAGCGGCGGTTGGCTCTGCGGCGGATGGCGAACCCAGCCGCGATGCCGTCTCCCGGCCCGTCGGTTCCGGGACATCATCCAGCATGTCGGCGACGGCTTCGCCCGTGGCCGAAGTCGTTTCGACCTTCTCGCGTTGTGGGAGCAACTCGGCAGCGCTGCGTAGCTCGCGCATCGCGAGGAAGGGCGCGGAGTAATCGTTGCGCGCGTTCCAGAAGAGGTATCCGATCCCGCCGTTTTCGCGGGCGATATTGACCTGCGTGAGGATATATCCCGGCGAGTAGGTTTTGGTCCGCCAGGCGAACGCCTGCAGCCACGGGCGCAGTATGACGTCCGTTCCCTCGGTAATCTTCCGAAAGCGTTCCATCGAAGACGAAATGAAATGCTCCGGAGCGTCGCCGGGCCGGGCGAAGCCGTCCATACCAAAGAAGTGCGAAGGGTAGATCATGGGCGAGAGCACATCGCAGTAGCGCGCCATTTCCGTGATGTCCTGGCCGGTGTGCGCCAGATCCAGGGGCCGCTGCCAGGCCATCACGCCGAAAACATCGAGCGAGACGAGCACGCCGAGCGCGTGGAGGTCCGTGTAGGCCCGCGCGAGGAAATCGGTAATGACCTTCGAGCGCGTCCACTCCGGCTGCGCGGACTGGAAATGAAACTGCGCGTCCGCCTGGTCGCCCTCGGCGGGGAAGCGGACGTAGTCGAATTGGATCTCATCCACGCCCGAGGCTACCGCCTGCTTGGCGAGCCCCAGGTTGTAGTCCTGCACTTCGCGCCGAGAGGGATCGGTCCAGACGAGTTTGCCGTTCTCGCGCCAGGGAAGTCCCGTGCGGCGAGAGCGCACGGCGAGTTCCGGGTGGTGTTCGGCGATGTACGTATCGCGGAAGAGCGCGATGCGCGCGATAGCGTGCAGGCCCAACCGGTGCAGAAAGCGCGTGAACTTCGGCAGGCTGGCGATGTACGCACGGCGGATCTTCGGCGCCAGAGGATTATCAAAGGCCATGCTGACGATGCCATCCATGTCTTTTACGTCGAACACGATGGCGTTTCCGCCGAGCTCCTGCCAGCGCTTGATGATCTCGAGGCCGTGCGGTGAGCCGGCCATCAGCCCGGTCAGATAGATGGCGCGGATTTCGGCGTGCTTGGCGAACGGGACGGAATGCTCGACGATGGGCGCAGTTACTATGCCGGGAATGACGAGTTCCCAGCCCGGGCGTAGGTGCACGTCTTTCCAGTCAGGGTTGGCTCGCCGGATGGCCGCATCGAGCTCACCGTTCGTCATGAAGAACGTCTGGGCAAGATAGCGGGAGGTGATCGAGCCAATGCTCTCGCCCGGCCTCACGGTGTGGACGATGGTGGGCGAGCCAGAGAGATCGGGAACGACGATGGGCGGCGGCTCCGCGTAACGACGTACCCGCGGTTGCTCTGGAGGGATCAAGTCCGGCGCCGGAGAGGGGATGGTCTGGATTGGCTGCCGCTGGCACGGAGCGAGCGCCGCAACGGTCGGTTTACGGTTGCTGCTGATGGAAACAGAGAATGTCGGGAGGCAGGTGATTACGAATGCGCCAGCGGCCGTCAGTGCGAACAGGGCCAGGAAGACACGGTTCCGGGAGTGAACGAGCATCGAAGCGCGATCCCTGAGCTACCCCAGGGCGATATTAGCACGAAATTCTGGGGGCGCAAGGAGTGGCGCCCTCTTGCTTGGACTGTCCGCCCTCAAGTCGTCAGTCGTCCTAGTGCCATCGGAGTGGAAACGCTCAGCCCGCCGTGCGCGGGCGCAAGCCGTGGGGCGCGGAACGTGCTTCATCACGCCGCCGAAGACCTCGGGCGGCTGTCGCACGGCCCAATACAATCCCGCGGAAGCCGCAAGATAGAGGGCGGCCAGAACCAGCGCGGCCTTCACGGTGATGGGGCGGACACGCTTCACGCCTTTGCTTCTTCCTCCTTCGTCACGATGTATCCGCGCTCGGCTAGGCGCTTGCCGCCCATGCGGTGAGCCTCCTCGGGCATCTCGTGGACGCCGGTCGCGTCGATCCAGCGATTGTAGAAGTTGAAGAGCGCGCAGACCGTGATGGCGTCGTAGATGGCCTCGTCGCTCCAGCCGGCTTTGTGCAGCGTCTCGATGTCGGCGGGGCCGAGGGCCGGCGATTCGTGGTTTACCTTCGCGATGAAGGCAAGAAGCGCCTTCTCGCGGTCGCTGATGGGCGCCCTCGTGTAGTCCTCGAGCACGGCATCCACCAGCGCCTTGTCTCCGAGCAGTTCCGCCGCAACTGCGGCGTGACTGCGGATTCAAAACGGACAGTGGTTCTGCTGCGACGTAAAGGCGGCGATCAGCTCTCTCATGCCCGGCGCGAGCGGCGAAGGGCCGCGCATCACGCCTTGCGTGAAGCGCTCCAGATACTTCGTCCGGTCGGGCTTGAAGGCAAAGAGATAGAAGATCTGCGAGACGGGCGCGCCGGCCGCCTTCAACGGCTCGATCATCGGCTTGTAAGCGCTCTTCGGGTCGGGGTTGCCCTCGACGTCACGAAGAAACATCGGCTCCATAGCCGCCCCTTTGATTGAGTGCTCAAAAAGCGTTCAGCCCTGTCATCCTGAGCGAAGCCCCGCACCGTACGGTGCCGGGCGAAGCGAAGGATCTGCTTTTCCCCATGCCAGGCACTGACGAGATCCTTCGTCGTCCGTCAGCTGACGGACGCCTCAGGATGACACGTGCGGGGCCTTCTGCTGCAACTCCTCAGAAAAGCAACTTGAGCGCAAACTGCATCAGCCGCGGCGGACCGCTTTCGAGAATCCGGCCGAAATTAGGTGAGGCGAGATCATTGACCGGCAGCCCGAAGTTGGGATGATTCGTCACGTTGAACGACTCGGCGCGGAACTGCAGGCTCACGTTTTCGGCGAGCAGGAAGGTCTTGTTCAGGCCGACATCCAGGCTGCCGTAGGCCGGGCCGCGGGCGATGTTGCGCCCGGCATTGCCGAATTGTCCGGCTTCGGTTAGCGGGTCGAGGCGCCGGAAGGCGCTGGGGCTGATCCATTGCTCGGGCGTATGTGGCCCCGCGTTGGGATCGCCGACCACGTCCGGCCGGGCCTCGGAGAATCCGGAAATCTCCGGGTGCGACCCTTGCAGGGCCACGTTGGCGCTGTCGTAGATCGTAAAGGGCGTTGCGGAGGAGAGGAGCGCGATGCCGTTGATCTGCCATCCGTCCAAGATTGCCCGCGCGACGTGGCCGGAAGTTTGGAGCCTCGGCAATTCGTACATGGCGCTGACCGCCAGCCGGTGTCGCGCGTCGAACAGCGACGGCCCGTGCTCGGCGGCAAGGTCGAAGGGATTCTGCGCGAGGTCGTTTTCTCCGGAGACCAGCCGCGGCGCGGAGCCCGACAGATTGAGGCTGGAAACGTAATCGAGGGTCTTCGAGTACGTGTACGAGGCGAGGAATCCCAAGCCGCTCGCGAACTGTCGCGAAACGCTGACCTGTCCCGCATGGTAAGTGGAGTTCGTCGAGTTGGTCAGCAGGCCGACCGACGCGAAGGTGCAGGGGCCCGGCGTCGCGGGGCAACCGGCGTAGATGCGACGCTGGTCGGCGTTCTGCGCCGTGGCGCCCGGCCCGTACACGGCCGGATTGGCCTCCACGAAGCGCGGCAGATGCGTACCTTTCGTTCCCACGTAACGCACGTCGAGCAGGTAAGAGCTTGCGAACGATCGCTGGATCGTGAAGTTCCAGTCCTGCGCGTAGGCTGGCCGCATGTTCTGCTCATTCGTGAGCACCGTCATGGGTCTGGGGAAGGTGCTGACGTCGAACGGCGGCCGGCCGTTGAAGGGGTCGGCATAATTCAAGAACGGACCGGGGACCTGCTGTGCCTGCGTCCAGGGAATGGCGCTGATGGCCGCCTGGAGCGGTCCGCCCACGCCATTCGTCAGCGGGTCAAAGAAGATGCCATAAGTGCCGCGGATGGAGAGCTTTCCCGAGCCGGTCGGGTCCCATGCGAACCCGACCCTGGGCATGAAGCCGCGTTTGTAAATGGGCGAGATGCGGTCGGTCACGCCGGGGTCGCCGGGAAAGAGCAGCCCCTCGGGGGCGTTCGGGAAGACGGTGGTGCACGCCCGGAGCGAAGGCGTTCAGCCGCCGCTGGGTTTCCGCGTACGGGGTGCTGATTTCGTAGCGGAGCCCGTAATTGAGCGTGACCTTTCGGCTGACGCGCCACTCGTCCTGCCCGTAGCCGGCGAGTTCCCAGGTGCGCAAATAGCGGTCCAATTGACCGCCGACCTGGAAGAAAACCACCGGCATGCCCATCAGGAAATTGGCAAAGGGATCGCTGGCGGGGAAGGGCGCGAAGACGAAGAAACCGTTGGAAGCGATTCCCTGCACGGCGTTGATTTGGGTGCGGCGGAATTCCGCGCCGAACTTCAGGGTGTGCCGGCCCGCAATGTGGGCAAGCGAATCGGTCAGCTCGAAGGTGTTCTGCACGGTGTCGCGCGGGCCGGTGATTGGGTCGCCGACGCTCGCGTAGCCGTTGACGATGAAGAACGGCGGGCCCTGGGCGACGGGCAACGTCGTGTCATATTCGAATCCCAGGTCGCGCGGCGACGTGTGGTTGAAGCGCTGGTCGAAGAGAAAGGCGTGCCGGAAGTACGACGCCCGGAACGTGTTGATCGTGCGCTCGGAAAAGGAATGGGTCTCCGACACGGTGGCGGATTGCGTCATCAGGTCGTCGCCGACCGGGAAGCCCGGGACGTCCGCGCCTTTGATGGAGAGGGGGTTCACGTTCGACCCGGTGCCGTACGAATAGCGCCCGGAAAGGCTGTCGCGGCTGCCCAGGATGTGGTCGAGACGGACGCCGGCTTGGTCGCTGTCGTTGGTCATGATTTGCGTCGTGACGAAGAGCGAAGGCGTCAGGTTGCCGAGCGGATAGTAATCGAGCACGCGCTGGGAGATGGGGTTGATGGGAACCTGATTGTTTGGGAACGGCTGCCCCGTCAGGTAATTGATGAGCGGCGCGCCAGTGCCGGAGAAATTCCCGTCGCGCTGCTCGGGCGTGGGGACCGTGGCTGTCTTGGTGATCCCCTGGCGGTTGCGGAAGCCCTCGTAGTAGGCGAAGAAAAACGTTCGGTTGTGCACGATCGGCCCACCTACTGTCCCGCCGAACTGGTTCTGTTTGAGCGGCTCAGTTTTCTCGGCGAAGAAATTCCGCGCGTCGAGCACGTCGTTGCGCAGGAATTCGTAGACGGTACCGTGGAACTCGTTGCCTCCCGAGCGCGTCACCACGCTGGTGGTGCCGCCGCTGGTGCCGCCGTATTCGGGCGGCGCGGTATGCGTCAGGATGCGGAATTCGGCAATGGCGTCGATGGGTACCTTGAGCGTGAAGGCGCCGTCCACGCGATTGACGATTCGCGTGCCGTCGAGCAGATAGTTGTTCGACTCCGGCCGCTGGCCGTTCACCGCGTAAGCCTGCCCCGTCCGGAGCGAGCCGCCGGCCTCGACCACGCCCATCGTCAGCGGCACCACGCCGACCTGCAGAAGGCCGAGTTGGGTGAAGTTGCGCCCGTTGAGCGGCAGGTCAAGAATCTCGCGTTCGCTGACCACCTTGCCGAGCACGTTCGTGCTCGTATCCACGAGCGGCGCATTCCCTTCCACGCGAATCGCCTGCCGCGCCTCCGCCACGTCCATCGGGACCTTGACGCGTGCGCGTTCGTTGATGCTCAGCGTGATCGGCCCGCGGCGGTAAGCGGAAAAGCCCTTCGCCTCGACCGCCACCTCGTAGGAACCGATGGGAAGGAAGGGAAAACTGAAAGTCCCGGAAGCGTCTGTCACCTGCGCGTGGCTCACGCCGGTGCTCACCTGCGTGACGCGCACCGACGCGCCCGGAATCACCGCGCCGGATTTGTCGAAGACCTGACCCTCGATCGTCCCGGTGGGATCCTGAGCGTTAAGCCAGGCCGCGCAGGTCAACCCAAACAGGAAAAGCACACAACTGGCAGTTCTTCTCACGAGTGCCACCTCCCGTGTCGGCACACTTCCACGGCGGCGCCATGCTGCGTCCGACACGCTCTTGGTTTTGATTCGACCCTTTCCGCTCTTCAAAAAAGAGGCGGCACCCTGAACAAGGCCTGACAGTCTGCCGACACCGCAGTCCCCCGTCAATTACGTGAAGATATGAGTGGGGGACAAAACTCCTACTATTTGTCCGAAATTTGAATGGGTACGCAGCAGACCTGTCAGCCCCGGGCTTCAGGCCGGCACATGAGGGCAACCCGCTTCGTTGACGGGAGGGACTAGACCTTGGAGTGGGTCACGCGCACGGAGGGCATCCCGTCCGGCTCATCGACGAGTTCGATGTCGTGGAAGATGTTGGGGCTTTCTTTCTTCAGCACGCGCAAGACTTCCACGGCGAGCAGGCGGATTTCCGTGTCGGCGTGGACGCTCCCACGAAGCTCGAGGAAATGTCGCCAGGAGCGGCTATTGCCGGTGACGAAGATTTTGGTCTCGCAGGCGTTGGGCAGGATCGAGCGCGCCGCCTGTCGCGCCCACTTGCGGCGGTCGCGCGGCGCCATTTCGGGATGCTTCTGCTGGACGTAGCGGGTGGTCGCTTCGGCGAGCTCGACGTAGGCCTTGCGGATGCACTCGATGGTCTGCTGCCACTGGGCGCGCAGCTCGGGGTTTTCCTGGTAGAGCGGCGGAACGACGTAGCGCGCATCCGATTCGTCCACATAGCGCTGCGAGAGCTGCGAATAGCCGAACCCAGCGCGGTGGCGAACCAGCTCGTGCGTGAGCGCGCGGCTGACCCCGGCGATCAGCAGGCACCAGACGGCGTGTTCGAGCACGCTGCCGTGCTTGGAAGTCAGGATGTTTTCGAGATATTCCTGGTTCGACTTCCGTCCCTTGCCGAACGACATGTAGCAGGTGCGCCCGGCGATTTCCGCCAGGATTTCCGCTGCGGCTTCGGTGTCGGTGCTGAAGGACAGTCCTTCGTCGGTGAGAAAGCGATCGAGTTCTTCGCTCACCACGTTCTGCCGTCCGAGGAGATAAACCTTGGGCCTGATGATGTAGGGATCGGCCGGCAGGTGAGAAGCGGTGGTCATAGGCCTCAGTGGTCAGGCTATCGCAGGACGGATGAAGGTTGAAGGATGAAGTGTGAAGTGAAGAGGCACTGCGCGCCGTCTCGCCTCTGCAGACATCATCCTTTACGCTTTAGACTTTAGCCCTTTTTGGTGCCCGACTCGGCCGCCGCGGACGCGGCCTTCTTAAAGTCGGCGTACTTGCGCTTGAAGCGCTCCACGCGGCCCGCGCTGTCAAACAGCTTCTGCTTGCCGGTGAAGAACGGATGGCAGTGCGAGCAGATTTCCAGATGCAGCACGTCGCTCTTGTGCGTGGACCGCGTCTTGAACGTGTTCCCGCACGCGCAGACCACCGTCACTTCACGATAGTTGGGGTGAATACCTGTCTTCATGCATCTCCTTCAGGCTTGCAATGCAAATTTTTATTTTACCGGCGCGAGCCGAAACTTTCAAGGCGATTCGCATCTGTGGCGGGGCTGGCGCAGACCCCTGATTTTTGGGGTCTGTGATTACCGGAGATCGCGCAGCGCAGTTGTGATGCCCTCGGTAGGGCGGCGTGACGGCCAGTACACGCGCGCGGAGCAGTCGCTGCCAGAGAGTCCCTTCGGGAGATCGCAGACGCCCAAGAGCTAGCGTCTGCGCCAGCCGGCGAAGGGGCCGAATTGATCCTGCCGTTTCGTGGGATTGTTCAACCCCCGCAGGGTTGGGGGGACAGGTGTGTGGCCGCTTCCAACCCATGGGCTTGCGCCCATGGCTGTTCACCTTGAACCCCGTTCGGTGTTCCCCCGACGTCCGGCACCCGAGAACTGACACGCGCTCTTCGGAAGGTTGCGGCCTCCCCTTTCCCGACCTAGACAAGCCGCAGAGTTACAGTCCAACCCGCCGCCGCGGGCGCCGTCGCGGTGCGAAATCGACTTGACAAACAACGAGGCTTGCTGTTAGTGTGGCTCTGGCACTCTTGCATTCTGTTCCGGGAGGGTGTAAAAGAGGGAATACTGATGGATAGGGATTTCGTCTCCTCTATAGCGAGCCGAGTCGTGAATGTGGCGTCCGTCCCACAGCGGAGTCCCTTTCGTTATCCCGGCGGCAAAACTTGGCTCGTCCCCTATGTGAGGCTCTGGCTTTCTTCGATAACGCCACCCCTGCGGGAACTTGTTGAGCCATTTGCCGGAGGCTCAATCGTGGGTCTCACGGCGGCCTTCGACAACCTTGCGAAGAAGGTCACACTGATCGAACTTGACTCGGACGTTGCATCCGTGTGGAAGACGATCCTCCACGGGGATGTGGCGTGGCTCGCAAATCGGGTGGCAAAACTCGACCTAACCCTTGACTCCGCAAGGGCCCTTCTGGCCACCAAGCCTCGCAGTACAAAAGAGCGGGCTTTCGTCACAATCGTGCGTAACAGAGTCCAGCGAGGCGGGATCCTTGCCCCAGGTGCGGGAATCATGAGGGAGGGCGAAAATGGAAAGGGAATAACATCTCGCTGGTATCCCGCGACATTATGCAAAAGGATGCTCGATATCGCGAAAATCCGTAGCCGAATTAAATTCGTCGAAGGGGACGGCCTCTCCTATATTGAACGGCGGCTCCAGAGAAGAGGCGTAGGGTTTTTCGTTGACCCACCTTATACCGTTGCGGGCAGGAGGCTGTATAGACACTCCCACATAGACCACGAAAGACTCTTTCGGCTTGCAAAGCGTCTGGCTGGCGATTTTTTGATGACCTACGATGACAGTCCTGAGATCAGGCGGCTTGTTATAGACTCCCGGCTCGATTGTGAGACTGTCCTGATGAAGAACACTCACAACACGAAAATGGTAGAGCTGCTTATTGGCCGGAATTTGGCTTGGCTTCGAGACCCGGACACTTCCCGGCCAGTTTTTCGCGAATTCTTCGCTCAAACAAACTCAAGCTTACTGGATTCCCGCCTGTAAGCCCTTCCACGGCGCGTTCTAGTGTCGTCATCCTCACGAAGCCCGGCTTCAAAGCAAACTCCCCGCGGCCTTCGTCATAGTCCACGACGAACCATGCGATATCACAGTTCGAGACATCGCTCACGTCGTCCATCGCCCCCAACGCAGCGAAGAAACTTAGGTCAACTACCACGGCCATTTTCTTGCCCCAACGACGGAGCGTTGGAACCTTGATCTGCAGTTGTGGCATAAGACGCTTCGGTCCGCTGCTGCGATAGTCAGGTCTGCGAATGGCACTAGGAAATGGGAGTTCTTTCCTGCGCGATTCCCTTAAGCCGCTGAACTCCTTGCTCATCGATGGGCCGGAGAAGTAGACAGCTTGAATCTCGAGAGCGGTCCAATGCAAGGGGTCTCTCGTGGGGTGCACTAGCACGTTGTCGATTCTTCCCACGTCCTCCGTAACGGATACCCTGGCATTACTCCGGGTGGACACAGTTTCCTGTTCCAGGAATCCCACTTCGCCAACGACGAGTGGATCGGGACACCCAAGGAGAGTCTCGGCGATCCAACTAAAGATTAACCCCCCTTGCCTGAAACGGTGGGGGCAGGTCGTGACTAAGTAATCGCCTTCTCGTTTCAGGGCAGAAACCCGTTCACCTTCTTCCTCCACCTGATAGAGGCGCAACGAGCATACCCCACCCGGCTTCGTGCACAGGACCTGGTTTCCCGCTGTTGTCCTGAACGGACAGGCGAATTGTGGCCTCTTGCCCTTCTCAGTGGCTTGAACACGTGCAAGCTCCCGCCGTTCCTCGGGCGAAAGACGGACAAATGATCTCCCGTACCATTCGCCGATGCCATACCGCGTCTTGATTCTCGGTTTTCCTGTCCTGCTCTTTTCTTTCCCCCGCATCGCGCTCTCTTGAACTTATTTCTTCGAGCCCAAGTTCAGGACTTTGGCTTGCTTGGGCGTCCGCCTCTGCGCATCTTACGCAGAGACTGAAGCCGGCGGAAATAGTCGGTGCCGCGCAGGGCCGTCTTTCTTCCGCCTATCCGCCCGGCATGGGCCACGATTAAGCGATCTCGAATTAGCTTCCCACAATGGGGGCATTTGAACACAGGCGGTATCTTATAAGCCTTTGGCGCGACACGTCAAACGACTGCCCGCATTCGCACCGGTCGGTGATGCTGGTCGCCCTCGCTACGGCTCGCAGGTGCGATGCATGCCTGGGTGTGCGGGAAACGCCCGTGCCGCCTGTCCCGTCGAATCTTCGCCACGGCGGTTCCAGTGACGGTCAGGGCCGCTCCTCGACCGGAGCGGGGGGAGCCTCCTTTTTCACTATGTCGATGCTGTCTCTGCAGTCCCCTTTGTTGATGTAAGCCTCCGAAGAAACCGCGATGATTCTGTAGTTGTCTGCCTGAAACCTCCAGCGCCATTGTCCTTGGGTGTCCTTGTGCATCGTGAATTTGGCCATCGTATTCGCTCCTTAGTGCAGACCCGCGGCCCGTGGTTATTACCGCCGCGTTACCACTCCCATATACAACCACTCGGAGGGGATTGCAAGTGACAAAAGGACGGGCTTCAGGTGCTAGGTGTCGGGTGTCGGTGAAGAGCAGGAGGTAGCGCAGAGTTGGTCTTTAACTCTGCGGCTCGCCCTCAGGTCGCAATCGCCATTTCGGGTCAGCGCGAACGCGTCTATCCATGGCAGGGACTTTGTGCCGTGGGTTCTCTCTTATGGCGTCGGTGTTCTTATCTGCAAGAAATGGGCTGTTATTTTAATATACAAACCTAGTAATTACTAGATAAATATCTCCGCGTGATCGGCTCTTCTTGCCGAGGCGCCGATTCTTTGTCAAGGAATGCCGGGGAGGGGTCAAGCCAAAAGGTGTCCGAGCGCACCTCAATGGGCACGCGACCGACAAAATATCCCCTGACGCCCGTCAGAAAAACAGCCCCCGGAAGCAAGGAATTGTCCCTTTTTGCCCCGTCGGAGAAACCATTCCAGGGCGCTAAATTGTCCGATTCTTCCCCACGAAAAAACCGTTCCAGGGTGCCAAATTGTCCCATTCTGCGCCCCGAAAGTCACGACCTTAGGCCGAGGTCGTGCCTCTGGGCTAACCGCTCTCGCTGGCCAAATGAGGAGTGGCGCGCTACCCCAGCACGGGCACGACGACGGAGCGCACGGCGCGGGCATCGTCGCTGACGAGGAAGCGGATGACGCGGGCAACGTCTTCGGTCTTCACCCACTTGGAGAAGTCGGCATTGGGCATGGCGCGGCGATTGGCGAGGGTGTCCATGGTGCCGGGCATGAGGCAGTGGACGTGGATGTCGTAGGCCTTGACTTCGTCGGCGAGGATTTCGCTGAGCTGCCGCACCGCGCCCTTGGAAATGGCGTAGGGAGCGATGCCCGCGCCGCCACCGTGCAGAATCGAGCCGGAGGAAATCGTCACGATGCGCCCGAAGTTCTGCTGAATCATCAGCGGCACCACGGCGCGCAGGCAATTGACGAGCGAGCGGAAGTTGAGGTTGAGCATGTGGTCCCACGTCTTGTCGTCGGCCTCGTAACTCTTTCCGGCCGCAAAGCCTCCCGCGATTGCGATAAGGAAATCAATGCGGCCCCGCTGCGCGGCGAGATCGCGAACGAATTCCTCGACCTCGGTCGGCTGGGTCAGGTCGACCTTCGCGCCACGCAGATTATTGCTCGAGCTTCCCGCGCGCGCCCGAAGCGCTGTCCATTCCTCTTCCCCGACATAAGTGACAGCGACGCGCGCGCCGACCGCCAGCAAATCGAGCGTAACGGCGCTGCCTAGCGCGCCGGTGCCGCCGGTCACGATGGCGATGCGATTGCTGAGTTCCACGGCGAAACCTCGAACGAAGGGTTGGCTGAAGGACGAATGATAGCAGACTGCGGGCCGTGCCTTGGGTGGATTGGCAAGCGCAGTCGGGTCGCTGCGGCCGCGACGAGGTCAATGCGCGGATCACAGAGGGCGAGGAGATTTTTCCAGCGGCGTGAAAACTGTACGCGCCCGGGACCGAGGTGTTTTATTTCGAGCGGACAAGTCTTTTTGCTGCAATTGGTTAAGAGTCGTCCAGCTTGGCAACGCATCTGCTGAGAGACAGGCCGAGGCTAGTGAGGGGATCGCAAGTCAAGTCAAAACAAGGGCTCTGGGGCGCGGAGGAGTGCAGGCGCCGGAGGAGCGGGGGCGGCTTAGAAGCGCTCCCGGCTGGAGGGACTAGACCCGTCATGTGGTGGGAAAAGAAACCTCTTGCGCCTGCACCCAGCCGCACTGGACCCAGCACACCTCGGCCCGACGGGCCGATACCATACCAACCCATGAGGGAGATCATGCCGACAACATCCGTTTCGCCCGCCGCCATACAGGAGCAGGTTCGCCTGGGAGAATCGCTGGTTGTGCACGGCGAACTCAGCGGAAACGAGGACCTGACGATCGAAGGCCAGTTCGACGGGACGATTGATCTGCAAGGTCACTGCCTCACCGTCGGCGCACACGGTCAGGTCAAGGCCGAAATCCGCGCCGGGCGCGTGATCATCCAGGGCACCGTGAACGGAAACATCACGGCCCGTGACCGTATCGAGATTGGCAAGTCGGGTCAGGTGGTCGGTGATCTGGTCAGCCCCGGGATCGCCATCGAAGACGGTGCCTATTTCAAGGGGAGCATTGAAATCCTCCGGGAAGGCAGCTTGCAGACCGCGCGCGTACTTACCACCTCAGCCTCGGGCGATCACGACGAGTAGCGGCCGCGCCTCCCACGCCCCGGCCAAAAATCGCGTAGTGCCGACTGGGCATGCGACCTCTTCCTTCCCAAGGAGTGTTCTCTTCACTGGAATCGCACCCGGCTCCTATCGGGCCTGCGGAGGGAGCACGGCTGCCGATTTCTCTTGACAGCGCCGCTTCGATGCGGCACTACACCCCTATCGGCTATAAGTTAGCAAGTTCTTGGGAGGCCACCTTCGTGGGGGGCAATCCGATGCTGGATTCTGACGCGCAGGGACAGGTGGCGCTTCGCCTGCGGCGTATTGCCGGGCAGATGCGGGGTTTGGGGCGCATGGTGGGTGAGTCCCGCCTCTGCGTCGATTTTCTCACCCAAATCTCCGCGGTGTAGGCGGCCCTTAAGAGCGTGGGGGAGGATATCCTGCGCGATCACGTGCAGCGGTGCGTGCCGGGGTTGTTTTTGAGGCGGCTGCGTCGAAGCGAGCGCCCACACCTATCTCAACGCAAGGTTTGACTCGTGCGTATCACACTCCGCCTGATTATCTCGCTAATCGTCGGCGTCACCGTAGTCGCGTTTATCTTCGCCTATCTCCAGGTGAGGGAAGAAAAACAGAGGATGAAGGACGATCTGGAAAGACGCGCGGAGGTTCTGGTGGAGAGCCTGGCAGAGACCGTTGCGCCGCTGGTGGAGAAGCGGTCGGCGAAGGATCTGCAGCGGATAGTCGAGCGCTTCGGAAACCGCGAGCGGCTGGCGGGAATTGCCGTTTACGATAGGGGCGGCGGCGCGCTGGCGATGACCTCCGGCCTCGACCGCCGCCTCGCGACGCCTCCTGCCCCCGTCCAGCAGGCGCTGGCGCGGGACGCCGGGCAGGGAGCCTTCTTCCCGCTCGACTCGGCCCTCCTGCACGTCTATGCGCTCCCGCTCCACGGGGCGACCGCGACAGTGGGCGCGCTCGCCATTTTCCATGAGGCCGGTTACATCGACGCGCAAACGGCCCGCCTGTGGCGTGAAACGTACTTGCGCGTGGCCATCCAGGTGCTCATCATTGTTCTCCTCGCCTTACTCATCGTGCGCTGGAGTATCACGGGGCCGATCGCCAGGACGGCGCAGTGGATGAGGGAACTGCGCATGGGCCGCACGTCCCGTAACTCGGCTTTGCCCCCCGACCTCT
>Ga0315282_10005837_pt1 | contig 20823 bp, 13 predicted proteins | sample YL17G07_20_MG_FD_203693 | JGI IMG/M metagenome (GOLD analysis project Ga0315282, IMG submission 203693) | Sediment microbial communities from Yellowstone Lake, YNP, Wyoming, USA - YL17G07_20 | ecosystem: Environmental > Aquatic > Freshwater > Lake > Sediment | place: USA: Wyoming | collected... | reverse complement strand
TGCTCGCCTCGTACGGCAAGACGCTGCTGCTCCTGGCCACTCTCCCCATCGTGCTCTTCATGCCCGGCATCGTCTCGCTGCTCTCGCGCCGCTTCCCCGGCGTGGTCTCGCGAGTCTATCTGACCGTTCGCAGCACACAGCCCGTCGCGATCGAGTGCTACGAGCGCGCGCTCGTGGCCCGGCCCAGCGACCGCCGCCTCCTCTGGGCCCTCGCCCGCGCCTACACCCGCCTGCACGCCACCAGCAGCCGCGCGGCTGAGCTGTTCGAGCAGCTCTGGCGCACCGACCTCAACGACCACGAGGCGCTGGCGCAGTTGGTGCGCATCTGCATCGCCACCAGCCGCACCGACGCCGTGGCGGTGGAGGCGTGCGAGCAGTGGTTCCAGCTCAACAAGCGCGACCTGGAGCTGCACGAGCTGGTGCAGTTCCTGACCCGGACCTACCGCCAGCGCGGCATGGACGTGCCGGAGACGGCGCTCGAGGTCGTCCAGCGGGCCCTGGACTACTCGCCGCAGGACCTCAATCTGCGCCGCTACCTCGGCTCGCTCTACGACCACTTCGACTACAAAGACAAGGCCGTGGATGTGCTGGAGCCCGTGGTGGAGTACGACCCCGAGGACCAGGCGGCGCGCAAGATGCTGGCGCGGGCGCTGATCGGGGCCGAGCGCTGCTATGAGGCGTACCGCCATCTGCGCGTGCTGCACACCGACGCGGAGACCAACAGCGACCTGTACCTGGCGGGGCTGGGCTGTGCGCAGAAGGGCCAGCACAAGCAGGCCCTGCGCATCCTGCAGGAGGCGATGCGCCGCGACCCGACGCTGTTTGACATCCAGCAGCGCATCATGGAGGTCGCCTCGCAGGTAGACGAGCGGCGCGTCGGCTCCTACACCGTCGAGACGGTGCTGTCCGAGCAGGAGGCCTTCGTGCTGCACCGGGCCGAGCACCCGGAGCACGGAGCCGTGCTCATGGCCGTGTTCCGCAACGAGTTCTCCGACCAACTGGCCTTCCCTGCGGGCTTCGCCGCCTATGCCACCGCCTTGCGGGGCGTGGAGTCGGACGTGGCGCTGGCGCCCCTGGATGCCGGGTCAGCCGACGAGACCTACTACATGGCCTATCGCGTGCCGGAAGGCACGCTGCTGACGCAGACGATGGAGGAGGTCGGCCTCTTCAGCTTCCCGCGCGGGGCGACGCTGCTGATCGAGGTGCTGCGCGGCCTCACCCACCTGCACCGCGCCGGCCTCCTGCACGGCGACCTCCGACCCGAGGATGTGTGGGTCACCGGCGAGGGGCACGTCTTCGTGCTGGCGGCCGGCCTCGCCCTCCTGGCGCGACAAGTGATCCCGGAGCACAGCTCGGCGGCCGTCGGCAGCCCGCACCACATCGCCCCCGAGATCGTGCAGCGCCAGCCGCCGAACATGCTCACCGACATCTACGCCGCGGGCTGCCTGCTCTACCGCGTGCTGGTCGGTCGGCCGCCCGTGGACGGTCCTAGCCGGCTGGCGACCATGATGGCGCACGTGACGGTGGAGCCGCCCGCCCCCAGCGGGGTCGTGCCCTCGCTGTACGCCGAGGTGGACCGGGTCGTGCTCAGCGCCATGGCCAAGGACCCGGCGTACCGGTACCAGACGGCGGAGGCCCTGTCGGACGATCTGCGCCGCACGGCGGCGCTGCCGGAGGGGCCGTTGCGCCTGGACTTGGGCGCGGCGGTGGAGACCGCGGCCGCCAGCCGCGGCCTCTGGTGGTACGAGTTCGATGAGGTGGACCTCATCACGGTCGGCCGCTTCGCGCGGCTGTACCGCGGTGTGGACAAGGCTACGCGCCAGATCCGCTGCATCAAGGAGGTCAACCCTCCCGCCGAGCTGACCGCCGGCACGGCCGACCAGACGATGGCCCGCGCGGCGAACTGCATCCGCCGGCTCTTCCTGAACGAGATCCATCTGCTCAAGGCGCTCGCCGAGCACACACCCCCGACGCCCGGTGTGCTGCGCATTGATCGCGTGTTCCCGGGCGAGCACGGAGCTGAGCCGGCGTACTCATCCGAGCTGCTGCTGCGCACCCTGTCGCAGTACATCCAGGAGGAGGGCCCGCAGCCCGAGCACCTCGCCCTGCCGCTGGTGGTGTCGCTCCTCGACCCGGTGGCGCGTCTGCACGCGATGGGCATCACCCACCGCAACCTCAGCCCCTCCAGCATCATGGTCGGCGGCGACGGGGTGTGGCGCCTGGTGGGCTTCGACCGCGCGTGCCATGCCGAGGACCGGCCCGCGCTGCTCGCGGCGGAGCGGGAGATCCAGGCCGCGTCCCAGGCGCCGGCGGAGACCATCGGCGACTGCTCGTATCTGTCCCCCGAGCAGTGTCGAGCCGAGTCATTCGACGAGCGCTCGGACGTGTACGCCCTGGGCTGCATCCTCTTCTACATCCTCACCGGCCGCCCGCCGTTTGCCGCCGAGGCGCCGCTGGAGACGATGCTGCTGCAGATCAGCGCCGATCCCCCGAAGGCCGCGAGTTTCGGCGTGCGCGTGTCCGCCTCGACCGAGGAGCTGATCCAGCGGGCGATGGCCAAGTCGCCGGACGAGCGGTACCAGAACGCGGACGCCTTCCGGCATGCCATCGAGCGCCTGGTGCAGCTCTCGGGCATCGCCGCGACCGAGCAGCAAGCCGACTGGGCGGCACGGCGCTTCGCCCGGTAGCACTCCCCTACCCTCGGGCCCCCCACGCCATCACGCCTCGCGAGAGGGATGATCTCTCCCGCTGACGAAGCGCTGCGCGACCACCGCGGCCGCGCGGCGCTTGCCGCGTAGGACAGGCGTCTCGCCTGTCATCCGAGTCGGCCGAGACGGCCAACCTACGCGAGGGAGACGCTGCAATGCACAGCAGCAGCGATGGGCGGTCCACCCCCCTCGGTCGGCGCCAGTTCATCCGCAACACCGCCACGGGCCTCGCTGCTACCGGCCTGGGCCTCAGCGCCCTGCGCGCCGGCGCCCAGGCAGTGGCTGCCAACGACCGCATCGGGATCGGCCTCATCGGGGTCGGCGGGCGCGGGTCCACGCTCTTTGGCGAGCTGTGGAAGCGCGCCCAGGACCCGAACAGCGGCCTGGACGTCCTCGCCGTGTGCGACGTGTGGGATCGCCGGGTCCAGGATCGGGTGAATGAGGCCGGCGGCAGGGTCAGGGGCTTCCGGGACTACCGCGAGCTGCTGCAGCTCCCGGACCTGGACGCCGTGACGGTGGCCACGCCCGACCACTGGCACTCCAGGATCACCATTGACGCGATGCGCGCGGGCAAGGACGTCTACTGCGAGAAGCCGCTGACGCTGTACTGGGAGCAGGCGAAGGAGGTGCTCGCCGTCTCCCGCGAGACGGGACGGATCGTGCAGTGCGGCGCCGGCTCGGCCTCGGACGGCAACTGGTGGACCGCGCAGGACATCGTCCGGGCAGGCGGCCTCGGGCCGCTGGTGTGGACCCAGGGCGGCGTCTTCCGCAATGACCCCGGGGGCGACTGGAACTGGGGCATCCAGCCAGCCGACCCGAACAAGGACCTCGACTGGGACCTCTGGTTAGGCTGGGAGTACGGCCTCGCACCGAAGATCCCGTATGATCCTGAGCGCTTCAGTCGCTTCCGCAAGTACTGGGACTACTCCGGCGGCCTGGCCACCGACCTCCTCTACCATACCTACGCCCACCTCTGCATCGGCCTCGGCAACCAGAAGCCGTTCCGCGTCATGGGCTCGGGGGCGTTCCCGGTGCACGGCCCGGAGAACGACCACCGTGAGACGCCGACCATCTTCCACATCCTCGCCGACTTCCCGACCCAGCACACCCTCCACCTGGTGGCCTCTCAGGAGCAGACGGATGGCCTCGGCGACCTTGTCCGCGGCCAGAAGGCCTCGCTCTCCCCAGGCGGACCGGGCCTCATCGTCCGCCCCCAGGACCCGTTCCGGGACGAGATGGCGGAGCTGGCCAAGACGCTGCCCTGCTACGAGGGTGCCGAGCAGGTGACGGAGCAGCGCGACGGCAAGACGGTGCTCACCGAGATCCGGGTGCGGAGCAAGTACGGCTGGGATCACATCGGCAACTGGCTGCAGTGCATCCGCAGCCGCGAGCAGCCGACGCTGAACGCCGAGCGCGCCTACATCACGCAGCTCCCGATCTCCCTCTCGGTCCGGTCCTTCCGCGAGCAGCGGGTGCTCATGTTTGACCCGGAGAAGGACGAGGTCACCTAGGTGGCGCGGGTCGCTAGACCCGCGGCCCAAGCCACGCCGGCAGGTCTGGCGACCTGCCCTACCAGCATGCACAGCGACACCCGACGCGGCTTCCTCAAGCAGATGGGAGTGGGTGCGACGATGGCCGCTCTCTCGGCGGGCCGGGCTGCCGCCGCGCAGCCCGGTGTGGCGCCTCAGGCAGCGGGCACCCCGCTGACCATTGACCCCCAGCCCCGCTTCGCGCTGTCGCCCTACCTCTACATGCAGTTCATGGAGCCGCTGGGCGTCACCGACAGCTCGGTCGCCGCGGCGTGGGACTTCGGCCGCGACTGCTGGCGCGAGGACGTCCTGGAGGTCACGCGGGAGCTAGCGCCCACCATGATCCGCTGGGGCGGCTGCTTCGCCTCGTACTACCGGTGGAAGGAGGGTGTCGGGCCGCGCGACCAGCGCCGGCCGATGCTGAACCTCTCGTGGGGCGGCGTCGAGACGAACGATGTGGGCACGCCGGAGTTCGTGGACTTCTGCCGGCAGGCGGGCGCTGAGCCGCTGATCTGCATCAACTTCGAGTCCGACGGCAAGACCTACTTCGCTCGCACGCCCAAGGGCGACGACCGCCTCGGCACCGCGGCGGAGGCGGCCGAGTGGGTGCGGTACTGCAACGCCGCGGACAGCCCCGCGCGCCGGCGACACGGTCGCGCCGAGCCCCTCGGCGTCCGCTTCTGGCAGATCGGCAACGAGACCTCATACGGCCCGGACCTGTGGGACTGCGAGATGGGTGCCCGCAAGACGGTCGAGTTCGCGCAGGCGATGCGGCGCGACGACCCCACGATCAAGCTGATCGGCTGGGGTGACAGCGGCTGGGGACCGCGCATGTTGGAGGTGGCGGGCGAGCACCTCGACTACCTCGCCTTCCACCACATGTTCAGCCCGGATGAGGGGCAGGAGAACTCCCCGCTGCGGGGCATCGAGTACCGCAAGGACCCGGCCCGCACCTGGGATCACCTGATGGCGGCGCACCAAGTGCACGAGCGGCGGATCGCCGATATGCGCGCCGAGGTGGCTGCGTACCCGACCCCGCTGGCGATGACCGAGTGCCACTTCGCCTTGCCGGGCCGCAACCGTTGCGAGGTGCTATCCACCTGGGCGGCCGGGGTGGCCAATGCCCGCCTGCTCAATGTGCACGAGCGGCACGGCGATCGGCTGCACATCGCCACGGCCGCGGACTTCTGCGGCACGCGCTGGCAGGTCAACGCCCTCATGATCCCGGTGCCCGGCGGGCGGCCGTTCCTCATGCCCGTCGCGATCGTGATGAGCCTCTACCGGCACCACACCGGCGAGCAGGCGGTGAGCGTTACCGCGGCGCCCGATGGCCTCGACGTCACCGCGAGCCGCACCGGCGACCGGCTGTACCTGCATGTGGTCAACACGCGCCGCACGGACGCGGTAGCCGCGGAGCTGGGTGTCGAGGGGATGCGCCTCGCCGGCGGCGCAGTGTACGAGCTGGCTACCGACCCGGGGTTCGAGGTGTTCGAGGCGCGCGACGAGGTCCTCGTGCCCGTGCGCAAGGACCTCCCGCCTGACGGCCGCTGGACGTTCCCCGCCGCCTCGGTCTCGGCCGTCGAGCTAGACCTGCAGCTGGCCTAGCACTCCGGGTCCAGGCGCAGGTCGTCCGGCTGCGCACTCACGATGCTGGTGGGGCAGGCGTCTCGCCTGCCCAGCACTCACCTGGGTACGCGGCGCCCCGACGACGTCCTCATCGGGAGGCACGCTGGTGAAGCAGCATCCCACACGGCGCGAGTTCGTGCAGAGCATCGGTGCGGCGGCCGCCGCGGCCGCCACGGGTGCCCTGGGCTCGGAAGCCCCTGCACAGGAGCCGGCCACCATGGACGAGGCCCTGTTCGTGCGTCCCGAGGAGCTGACACTCAGGTTCCGGCAGGAGCCCGGAGCCCGGGCCCTGGCGTTTGCCCGCTTCGACGGCACGCCGGAGGCGTGGCGCGAGGCCTGCCGCGCGAAGCGCCGCGAGCTGCTCGGCCTCACCACCGGCACTGTCGGCGAGACGCGCCTCCTGCGGTCGCTCGACCACGAGGGCGTCCGCATCGAGGCCTGGGTGATGCAGGTCAGCGATCGGCTCACGATCCCCGCCTACCTGCTCAAGCCACAGGGACGCGGCCGCTGGCAAGGGGCGGTGATGGCCATCCATGGCCACGGCAACGCCGAGCCCTGCATCGGCGCCGGCGACGACTACCACCACATGTTTGCCTTGCGGCTGGCGCAGGCAGGGCACCTCGTGCTCTGCCCCGAGCTGCGCGGCTTCGGCGCCCTCGCCAACCTGGCGGCCGGGGACGAGGGATACTGCCTCGACTACTGGGCCTGGGATCGAGGCCCGCAGTTCACTTTGGTTACCGACGGTTTCCTCTACGGGCGGACCCTCGTCGGCGAGACGGTTGGGGATCTGCTGCGGTGGGAGCAGTGGCTGGCGGACAGGCAGGGAGAGGCCGAGGTGGATGCGGCGGGTATCTCGTACGGCGGGGACCTCGCGCTGACCTACCCCGTCTTCAGCGACCGCGTCCGGCGCATCTATGCCAGCGGTTCGTTCGGCTCCTTCTCGGTGATCTTCTCGCGCTGCTACAACGCCCCGGCCCACTGCGTGCCCGGCGTGCTGCAGTGGATGGACCGCAGCGACATCGCGGGGCTCAACGCGCCGCGGCCCATCCGGCTCCACTACGGCGAGCTGGACAAGCCGGGCCCGGACAACAACTCCGCCTCCTACAACGAGACCGTCGAGCCGGCGCTGGCTGAGCTGCGAGCCATCTACCGGGCGTTCGGCGCCGAGGACCAAGTCACGCTGCGCGTCACGCCTAACCGCGGCCACGAGTTCGAGATGCAGGACCTGATCGCGCTCCTGGCGTAGGCCCGCGGGCTGCGGTTCACGCTGTCGCCGGCGGGTTCTTGGGGCAGAAGGCGACCAAGATGAACGTCGCTACCGGCCCCAGCACCAGCGACAGCAGGAACCACAGTAGCCCGCTGCGGTCCTTGGACTGCGCGAGGCCCGCGTTGATCAGGGCCAGGGAGCCCCAGCCCACGACGTAGCCGTGCATCTCTCCCGAAGGCATCGGCGCGCCTCCTCTCGGTGGGTGCATCGCCTCTCCTTCTGCAACGAACCTGCTGGCCCTTCACGGACGCCAGTGACACCGCGCTCATCAGGAGGATGAGCCCGACCACGGGGGGAAGTTGAGGCCAACTGCCCGCTGTGTGGATGACGCGATGCCTGAGGACATGGTAGGACGCCCCGTCAACGACCTCGACACGCCTGCGCTGGTTGTGGATCGGCGGATCCTGCAGCACAACATCGCCCACATGCAGGCCGCGGCGGATGCCGCGGGCCTCGAGCTACGGCCCCACATCAAGGCGCACAAGACCCCGGTGATCGCCCAGATGCAGGTCGCCGCGGGGGCGGCCGGCGTGACCGCCGCCAAGGTGAGCGAAGCGGAGGCGATGGCGGAGGGCGGCGTGGCGGACATCTTCATCGCCAACGAGGTCGTCGGCGACGCGAAGGTCCGGCGCATGGCAGCGCTCGCCCAGCGCGTCCGGCTCTCTGCGGTGGTGGACAGCCGCGAGGTCGCGGAGGGGTACGGGCGCCTCTTCGCCGCCGAGGGCCTGACCCTGGACGTGCTGCTGGAGGTGGATCAGGGGGCCCATCGGTGCGGAGTACCGCCCGCCGAGGCGCCGGCTCTGGCCGCGCAGGTGGCGTCGGTCCCGGGCGTCGCTCTGGTAGGCGTCATGGCGTACGCCGGCTCCGCCTACCAGGCCGGCAGCTGCGAAGGAATGCGGCGCGCGGCGGCGGAAGAGGCTGCTGGGTTGGCGCACGTCGCTGCTACCCTCGCAGCGGCGGGCCACACGATGCGTCGCGTCAGCGGCGGCTGCACACCTACGGGGCCGCTGTACGAGCGGGGGTGCGGCCTCACCGAGATCCGCTCCGGGACTTACGTCTTCTACGACATGAACCAGGTGGACCTCGGAGTGGCGTGCGTCGCTGATGTCGCGGCGACCATTCTGGCGACGGTCATCAGCGTGCCCGCACCGGACCGCGTCATCCTCGATGCCGGCTCGAAGGCGCTGGCGACGCAGGTCACCCCGGTCAGCCCCGGGTGCGGGTGGGTGCAGGAGGACCTCGGGGCCGTGGTGGTCAAGCTGAATGACGAGCATGGCTACCTGGACGTCCGGCGCGCGCGGCGCCCGTACCGGGTAGGCGACAAGGTGCAGGTGGTGCCGCCGCGCATCTGCACGGCCCTGAACCTATACGATGAGCTGTACCTGTGGCAGGATGGCGTGGTGGTGGAGCGATGCGACGTGACCGCCCGCGGCTGCAGCCAGTAGCCGGGCGTCGGGTGGGGCAGGTCGCCAGGCCTGCCGGTGGTGGCCGGGGGGGCCGGGGCCCAGGGACCGCACTCAGGAGTGCCCACGGCACTGTGCTTCGCGAAAGGACAGCGCGATGAGCAACCCGATTGCCCTCAATACCATCACCATCAAGCAGGTGACGGACCTCCGGGAGAAGATCGAGATCGCGGCGGAAGCCGAGTACGATGGCGTAGGGCTCTGGGCCAATGACCTGGCCGCCTTCGTCGCCGCGGGCGGCGAGCTGGCTGAGGTCAAGGACATGCTCGAGGAGAACGGCCTCAGCGTCCCGGAGATCTGCTTCGTGGGCGGCTGGATGGGCGTGCCCGCGGGCGAGCGCAAGCAGGCCCTGGCCGAGGCCAAGAAGGCCTTCCAGCAGGCCAGCGAGATCGGCGCCTACTCGGTGATCGCGTGCGCCGCGGGCCACCAGGTGGACCTCGCGGAGGCGGCCAAGGACTACGCGCAGCTCTGCGACGTGGCGGCCGACTTCGGGGTGGTGCCGGCCCTCGAGTTCATCGGCCCGGCTGCCACGGTGAAGGACGTGAAGGCCGCAGCCGAGGTCGTCGCCCGGGCCGATCACGAGCTGGGCGGCATCCTCCTCGACACGTTCCACTTCTATCGCGGCGGCTCCGAACCGGAGGACATCCTCGCCATCCGCGATGCGCGGGTCGCGATGGTGCACGCCAACGACGCCGCCGGCGCGCCGCGCTTCGAGATGAACGACCTGCACCGCGTCTACTGCGGCGAGGGGGAGATCCCGCTAGAGGCGATCTTCGGCAACCTGCGCGAGACGGGTTACCGCCAGGCCTTCTCGGTCGAGATCTTCAACGAGGAGTACTGGGCGAGTGACCCGATGCGCGTGGCGCAGAAGGCGCGTGTGGCCATTGACGAGGTGCTGGCGAGGCTCTAGGCGACGCGGCACGACGGCACGCGGCGCTCGCCACACTGCCACGGCTGCCGCGCAGTCCTAGCGAGTGGCTGCCGGCTCAGCCTCCGGTTCGGGAGCGAGGGCTGGGGCCAGCGGCTCACCCGGGAAGGCCTTCTCCCACAGCTCCGCGTACGCCCGCTTCAGGGCCGCGATGGTACCCTCCTGCTCCTCCACCTTGTCCCGCAGGGCCTCCAGCTCGCGCACCCGCTCGGCGTCCAGGCCAGCCGGGCCGGGCGGGCCCACCTCTCCCTTGGCTCCCGCCGGACCGGCAGGCCCCGGGGCGCCGGCGCGGCCGGCGGGGCCTGGAGCTCCCGCCGGGCCGGCAGGCCCGCGGGGTCCCGGTATGCCTGGGCGGCGCACGATGGCCGACAGCATGATGGCCAGGGCCTGGTTGTCCACGTCCGGCGTCACCGAGTAGCTGCCGTCGGCGTGCCGCGCCGCCAGTGGCCCGCCGTTCTGGTTGAGCACGCCAGCCTCGATGAGATCCGCCACGCACTTGCCGAAGACGGGGTCCGCGGCGGCCAACGGCGCGAGACCCACGGTGAGGCCCAGCGCCACCCCGAGCGCTGCTACCCACGCACGACGCATCTCGCATGCCTCCCCTCTCCTGGTCGGGAGCCGGCTCTGGCCCTAGCCTCGGGCCAGCAGAGCCGTCTTCCGCTCCATGTAGTACTGGAATTCATCATATGAGACGTCCGGCTGCACCGTGTGGTCTACCGTCGGGATGTAGCCGCCATCGGCCAGGAGCGGCGGCAGCTTGCTCTCCAACTCCCGGTCAATGGCCGCGCGCCCCTTCGCCAGCTCCCGCTTGTCAATCCCGCCGCTTAGCGCCAGGTCGTGGCCGTACTCCCGGCGCAGGCGCACCGGGTCCATGTCGGCGGCGATCTCCAGCGGCCAGTGGCCCGTGATGCCGGACTCAATCAGCAGCGGCAGCAGCACCTCGGTGTTTCCGTCGCTGTCCAGCGTGATGATCCGCACGCCGTGCCCGCGCAGGAACTCGTTGAACCGTCGGTACCGCGGCAGGAAGAACTCGCGGAACGCAGCCGGTGAGAACAGCGGGCCCGTCTTGTACGCGAAGTCCTCGAAGTAGTTGAAGTAGTCTATGTCCACCTCGGTCAGGGCGCGCTCGAAGCCCGCCATCGAGAAGTCCACGATGAAGTCCAGCATCTCGTGCACGAGGGCCGGCTGGTCGTGAAAGGCGAGCGAGAGGTTCTCGGTCCCCATCCAGACGCGCATGTTCGAGTACAGCCCCATCACGCAGTTGACGCCCAGACACAGCGGGTGCTCGCGGCGCCGCCACTCGGCGACGCGTTCCTCCCAGCGGTCGGGGTAGCGCGCGGGATCGGAAGCGTCGTAGCGGCGGCGCAGGGCGGCAAAGTCCTCCGGCGTCTCCACGGCGAAGCGCAGGTACTGGTCCATGGACCAGCGCGTCCCGCGCACCGTGCCCTCCTTGAGGGCCTTGGTGACGATGCCGTTCCCGTGGCGCACGACTACGTAGCGGTCCGTCTCCTCGAGGACCTTCGCCTCAAACGGCGGGATCATCCCCAGGTTCACGTCGAGGAACTCGCGCCGGTCCATCCCCCAGAAGTCCAGGCCGTCGAACCAGTTCCCATCCACCGCCTCCGGCGGCGCGCCCTCCTGCGACCAGCGCTCCGCGGTCTGTCCCCACAGGCCTAGCTCATGGTTGGGCACACGGTCCGGCCGCCCAAAGGTCATCGTCTCCACGAAGCGCTGACGCAGGTTCATGCCGGTGATCCCTTCCAGTGGGTGAGCGCCGCCCAGGGCAGGCGTTGCGCCTCGTGTCGGGGCACGCGGCGAGGTGGTCCGGCTCCCCTCTCCCAAGTCCGCGCGGGAGAGGGGTAGGGGGTGAGGCTCCGTCCCCCCTACTTCAGCGGCTCGATCCGGATGTCGTCGAACGCGACGCGCGTGTGGCCGGTGCTCTGCGACCACTTGCGGGCCGAGAGGGCGACACCCCCTGCCCCCAGAGCCGGCACGCCCAGAACACCAGTGTCGGTCGTGTCGAACAGCGCGCGCCCATCCACCTCGGCCGCAATGGCTGAACCGCGCACCCGAACCAACAGCTCGTGCCAGCCACCGTCCGGCAGCCACGGCGCGCTGGTGATCGGGTTCGCGTCGCCGGTGCTGGCCTCCGGAAGGACCTTGTGGACCTCCACCGACCGCCCGGTGAAGACGAGCACATAGCCCCGGCCGCGGCCATCCTGGCGCACGCCGATCCAGGGCCCGTCGCGCCAGTCGCTGCCCCGCTCGAGGATGCGGAACCGGAGCTGCAGGTTGTAGTCGGCCAGGCCCAACGTCGGCCCGACGGCGCCGGTGATCGCCCAGCCATCCGTGCCGCTGTCCTCCCCCACGAGGGCGCCGTCCTCGATGCGCCACGTCCCGGCCGTCGTCCGCCACATCGGCGCGCCCGAACTGCCGGGCGCGTAGTGCTCGAAGTCGTCGGCATAGGGGCTCAGCCCGAAGGTCACGAACCCGAACCGCGCTGGGTCGTGGAAGGTGTCCGTCGGCGACCAGGAGGAGAACTCCGGCTGCGCCGGCTCGGCCGGTCGCTCGATCCGGTAGAGCTGCAGCCGCCAGGTGTCCCCCACCTGGGGCGGCACGGTCGCCTGATCGGCGAAGTTGGCCAGGGGGATCGCCATCTCGCAGGTCCAGCTCCGGTCCCGGTCCGTGCGGTTCTCCGTCGTGCCCTCTACGCGGACGCGCGTCTGCAGGCCGGCGGCGTTCCAGCGCGCCGCCGCGGCCACGTCCCCCGGGTTCCCGGCCACGGCCTGCGCGATGTTGAGGTCAATGACCGTGTTGAGGGGGTTGACCTCGAACTCCTTGTAGTTGCGCCCGTCGCCGTCCGGGTCCACGTAGACCTCCACCACCTCGCCCTCCCACAGCGGCCCATCCCGCTCCGCGATCGTGGACCACACGTCGGGGTCCTCCGCCGTGAAGCCGACGTAGAGGTTGGTGTCATCCCACCGCAACCGCGCCTGCGTCGGGCGCGTCGGCCGACCCCGCTGGTTGAGGAAGCACGAGAAGTCGGAGAGCGGCGCGGCGGCCGACCAGTCCGCCTCGTCGAGGGCGCCGTCCACCGTGATGGCGCCCTGCGCCCGCGGGATGAGCGTCCGCGCGGGCGGCGGCAGCACATGGTCGAGCACGTATCCGAAGAGGTCGTTCACCAGTGCAGTCCGCAGCTCGGGTACACCCAGCAATGTGGACCACACGTAGCAGACCCTCCCGCCAGCCAGCGGCCCGCTCGTGTACTCCATCCACGCCGCGGCATCACCGTAGCTCGTGCCCTGCTCGTCGCGCAGCGTGATCAGGGGCGTGTAGGTGCCGCGGTCGCCGATCACGTTGACGATCGGCCGCCAGCGCAGATCGCCCTCGGCCGGGAAGGGGAACTGCTCGGGGACGCTGGTGAGGATCTGCTGGTCGGGGGCGCGGTGGAACGTGAGGGTGCGCCCCGCCGGAGGCTTCTCCCAGCCGGCGACGTTGGCCACGGCCACCTGGTCCAGCCGGCCCTCCGCGCCGCTGCCGCAGATCGGCAGACCGAACTTCGGCGCTGAGACGACAGGCTGGTTGTCCTGGTTGTAGTAGAACGGGAACGGCCCCGTGGGGAGAGCGAGCAGCGTGCCGCCGCCAGCGAGGTACGCCGTCAGCGCCCGGTCCACGTCGCCGTCCTGCGCGACCGACTGCACGTAGTTCTCGCCACCGGTCCAGAGGGCCACCCAGACCCGGTCTGGGGCGAAGCTCGAGCCATCCACGACCTCTTGCGGCGTCAGGAACCGCAGCGCAGGCATCATTCCCGCCTGCCGCAACACCTGCAGCACCGGTGTGGACTGCGCCGAGGCGGGCGGCGGCACCGGGAGGACACCGATGTGCCCGGAGAAGAGGTCGAAGAGCGGACGCCGCGCCGCCAGCTTCGCCACGGCCTCCCGCTCCGCCACCAGCCGGCGCTCCTTGGCGGCCAGAGCGGCCAACGTGGGCTCCAGCTCCCGGCGCCCGAGGTCCGTGCCCGTCACCGCATAGAGGTTCACCCGCCGCGGCACGAGCGATGCGATCTCCTTCCCCCCGGTTTGGATGTGGAGCAGGTCCACGTGCCACTCCAGCACCGGCGGCCAGCCGTTGATCACCGGCACCGCGCCGGCCACGTCCACGCGCTGCTGCGCGCCATCGGTGTAGAGCAGCTCCACCTCGGCCCCCGGCTGCGCATCGCCCACCAGGAGAAAGAGGTGCGCGGGGGCGATCCCCAGCGCGACCGCCTCGCCCCGAATCGCCGCGCGCCCGCCGTTCAGCTCCGGCGGCACCAGCTCGAACGGCACGCCGAAGATTGCCGTCCGCCCGCCGCGGAAGCCCGCGTGCGACGTGATGTCATCCCAGTCGGCCGTCACGTCCTGCTGGCAGCCGAAGGCGAGGTTCACCAGCTCAAAGGCGCCGTCGCGCAGCGTGCGCTCCTCGGGAATGGCGAGCGGCTTGGCGAGGCGGCACGGCAGCACGGCCTGCGCGGGAGGCACCTCCCCGACGATGATCGTGTCCCCGTGCGCCACGTTCCGGATCAGCAGGCTGTCGGGCCGCTGCGGCCAGGCGGCGCAGTCCGTTCGGTCCTCAGCGACGCCGTCGTGCAGCACCTGCACGTGCTTCTTGGTGAGGTCAAAGAAGGGGCAGGTCAGCACCACCGTGAGGCCAGCCCGCGGGCGGTCAGCGCGGCCCGAACGGGACGAGCTGCACGGAGAGGTCGCCGGTGCGGGTCGCGCGGTACCCGGCGAGGGTCGTATGCGGGCCGCCGCGCGTGAAGGCCATCGCCGCCTGCTCCCCGCACAGCACCCGCACGTCGGCATCGCCGATAGGCCAGGACAGCTCCTCAAAGCCGCCCCAGGTGCCGCCGTACCCGGCGCGCGTCCCGCGGGGCTGAGGGCTCTCGTCGAATAGCCCGTAGCGTTCCGTATACGCGTTCGCCTGCGCCTGCACCGACGGGTAGTACTCGTCCCGCGCCAGCACAGGCCAGCGGTCCACCATTCCCCGCAGGAGGTGCCCCAGCACCGGATCGCCGGTCGCGACATACACCTCGCCCAGAGCGTGGCAAACCACCCAGACCTCGTTGGCGCAGGCCGCGCCCAGCCAGGGCAGGCCTGAGTTGGGCTCCATGAAGTAGGAGGAGTCAAGATCATCCGACGGGTCGTTGTCGCTGATCCAGATCGGCAGGAACCGGTAGGTCATCATCCGCGCGAGCGCCAGCGCCTCCGCCGCCAGACCGGTGCGCTCCGGGTCGTCACGGAACGTGTAGAAGTACTGCAGGCAGAAGTGCGCCACGGGCCCGGCGCCCCACGCGAACTGCGCGGCAGGAACATCGGGGTAGTCGTTGCGGGTATAGAGGATGTGCTTCGTGTACCGCAGTGCGCCGTCAATGGCGGGCAGCAGCCGGGCCCCCTCGGTCGGTGCACTGCGATACGCATCGAGCAGCGCCTGCGCGACGCCCCAGCCCTGCACGGTGTGGATGGTGCCCACGCCCGGACCGAACATGCGCGCCATCTCCCCCACCACCGGCTTCTCCCAGAAGACGCACTCGTCCCCATCAATGGTCTGCCGTACCGCGTGGTCGAGGACGTAGGTGAGGTCGTCCCGCAGTTGCTGTAGTGCGCCCTCGTCGCGGGTGCGGAACGCCTCGTCCACCGGACTTCGCGTGTACCCGATGCCGTTGGCGGTCACTGCGCCGGGCGCCTCGAAGGTCGCATCCGCGGGCGCCGTGCCATACAGGGGGCCCAGCCGCGGCGCCGGGAACGACCCGAGGCGCAGTTGCGTGGGGTACCACGAGACGTCGTTGACCTCGGGTGCGGCCGGCAGCAGGTCGCGGTAACGCTCATAGGCGAGGTTGAGGGCGAACTCGTTCGGGTCAGCATCGCCGGGCATGTCCTCGTGGTGCAGCAGCGTGAACTCGGTGCCGAACGAATCGCCGTCCGTCGGGTACCGCAACTGGTTGTAGCCTTTGGCAAAGGGCCAGACGAGGGTAAAGAACTCCCGGGCGTCCTTGTGCTGCCAGCAGTAGGCGCTGCCGATGCGGGTCTCGGTGTGCAGCTTCAGGCGGGCGCCCATGAAGTCGTACGCGACGAAGCGCCGGTCGCTAGGCTTCCACAGGCCCACCATCGGGATGGGGTAGGCGCCGACGGGCGGAGCATACGTCCAGTCGCGCGACCACTCGCTGACGACCGTGCGCCCCGGCCCCTCGGCCTGCATTTGCGGGTACTGGTCCACCACGGGCGTCGGGATCGGCCAGCCGCGCTGGTGGAAGATCTCGGCCCCCGGCACCGAGCAGCTCAGGAAGTGGAAGGGGACCTGGCCGTGCACGCGTTCCCACGCGGCCTGATCGAACCGCTCAAGCGCTAGCTGGAACCGGACCACCGGGTACGGATCGCCCGGCAGCAGGGACACCTCGACCTGCGAGTCCCCGCCGAGACGCGGCGTTGGCTCCGCTGCGAGGCGGTCGAACCGCAGCACCTGTTGGTCGCCCTCCCGGCGCGCCTCCACGCGACCCGCCTCGATGTTGCGTAGGCTGCCGAAGAGGACCGTGGCGACCGTCCGGTCCCCCACCACGACCTCGAAGCCGACGGACCCCGCGCCGGTGGCCGTGGCGACGCTGCGAACCGTGACCGCCCCGTTTGTGATCTCGGCCGCCATGGCTCCCGATGCCGGCAACGCGCAGAGAACCGCGAATAGACTCAGCCTTCGCATACACGTCCCTCCGCCGGTGGCGCGGGTCGCCAGACCCGCGGCAGGCCTTCCGGCAGGTCGAGCGACCTGCCCCACCCGGGTGGTGGCCGAATGCGAACCGGCGCCCCTTCCCCGCGCCGTGCGAGCGGACCTCGGAGCCTCGACCCAGCAGGCCGGGACCAGCCTGGCCCCGAAACCTCGCGCGGTCCGAGCCCGTAGGGGCGCCATTCATGGCGCCCGACCGTCGGAGCGCGCTGCCCCGCATGAAGGCGTCCCTCGCTGTCGGCGTGACCATCATGGGTGGCACGATGCTGCTGCTGCAGATCGTGCTCACCCGTGAGCTGCTGGCCTCGTTCTCCGGCAACGAGCTGACCGTCGGGCTGATCCTCGTGGCCTGGTTGCTGCTGGTCGGCGCCGGCAGTGCGCTCGGGGGGCGCCTCTCGCACGCGCGGGGTGCGCCGACGACCGGCACGTTCGCCTGGCTCCAGATCGCTCTGCTGGTGCCGCTCCCGTTGTCGGTTCTGGCAGCCCAGGCCGCGGGCGGTCTGACGCGGCTCCCAGGCCAGGTGCTGGGGCCGCTGCCAGTGCTCGCCCTCTCAGCGGCGGCGCTGGCGCTGCCGTGCCTGCTGCTGGGGGCCCAGTTCGCAGTGGCGTGCGCGGCAGCCAGCGGCGATGACCAGGACTCCTCCTCGCGGGTCACCACCGTGTACGTGCTGGAGGCCGCCGGTGCAGTGCTGGGCGGCCTGCTCTTCCACTTCGGCCTCGCCGATCATCTGTCGCCCGTGGCGGTGGCTTGCGGCCTCGCCCTGGTGAGCTGCATCGGCGCGGCCGTCGCGGGCCGTTCGCGGCGCGTGGTGGTCGTCGTCGCCACGCTGGGAGGCGCCGCGGCGTCGGTGGCGCTCGCGGGCGTGTTGGCCCGACCACACCTCGCCGAGGTGGCCCTCTCCTGGCGGTGGCGCGGGCTAGGACTCGTCGAGACGCAAGAGACGCGCTACGGGAGCATCGCGGTGACCCGCCGCGAGGGGCAACTCGTCATCTACGAAAACGGGAGCCCCACGGTCACCACCGGGCTCCTTGCTGACGTGGAGGCCTCCGCGCACCTCCCCCTCCTCGAGCACCCCCACCCGCGGCGCGTGCTGGTGATCGGCGGCGGCCTCGGCGGCCTCCTGCGTGAGGTGCTCAAGCACCCCGTGGAGCGCGTTGACTACGTCGAGCTGGACCCGACCCTGGTCCGTGTGGCCGGACGGTACCTGCCGCCTGAGCTGGCCGCCGCGCTGCGCGACCCGCGCCTGTCAGTGCACATCGCGGACGGACGGCGCTTCGTCAAGACGGCTCAGAGGCCGTTCGACGTCGTGCTGGTCAACCTCGCCGAGCCCACCACCATTCTGGTAAACCGGTACTACACGGCTGAGTTCGACCGTGAGGTTGCGCGCCTCCTGGGCCCCGACGGTCTGCTCTCATTCGCGCTCCCGACGCCGAACCTGCAGCTCTACCGCGAGCGGCAGGTTCTGCACAGCGTGCTGTATGCGCAGCTTGCCCAGCAGTTCGCGGAGACGCTCGTCGTGCCGGGTGACCAGACACGGTACGTCGCCTGCCGCTGTCGCGGCGTCCTGACCACTGACCCCGAGAAGCTCGCGGCCCGACTACGCCAGCGAGGCATTCGCACCGAGTTCCTCACGCCGTTCGCCCTGCGTGACATGCTCAGCCCGTTCCGTCGCGACACCTTCCAGCGGTCGCTCGCGCCGCAGCCTGGTCGGCCGGCCCCGTGCAACCTGGACCTCCACCCGCTGTGTGCCTTCCTGGCCTTGAGCCTATGGACGCGTCAGTACGGCCAGTCGGGAGGCGATCTGCTGAGGGCAGCGGGGACAGCTCTCCCCTATGCCGGGGCCCTCCCGGTGCTGGTCGCGGCGCTCCTGCTGGCGTGGCGGCCGCGCGGCCCCCTCGGCCCGGCGTCGCTACTGGCGATCGTGGCGATCACGGGCCTGCTGGGCATGGCCGGCCAGATGGTGGTCCTCATCGGGTTCCAGGCCGCGAGCGGCTACCTGTTCCACGAGATCGGGCTGCTGATGACGCTGTTCATGTTGGGTCTCACGGCGGGAGCCGCCGCGGTCCGGCGAACCGAGGCGGCGTGGCTGCTGCCCGCGGTGCTGGCCGGGCTGTGCGCGACGGCCCTTGGTGCGCCGCTCGTCCTCCGCGCCGCAGCGCTGCACGCTGCGCTCGCTACGCCCCTCCTTGGCGGCCTTTCAGCGCTTCTCGGCTTCCTGACTGGCGCGGTGTTCCCGCTGGCCGTGGCCCACGCCGCGGCTGCCGGCCGCCGCAATGCGCCGGACCTCTATGCAGCCGATCTGGTGGGTGCGTCGGTGGGGGGCCTGGTGGTCGGCACGGTCGCGATCCCCCTGCGGGGGCTGCCCGGCACGTGCCTTCTGCTGGGGACACTAGCCGCCAGCGCCGTGCTGCTGGCGCTCAGGGGTTGGCGACACCCGCAAACGCACAGCGGGCCCGACACGGTGTGTGCCGGGCCCGCCAGTTAGCCAGAGAAGGGATGCCTCCGGACGCCCTGGTGGGACCGGTCGCCAGGCCGGTCCTCCGTCCGCGTCGGACGGGCATTCGTGCCCGTCCCTCCCAGCGGGGCGGGCTTCCAGCTCGCCATCCCGTTGCCCCGGGAGGTGGTCCGCCTGTAGGGCGGGGCTTCCATGCCCCGCCGCCAATGGCGCGGGGTGGAACCCGCGCCCTACAGCACCACGGCCAGCGCCCGGGTGGGCGCTACGGGCACGGCCCCGCGCGCCACAGCCTCACGGTCCCGTCCCCCACTACCGCGCCGCGCGGCCAGCACGGCGTCGCGCACGGGTCCCAGCGCTCAGCGCAGGGATCGCGCCAATAGCCGCACGGCCCCGGGTCCGTCCACATGCCACAGGCCGGGTCCCACTGCGAGACGCCACCCCAGCCGCAGCCGCCAGAGCCCCGGCCGTAGTCCCAGCCACCATAGCCGCCGCAGCCCCCGCACCCTTGGCCCCAGCCCCGCATGGCTGCGCAGCCGCAGCCGCGGCCGCCGTACAGCGCGAGGTCGGCGACCTTGACGCCCTCAGGCACGGCCGGCGGCTCGACCTTCTCCGGGATGGTGCGCCACGTGGCGTCGCGGTCAAAGGTGAAGCCGACCGGCGCCGCGACATTGCCGCAGACCCACCGCAGGCAGTTGGCCCAATGAGCCGCGATGGTCGTGGTCGGGGCGCCGAGGGCGCGTGCCTCGGCGGACCAGACCGTGAGGAGGCGGCGCGGTCCCTTCGCCGTGTTGACCCAGATGTCCGTCGCGCCGCACGGCCCCGCAATGAAGGCGGTGCCCAGGTTGACTTCCTGCTCCGTGAGGCGCTCGGCGATCATCGCGGCCCGCTGCTCCGCCGGGAGGCTGCTCGTGCCTCGGGCTACGCAGAGCATCGTGCCGTGCTGGTCGCAGATCACGGGCACGACCTGCCCCCCGGCCGCGCCGGCCGGGGCCCCCGCCTGGAAGGCGGCCCACGATGCTCCAGCCCCCACCGCCACCAGCAGGACACCCACCACAACCACACTGACGATGTGCTTGCTCACTCCGCATACCCTCCTTCTGCGTTCTCGGCGACCGGCCGGCGTCTAGCCTCCGCAGCAGCTACCCGAGCCGCCCGGCCGCATGTACACGCCCATCCCCGACTGCCGGGTGCCCATCGTCCGGTACTTCTCCGGGATGTTGCGCCACGTGGCGTTCGGCACGACGGGCCGGGCGACCGGGTCCTGCGCCGACGGGTTGCTGCCGGTCGGGCCCGTGTAGAGGCGCAGGAGGTCGCACCAGTACGTGGCTACACCCAGGGGGGTGGCCTTGAGGGCACCGGCGATGTTGGTGTCCACCGTGACGATCAGCGCCTGCTCACCCAGCCCACCTACGTTGGCCGGGTTGTTCACGTAGATGGTGACCTCGCCGCCCATCACACCGACCTGTATGCGCCCGGGGTCGGAGAGCAGATCGTTCCGCTCGAGGACCGCCAGCCGCTCGTTGGCGATGATACCGGCTCGCGCCTGGCGCGTGTACGGTTCCTTCATATCCAGCAGACCGAAGAGCACGACGTCACCCTTCTGGACGGTGGCCCAGTCGGTGTTGTTGTAGCTCACGTTGCCCACGCCGTAGGCGGCGTTCTGGGCCAGACCCGTGGCCAACGGCACCACCATCAGCATGCCGGCGGCCAGAAGCACAACGCAGCACTTCCTCACGATCGGATGACCTCCTGAGTGGCGTCCTGTGGATGCAGGTGCTGTTCCCAGCACTGCCGCAGCGGAGGGGTTCGCTGAGGTAGGCCGACACCCCTCTTGGCACGAGCCGAAGCAGTGGGCGTGCCAGCGGAGCTGCGAGGCCGCGGCCAGTGGTTCTCAGGCGCCCAGTCCCAGCGTGGCGGTCTGGGTGGCTCGGCTGAACCGACGCCCGTCGAGGGTGAGGGCCCGCAGATCGCTGAGGATGGACTCCAGCCCCAGAACCGTGCACGAGAGGGGGTCGCGGGCGACGGTCACCGGCAGCTCCAGGCGCTCGGCGAACAGCGGCCCGATGCCACCCAGGAGGGCGGTGCCCCCAGTC
>Ga0315282_10005836_pt1 | contig 20829 bp, 14 predicted proteins | sample YL17G07_20_MG_FD_203693 | JGI IMG/M metagenome (GOLD analysis project Ga0315282, IMG submission 203693) | Sediment microbial communities from Yellowstone Lake, YNP, Wyoming, USA - YL17G07_20 | ecosystem: Environmental > Aquatic > Freshwater > Lake > Sediment | place: USA: Wyoming | collected... | reverse complement strand
AGCACCAAGGGGCCTGACGCGACTACTCAGCAACCCTTTCGTCCGTCCATCGGCCCTGGGCTCATCCTCAGCGGGGGAGCACTCGAAGCCCCACCCAAGCCAAAAGCCTCAGGCGGGACCCTCTACTCCCACTTCCCATTCTGCCCACCATCATACCACACCTTCACCCACAAGTCAACAAGAAAATCTACATACACAGACAGATATTGCACAACACGAGCTAGGGCAAGCAGTTAGGGGATGAGAATTCTTTCCTGTCAGGTGTACGTGGAGTTGAGATGGGTCGCTAGGAGCTGGTAGTTGGTCGAGTGGGGTCTGCGACCTCTCGAGCGGGTGCCCGCGGGCAGGTCAAAAAGATGAATGTCCCCTTTTCCGCTTCTCTGCTGCAGCTTCATCGGGTTGTTAGGCGGAGACAGCACCTACCCGGCTACGCCGTAGCCCTCCGCGGCAGCACCTGATAGAAGAACCGCACCTTGTCGTCGCAATAGGACTCCGCATGATAGGCACGACGACCGCGAACCATCAGGGAAACCATGAACCCCGTACTAACGTCTTTGTCTTGGATAGCAACCTGAAATTCTTGGCTGTCTTGCCATTTCGCGGAGCCCCCGCCAACCTCAATGCCGTAATCGAGGGGTAGTCCCTCCGGGTCTGTCGCAGTAATGGTGAACTCCAGCCGGTCACCGGGCCGCAGAGCGATCTTGGTGATCACCCCCTTGGTATCGAGGTCGCCCCTCGGCACCCAGATGTTGCCGAGGCTGTCGCGAGCACTCTCGATGCGTGGAAAGTAGTCGTCTGCCGTTTCCCCCTTGCTTCGGTGGCGGACGATGCGATTGCGAATCTCGCCCGCGATTCCGAGGACCAGGTGTTTTTGGTGGGGCAGCAGTTCTCGGCGATGAGCGTCGGGGTCGCGCAATCGTTCGAGCTCGGTCAGATACACCTCAAACGTTTTCCAGTCGCCGAGTGCAGGAGCAAATGATGACCAATGCTTGTTCAGTATCGTCTTCAGATCGTAGAAATCCGCGTAGTAGAGCAGACGCTCCTCAACGACACCTGCTTCCTGTCGCTTCTCTTCAGCTTCCTTTCGCTCCTTCCACTTGGCTAAGCGGTCCGCAGATACGCCGCAATCGTTCAGCCAATTGGGACCAAGCCTCTGCCCTAGCTCGGCGGCTACGAAGTCCCGAAGAGCGTTTTCGGCGTCGCGAAGGGCTTGGGTGACGTCCACGTTCCTCCACTCCTTCCGCTTAACAATGGAGACTTTCATACCACATGGACCAGTCTTGGGGCGGTAGACCAAGCCCTACCCAGGACATGTGTAACCCCCACGGAATCTTGCACGGTTTACGGGGTCGAATTGGTGGAGTAATCCGCCTCCTCCCGACACAAGGATACCTGCCCGCAACGAGGGCGCGGGTGGTGGAAGCGGACCGAGCGCGGACTTGGCTGGACGGTCGTCGTGGCAGGGGAAGGTTTCATCTCTGGGCCTCCCAGCGGAAGGCGAGCATGGTGAGGTCGTCGGTGGGCGCGGCATCGCCCCGGAAGCTCCGGAGCACGAGGAGGATGTGTTCCAGCAGCCTTTCCGGCCCCTTTGCTCCGAGGCCGATGGCCTGGGTCGCCGCGCGAAACAGGCGGTCGGTGCCGAAGGTGACGCCACTGTCGTTCATGGCCTCGGTGAGGCCGTCGGTATACGCCAGGAGGCAATCGCCGGGGCCGAGGGTGAGGGTCTTCTGCTCGTAGGGCTCCTCGGGCTGGACGCCGAGGGGGAAGCCGGTGGCTTCGGCGAAGAAGTAGGGCGCGGTGGCCCGGGAGATGACGAGAGGCTGGCAGTGACCGGCGCTGGCGATGATGAGTCGGCGCTCGTGCGGCTGGATTTTGAGGCAGAGGACGGTGGCGAAGACGCGCCCGTCGGTCTCCCGGGCCAGTGACCGGCTGAGTTCGCCGAGGATGTGCGCCGGCTCGGTGCGGACGGCGTGGTAGCGGATGTCGCGCGTGAGGCGGGCCATGAGGAGCGCGGCGGAGATGCCCTTCCCGGAGACGTCGCCGATGACGACGAGCCAGCAGCCGTCACCGGTGGGGATGAAGTCGTAGAAGTCGCCACCCACCTCGTAGGCGGTGGTGTAGTAGGTGGCGAAGGTCATGCCGGGGATGTCGGGCACGTGGGCGGGCAGGAAGCTCCGCTGCACGCGCTCGGCCAGACTGAGGTCCAGTTCGAGCCGGGCGCGGGCGACGGCGGCGCGGTGCAGGCGGATGTTGCTGGCGGCGAGGGCCACCTGGCTGGCGATGGCGGTAGCGACCAGGAGGTCGGCGCGCTGGAAGGGGGCGTCCACCCGACCCGTGTCGATGTAGATGAGGCCGAGGAACTCATCCCGGCAAACCAGGGGCACACAGAGGAAACTGCGGATGCGGGCGCCGACCACACTGGGGCGGTCACGGAAGCGGGCGTCTTCCTGGACGTCGGCGCAGAGGACCCCGGCCCGCTCCTCGGTCACGGTGCGGAGGATGGTCTGGCTGAGCGTGACCTCCCGCTCCCCCTGGCCGCTGCGACGGCGGCTGGCCCGCGGGACCAGGGTCCCCTTCTGCTCCTCGGTGAAGGCGAGGAGGACCTGTTCGGCGTTGGGGAAAACCTCGAGCAGGCCGTCGGCGACCCGCCCGACGAGTTCGTCCGGGTCGAGGAGTTGGAGGAGTTCGGTGCTGAGTTGCGAGACGAAGGCGATGCGGTCCTCGGCGGCGAGGCCGAGCCGGCTCTCGGTGGCGAGGAGCGGGTAGCGCTCCACGTCCACGCGGGCGAGCACCGCGGACGTGTCCGTGGGCTTCTCGGTGGCCACCAGTTCGAGCGGGGGCTCGACGGCCGCCCTAGCCAACTCGGTGAAGCGCAGGGTGGCCGGACCGAGGCGGATGTGGTCGCCTTCGTGGAGATGGCTCTGGGTCACGGGCTCGCCGTTGAGGAAGGTCCCGTTGGTGCTCTGCAGGTCTTCCAGGATGTAGGTGTCGCCCTCCCGGCGGACGCGGGCGTGCTCCCGGCTGATGGTGGGGAGGTCGAGCACGATGTGGTTGGTGGGACTGCGGCCCAGGGTGACCTGGGGGGCGTCCAGGGGGAAGGCGGTGCCTGCATATGGTCCGTGCTCGACAATCAAGAGTGCCATCGCGAGACCCTATTCAGACGAAGGCCCCTGCTTTCCGCCCGGCGTCGGGGCGTAGTCTACCGGTTCGACCGCCAAATGGCAAGCCCCAGCCAGACGGCCAGGAGCCCGGCCACGGCAAAGCCGGCCAGCCCCAGGGCGCTCACCCCACGGACTTGCGGCCCGACGCCGGTGGTTATGAGCATGGTGGCGGAGAGGAGCACCGCGGCCAGGGTGATGGCCGAGGCGAGGCGGTTCCCCGTCCGCTCCAGGGTGTGGCCGAAGGGGTCGAGCCCCTGGTGACGGAAGATGACCTGGAGTTGGCCGGCGACGGCCTTGTCCAGCAGTTCGCGCAGTTCCCGCGGGGCGCGCTGGGCCAGGTTGACCAGTTGCCAGAGGACGACGCCGAAGGAGCGGGCCATCCGGCCGGGGGAGACCTTCTCCAGGATGAGCCGACGGGCGTAGGGGCCGGCGACGGTGGCCAGGTCGAACTGGGGGTCCAGTTCCTTGGCCAGTGCGGAGACGGTGACGAAGGCCTTCCCCAGGAGGACGAACTCGCGGGGGAGGAAGACGTGGTGCAGGCGGGCGAGGTCCATGAGTTCCTGGAAGACCCGCATCTGGTCGATGCGGGCGAAGGGGATTTCGAAGTACTTGTTGAGGAGGTCGTTGAGGTCGCTCTTCAGTTCCCCGATGTCCGTCTCGGGGCCGAGGACGCCGATGTCGGTGAAGGTCTGGATGATGATGTCCAACTGGCGGATGACGGCGGCGATGAGGACCGTGGCCAGGTGGCCCCGCAGCTCGTCGGTCAGGTGCCCGACCATGCCAAAGTCGACCAGGGCGAGCACCCCGGCCTCATCGGCCAGGAGGTTTCCGCCGTGGGGGTCGCCGTGGAAGAGACCGGTGACGAAGAACTGCTGGAGGAAGACGTCGGCGACGGTGCGGGCGAGCGCCCGGCGGTCCACGCCCATGCGGGCGAGGGCGGCGCCGTCGGCGACATTGTGGCCGGCGAGCCGCTCCAGGGTGAGGACGCTGCTCGTGGTGTACTCCCAGAAGACCTGGGGGATGCGCACCCGGCGCTCCTCGGCGAACTGCTTGGCGAACTGGGCGGTGGCCGCGGCCTCGGTGAGGAAGTCCATTTCCCGGCGGACGGTCCGCCCGAACTCCTCGACGATGAGTTGCGGGCGGAGGACACGGGCTTCGGCCACGTGCTCGTCCAGCAGGCGGGCCAGGTAGGTCAGGAGGTCGATGTCGGTGAGGACGACCCTCTCGATGCCGGGCCGCTTGACCTTGACCACCACAGGCATGCCCTCAGCCGTCCTTGCCCGATAGACCTGGGCGATGGAGCCGGCGGCGAAGGGTTCCGACTCGAACTCGGGGAAGAGGGCCTCGACCGGGGCCCCCAGTTCCTGCTCGATGCTCGCTCGGGCCAGGGCGCTGTCGAAGGGGACGACCCGGTCCTGGAGCCGGCGCAGTTCCTGGATGAACTCAGGCGGGAGGAGGTCGGGGCGGTTGGCCAGCATCTGCCCGAACTTGATGAAGGTGGGGCCCAGGTCCTGCAGCATGTCCGTAAACCGCCGGGCCAGGGGCACCACCTCCGCCTCTTCCCCCGCTGGCCGTTTCCAGCGGCTGGGCAGCGGCAGGTACTGGCCCAGTTCGACCCGCTGCACCAGGTAGCCGAAGCCGTGCTTGGCCAGCACCTGGAGGATCTGCCGAAAGCGGGTGAGGCTTCGGTACGTTCGACGGAGGCGGAGGATGTCCACCACGACCCTCCCTGGGCGCACCCGGTCTTCGCTCGGCCCTTCGCACCGTCCCCCTGCACTGACCGGCTCGGGGCCCATCGACCTCCGGGCCGGCCTACGCCTCCGCTCCCAACGCCTCGCGGATGCGAAGCAGGCGCTCCAGGAGCGCGGGCACCTGGGCCAGTGGGAGCATGGTGGCGGCGTCGCTGAGCCCCCGTTCCGGCTCCGGGTGGACCTCCAGGAAGACGCCGTCGCAGCCCGCAGCCACCGCGGCCTGGGCCAACAGGGGAGCAAACTCCCGGTCGCCGCCGGAACGGTCGCCCGCTCCGCCCGGAAGCATCACGCTGTGCGTGGCGTCAAAGAGCACGGGGCAGCCCAGCCGCTGCATCAGGGGGATGGCGCGCAGGTCGCTCACCAGGTTGTTGTAGCCGAAGGCGGTCCCGCGTTCGGTGAGGATGACCTGGTCGTTCCCGGCCGCCTCCGCCTTCTCCACCGCCAGGCGCATGTCCCAGGGAGCCAGGAACTGCCCCTTCTTGATGTTCAGGGGCTTTCCCGTCCGCGCCGCCGCCTGGATGAGGTCGGTCTGCCGAGAGAGGAAGGCCGGTATCTGGAGCACGTCCAGGACCGCAGCTGCTGGCGCCGCTTCCGTGGGAAGGTGGACGTCGGAGAGGACGGGCACACCCACCTCCGCCTTGACCCGGGCGAGCACAGCCAGGCCTCGTTCCAGCCCCGGCCCGCGGAAGGAGGCGAGAGAGGACCGGTTCGCCTTGTCGTAACTGGCCTTGAAGATGAAAGGCAGGCCGAGCCGAGCGGTCAGCCCGCGCAGCGTCTCGGCGACCTCGAGGCAGAGTTTCTCACTCTCGATGACGCAGGGCCCCGCCACCAGAACGAGCGGGCATCCCCGACCGATGGCGATGCTTCCCACCCTGACCGACGACCGTGGCATAGCCTGTCCCCCGCCGCCTGCTGCCCGAACCCACTGAGAACCGAACGGACTTATACCCACTCGCTCTTCCCACTACCACAAAAAAGCGTGGCCACGGCGGAGCGGGCGGTCCTCTGCGCGCCTTCGTTTCCCGGGCGAGCCGCCGGGGCCGACTCCTGCACAGTAGCCCGCAGGGCAATACGGCCCAGACCAGGGACAGCTCCGGGAGCCGCGGCGGACTGAACTTGGGGGCCAGCGCTCGGCGTGTTGGCACGGGGCTTGCACAGTATCTCGTAGTTCGAGATGGTGAGGCACCTGGCTCGCTTCGGCCACTGGTCTTCGCTCGGACACAGAAGCCCTTCTGGCGACCAAGCGCCTGCGGGGCCAGCCGGGGAAGGGGAGGTGCGCTACGGGCTCTGGCCCACTTCTTTGCGGGTCGGAGCTGCGAGCGGGCCACTGCCGGCGCGGCGAGCGGTTCCGCCGAGCGGGGCGCGGGCTGCTCGTCCGCGTCCGGCAGTCTTGGGAGAGACGGAGCACAGGTGGGGGCGGCGGCTTGCGCCTCCCCGAGGTGTATTGCGCCAGGGGCACTGGGCACCGCGGCCGGCGTGCCGTGCTCATGCACAGCCGTGCACCCACTGTGGGGGCGTGAAGGTGGGTTCTTTCTGCTTGCCTGAGGCCCACGGAGCCGGTACGGTACAGGCAGGCACGAAAGCGAGGTGAGAAAGCAATGAGTGTGTTCAAACGGCTCTCTGACATCATCGCCGCCAACATCCATCACCTGCTCGACCGCTGTGAGGACCCGGAGAAGATGGTGAAGCAGGTGGTGCGGGAGTTGGAGGATAACCTTGCCCAGGTGCGCTCCGCCGTGGCCAAAGCCATGGCCAGCGAGCGGCAACTGCGCCAGGGCCTGGACCAGGGCCGGGAACTGGCCGCGGAATGGGCCGAGCGGGCCGAGCGGGCCCTGGCCGAGGGTGACGAGGCCCTCGCCCGGCGGGCCCTTCGGCAAAAGGTCAGTCACGAACGGGCCGCCCGCCGACTCCAGCGGGAATGGGAGGAGGCAGGGGCCGGGGCGGAGGAGCTCCGCTCGCAGTTGGTCATCCTGGAACAGAAACTCCGCGAGGCCCGTCGCTACCGCGACATGCTCGTCGCCCGCCAACGGGTCGCCGAGGCCAAGAGGCGGATGGCCGGGTCGCTCGCGCGCCTCTCCTCCTTCGGCGAGCGGATGCAGGAGTTGGGTCGGCTCGCCGAGGTCGTGCGCCACCTGGAGTTGGAGGTGGCCGCGGAGGTGGAACTGCGGACCGAAGAAGAGCAACTCAGCCAGGAATTTCAGGTGCGGGAAGAAGAAGCCCAGGTGGAGACGGAACTGAAGGCGCTCGCAGAGCAAATCTCCCGCCCTTCGCCGACGGGTGCCCACGAAGTGGGCGGGCGGGGTGAGCCTGTCGAACCCCGCCCCTCGACCAGTCCAGGGCCGTCTGCGCCCGTCGCGCCCGCCTCGCGCGCGCCCGGCCCTTCTCCCGAGAAGGGCCCCCGACTGAGGCGCCAGCGCGCCAGATGAGGCCGGGCCTCCCCGAACTTCCTCCCGGTCACGAGAGCGACAAGCCGAGCCCGCTCGCCGCCCCCGCTTCGCGGGCGCCCGGGGCGCCGGGTAGCGGCGGCCGCCGCCCCCACCGCCTGAGGGCAGGCACCCGCTGGGCGCGCCCGCGAAGCCTCGCGCGATTGTGCTTCCCCTTGCCCCCTCCTTCCCTTTGTGTCAGAATCACCGTCGGGACCAAAGGGCGGCAAGTGGGCGTAGACCGGCTCGACCGGCAGGCTGTTCTCAACGCAGAGACGCAGAGAAAGGAATCGACAGGCAAGAAGCCCTCTGGTCGCGGACCATTCCGGGAATCTGGCTTTGGTAGTTCCTTTGCATTTCTCGGCGACCTTTGCGGCCTCGGCGTTGAGGTTGGAGTTCCGCGGAGAGGTCGGAGACCACAGGGGGAGCAGCGTGGAGAGCACAGGGGCTCTTCCCCAGCTTCGTCCCGGCGAGAAACTGGGCAGATACGTTGTCGAACGGGAACTGGGGCGGGGGGCGATGGGGGTCGTCTACCTCGCCGTGCAGGAGAACCTCCGCAGGTACGTCGCCCTCAAGGTCTGTGCCCCCAGCGCCCGCTTCGGCCGGGTGCGGCGTGAGGCCCTCGCCGTCGCCCGCCTGGCCCACCCCCACATCGTCCAGGTCTACGACGTGGAGGAGGTTTCCGGCTCTCCTGGGACGCGGGGCGAAGGGGAGCTCTCAGGCGGGGGCAGCGCTTCTGCGGCAGGCGCGAGCAGTCCAAAAGGGACGGAGTCCCCAGGCTTCCAGGTCATCGTCTTCGAGTACCTCGCGGGAGGAAACCTGGCCGACCGGCTCGCCAGCCAGCGTTTTCTCCCCGTCCCCGAGGCCCTGCGGATAGTAGATGAGGTGGCGAGCGCCCTGGAGGCTGCACACCGTCGCGGCCTCACCCATCAGGACGTGAAACCGCAGAACGTCCTCTTCGACGAAGAGGGACGGGCCAAACTCGCCGACTTCGGCATCGCGGTGCTCGCCGGCGGCGTCACCTCTGCCACTCTGCGAAGTGGCGAAGCTCCTTCGCAGAGTAGCAGAGGCGTGGTCGGAGGTACGGCCCTCTACGCCGCGCCCGAGCAGTGGCGAGGCGGGCCGGTGGATGGGAGGACGGACCTCTACGCCCTGGCCGTCGTGCTCTTTCAGACCCTGACGGGGGCGCTGCCATTTGGCGGCGAGACCCTGGAAGAGCTGGCGCGGGCCGTTCTCTCGGAGGCGGTTCCCCGACTCGGGGAGCGGGCGCCGGAGTGGCCGGAGATGGCCCTGGAGACGCGCTCCCGGTTCGTCGCCGCCGGGCAGGCTTTCTTCGAGCAGGCGTTGGCCAAGGCCCCTGAAGTCCGTTTCTCCACCGCCCGGCGGTTTCGCGAGGGGCTCCGCCGACTGGGGGCCGAGACCGGCGTCACTCTCCCCGACCTGGCGAGCCCCGTTCCCCTCGGTGAGGCGGACCTCAGCGCCGGCGTCGAGGCTGCCCCGGCTGGGGAGGAGCGCGCGGACGGAGGGACTCCGCCCCCCTTGGCGAGAGCCAGGAGAGGTGGAGCCTCGCCGCCGCTACTGACCTCGACCACGGTGAACCTGTCCTTCCTGGTACTCAACCACGTCTCCTGGCGGGGAGGCTTCTGGGAGCGCCTGCGGCGCATCGCCCGGGCCCACCTGGAAAATGTCATCGAGCGGTTCCCGGGCGCCCGCGACGCGGGCGTGGGGCTCCGTCGGCGGCTGGCCCTGGCCCTCGTCCGCCTCAGGGTGCGCACGGTGGAGCGGGAACTCACTGAAGCCCAGTCCCGGAGCCGGCGACTGCGGGGGTACGCGGAAGGCGAGCGGGAGCGGGCCGACGCCTGGCAAGGGCGGGCTTCCGAAGCCGTGGCCCGTGGGGACGAAGCCGGTGCGCACCTGGCTGCCTCGCGCGAGGCCGAGGCGCGGGAGGCCAGCCGACGCCTCGAGGAGCAGGCGGAGAAGCAGGAAACCGCGGCCCTCGTCCTTCGCCAGGTGCGCGCCCAGGCCGCCGAGGAGCAGGCAGAAGCCCAGCGCCTCTGGGACGTCGCGGCGAGCGAAAAGGCCCTCGGGCGCGAGGGAGGAGCCCGGCCGACGGCCTGGGGGCGCGGCAGGCGCTGGGCGCTCCGGGGGCTGGCCTTGGCCGTGGTCATCTGGCTGGCCTGGGCGCTCGTCGCCCCCACCAGGCTCTCCGGGCCGAAGGGGAAAGAGGGAAACCGGGCGTTGCCAAGCGCCTTTGCCCCCTGGGGGATGATGGCCGAGGCCCGCGAAGACCACACGGCGACGGCGCTCCCCGACGGACGGGTGCTGGTGGTGGGTGGCCGCAACGAACGGGGTCAGGCACTTCGAGCGACGGAAGTTTGTGACCCGGGAGGCACGTCGCAGGTGCTCCTGGGCCCGTCGCTCCGTGTCGGCCGCTTCAATCACACGGCGTCCCTCCTCGGTGACGGTTCCGTACTGGTCGTCGGCGGCGAGGTTGAGCCTGACCGGAGCGATGCCCTCTCCTCCGTTGAGCGGCTGGTGGTCGGCGGGGAGTCAGAGGCGGCGGGGTCGCTGGCTCAGGCGCGCTGTCGACACGTGGCGGTGACGCTCAGGGACGCAAGCGTGCTGGTTCTGGGTGGACAGGACGAGTCGGGCCACGTGCTGGCTTCGACGGAGCGGTACGTGGCGCGGGAGGGTCGGTTCGAGCCGGGCCCGCCGCTCCAGACAGCGCGCAAGGACGCTGTGGCCGCGCTTCTCGCCGACGGCTCGGCGCTGGTCGCCGGCGGCGACGACGAGTCGGGGAGGCCGTTGGCTTCGCTGGAACTCCTGCGGCCCGGCGCCTCCCAGTGGGAGGACGCCGGCTCGCTTGAGGAGCCCCGCTACGAGGCCACGGTGACGGCCCTTGCGGACGGGCGGGTGCTCGTGGTGGGCGGGGGGAAGTCTCCCCGGCAACGGCTCGATTCCGTGGAACTCGTCGACCCGGTCCACAAGGAGAGCCGGGTGGTGGCTCACCTTCGCCAGCCCCGACGGGTGCACACGGCCACCCTCATGGCGGTGGCCGGCCGGGAGGCGGTGCTGGTGGTCGGCGGGGCGGGGGGGAGCGACGCAGCGTCGTCGGAACTTGTCGCGCCCGCTTCGCGGGCACCCGGCCAGGCGGGCAGTGAGGAGACCTGGGAGGTCCAGCCCGGGCCGAGGCTCCGGACCCCTCGAGGAAACCACACCGCCACGTTGCTTCCCGACGGCGGACTGCTTATCATCGGCGGCTACGACCCGCTCAAGGCCACCGTGCTCCGGTCGGTGGAGTACCTGCCCGGAGCGCCAAAGGCCGGGACCGGGGCGCCGCAGTGAGCTGTGAGGATGGGCGGGCAGGAGCGCGGAGGAGCGAAGCGATGGGAATACTGACGAACGTGGGCAGGGCGATGGGCACCTTCCTGGACGAACTCTTCAGCCTGGACCGCTTCGAGAGCGCGGGGAAGCGGGCCGGAGCGACGGGAGACGCCCTGGTGGGCGGGGTGTTGGCGTTGGCGGCCCTGGGACTACGCTTTGCGGGCCGGGTGCTCCCGGCGGCGCTCAGCCGGGGTGCGCGCACGGTGCGCCGACTCCGTGCCCAGGACCTTCTCGCCCTGGGCATCTCGGCAGGGGCGGCGGCCCTCCTCATCCGCACCAAGGTCTGGCAACTCCTGACGGTGGCCGGGCTCCTGGTGCTGGCGGGTCTGCTGCGCTGGCGCAAAGAAGGGGAGCAGCGCCGGCTTGTCGAAGTTCTCGCCGCACTTGACGACGAGCGGCGACAAGCGTTCCTCGAAGCCGCCAACCGGGGAGACGTCGCCCGGGCGGAGGCGGTCCTCGGCGGCCGCTCCTCGGCGCGCCTTTGAGGCGCCCGGGACTGCGGGCTTGCCTCGGCCGGCTCTTTTCCCCGCAGAGGCGCAGAGAGGCGAAGAAGACCCACACAGGTCTGCCGACCTCTGCGTGAGCTCTGCGTCTTCGCGTCTCTTCGTGGAAAGCCCCGACGGAGTCCCCCGCCCGCCCTTCGACGGCGGGTGCCCACGAAGTGGGCGGGCGGGGTGAGTCAGGGCGGCGTGAGCCTGTTGAATCCTGTTACTCCACGTGCACCTGGGAGAGGTCGGCGAAGGTGGCGGAGATGAGGAGGTTGATTCTCTTCAGCAGCGCCAGACGATTTCGCCTGAGCGCCTCGTCCTCCACGTTGACGAAGACCCGCTCGAAGAAGACGTGGAGCGGCTGGGCGAAGGTGCGGGCGAAGGTGCGCGCACCCTCGAGGTAGTTTCCGGCCGAGATGAGGTCCCTCACGGTCGGAGCGACCTCCTGGTAGAGGGCAAAGAGCCTCTTCTCTTCCGGTTCCCGCAGGTGGCTCTCGCTCACCTCGAGGCTGCCTGTGCAGTCGCGGGTGATGTTCGCGGTGCGCTCGACGGCCTTGACCAGGTCGCGCCAGCCTGGCTCGGCCGACAAGGTACGGAGCGCCTTGAGCCTCTCAACCACGTCCACCGGGTCATCGCATCCGGTGGCCAGGACGGCCCGCACCAGTTCCAAGGGATGCCCCTGCTCCAGGAGCAGATAGGTGAGACGGTCGCGGAAAAAGTCCAGGAGGTCAGAGAGCACTTGGTCAATGGGTCGGGTGGCCTTGTCACAAAAAGGCTCAAGGGCACGAGTCAGAAGCTCTCGGAGAGAGCGGGGCAGGTTCCACTTACTTTCGATGAGGATGCGTAGCACGCCGAAGGCCGCCCGACGCAGGGCGTAGGGGTCGGCGCTCCCCGTCGGGATGAGGCCGAGGGCGAAATATCCAGCGAGCGTATCCAGCCGATCGGCCAAGGCCAAGACCGCACCGGTGCGCGTGCCCGGCACCGGGTCCTCAGCGCGACGAGGCAAGTATTGTTCGACAATGGCCTCTGCGACCTCCGGCGCGGCAACCCCATATTCCAGCCGAGCATATTCCCGGCCCATGATGCCCTGGAGTTCGGGGAACTCGGTCACCATGGCGCTGAGAAGGTCCACCTTGGAGAGCCTTGCCGCTTCTGTCACCCATCCCTCGAGCACCTGAAAGGCGGGCATCTGACGAGCGATGTGCGCGACCAGGGCGACCAGCCGGTCCGTCTTCTCCCGGTAGGAGCCCAACTGCTCCTGAAAGATGAGTTGCTCCAGGTCCGCCACCCGGTCGCCGAGAGGCCGTCGGCGGTCCTCCTGCCAGAAGAAGCGGGCGTCGAACAGACGGGCCACCAGGACCCGTTCATTCCCGGCACGGACGGCGTCGTCGGCCTCGCGGGGGCGGTTGCTGGCGATGAGGAAGCGGTCCACCAGGTTCCCCGAGGCGTCGTGCACCGGGAAGTAGCGCTGGTGACTTTTCATCGCTGCTTCCAGCACCTCGCGCGGGAGTTGGAGGTACTCGGCGGGGAAGCGGCCTTCGACCACGTTGACCAGTTCCACCAGGAAGGTCACTTCCTCCAGGAGTTCCTCCTCCCGGAACTCGCCGCCATGGCGGCGTGCCGCCTCGGTGAGGGCGTGGCGCAACTCCTCCTGGCGTCGGCGGTCGTCGGCCACGACGTACGCACCGGCGAGCTGCTCGAGGTAGAGGGTGAGGTCGGCCCGGGCCAGAGAGATCTCTCCCGGGGCCAGGAAGGGGTGCCCACGGGTGGTGCGTCCGGCCCGCAGGCCAGCTATCTCCACGGGAAGGACGTCTTCGTCGAGGAGGACGAGCAGGTAGCGAACGGGTCGGGCGAAGCGGAACGCGGGGCTCCGCCAGTACATGGACTTGGGGAAGGAGATGCTCCCCACCGCCGCGGGGAGAAGGTCGCAGAGGAGGTCAGCGGTCGGTCGGCCGGGGGTGTGCTTCCGCAGGGAGAGGTAGCGGCCGCGGGGCGTGTCCTGCACCTCCAGGTCTTCCAGCCGGACGCCCTGAGCCCGGGCGAAGCCGAGGGCAGCCTGGGTGGGTTCGCCTTGGGGGCCGAAGGCAACGCCGACTGGGGGGCCGACCACCACCTGCTCGCCCGCCGGTTGGGTGGAGGGGAGGCCGGCGATGAAGGCGGTGAGCCGGCGGTGGGTCCCCAGGGTGGTGACGACAGGAGGCGCCGGCTCTTTTGGCGTGCTGGCGCCGGCATCCGTCGCCCACCTGGTCCGGGCGTCGCCGCCTGGCCCTGGGGAGCCAAGAGAGCCGGGAGGCTCCTTGAGGACTTCGGCGAGGCCCCGCTCGAGGTTCTCGGCGAGCTGCTGGAGCGCCGGACGCACGAACCTCGCCGGCAACTCTTCGGTGCCAATCTCCAGGAGGAGGTTCGCGGTCGACCCTCTCCCCGTGGGAGCGGGCCGAGGCGAGGGCCGGGGTGCCGCCGCCCCTTTGCGGGGACCACGCCGATAGGCAGGACGCCCCTTAGGGGTCAACACCCGCGAAGCGGGCACGTTGGCCATGGCTCTCCCTTTGCGCGCGGTTTGCCCTCGCTCTCAGGTGACGCGGAAGCACACCCTACCCCGCCCCGGCAGGGGTGTCAAGGGTGCGGCGGCTTCGCCGCGCGGGCTTCGCCCCGAACGGGGGAGGTGTTCGCTGGCAACGTCGCCTTCCCGCAGGTGGCGGGGCAAAGTTTTGCTTGACAGTTCGGCGAAAAGGCACGTAGCATACGGAGGTTATGTTCCTGGTTCAGGGAGGCGGAGGTCCCTGATGCTGAAAGAACTGATGCGGGAAATGGTCGGCACCCAGAGTTCTGACCTGCACCTCAAGGTCGGTCGGCCACCACTCTTCCGTCGCCGGGGAGAGCTCGAGCCGAGCGACCACGACATCCTCACCGACGACGAGGTGCAGAAGATGCTCTACGAGATGATGACGGAGCATCAGCGGGAGCGGTTCGAGCGGGATTGGGAAGTCGACCTCGCCTACCACCTCCCCAAGGAAGCCCGCTTTCGGGTGAACGGGTACTTCCAGCGTGGTCACGTGAGTGTGGCCATTCGCCTCATCCCCGAGGAGGTGCCGAGCATCGACGAACTGCGGCTGCCCCAGGTGCTGAAAGAGATGGCGGTGCGTAAGCAGGGCCTCGTCCTGGTGACCGGGCCCACCGGCTCAGGGAAGACCACCACCCAGGCGGCCATCATCGAGCACATCAACCGCAACCAGCACCGTCACGTCATCACCATCGAGGACCCTGTCGAGTACGTCTTCACCGACAAGAAGTCCACCATCGACCAGCGGGAGATCGGAACCGACACCCGGAGCCACAAAGAAGCCCTTCGCCGAGTACTCCGCCAGGACCCGGACGTCATCCTCATGGGCGAGATGCGCGACGCCGAGACCATCGAAATCGGGCTCCACGCGGCCGAGACGGGGCACCTGGTGCTCTCCACCCTGCACACCAACGACGCCAAGCAGACGGTGGACCGCATCCTGGACACCATGGGGAGCGCCATGGCCTCCCAGTATCGTCTCATGCTCTCGCTCAACATACTCGCCGTGCTCTCCCAGCGGCTCCTCCCCCGGGCCGACGGCGCCGGACGGGTGGCGGCGGTGGAGGTGCTCATCAACTCGCCCCATACCTCCGAACTCATCCGCGAGGGGAAGACGGTCGAACTGCAGGACGCCATCGCCGGCTCCAAGAGCTACTACCAGATGCAGACCTTCAACCAGGCCCTGATCCGCCTGGTGCAGGACGGGCTCATCACCGCCGAGGTAGCCCTCGAGTTCACCGATGCCCCGGGAGACCTCAGGCTGATGCTGCGTGGGGTGGGCACGGGGGCCGAGGCAGCGACGGCAACGAAGGAGAAACTGGACGCGAAGGCGGACGTGAAGCCGGAGGCGGAGGGGGGCGAGCGGGGGTCGCCTTCCAGCCAGCGGTTCAAGTTTTAGCAGGCCCGACCAAGCCCGGGTGCCCGCCCAAGGCGGGCGCAGGCGCCGAAGGCGTTCGGGGCCGTGGGGAGAGGGGAGCCGAAAAGGCTCCCCGGGGCGGGAACGTGGGGTGGCCTGGCGTCGAAGCTCACGCGGGCGCGGCGCCCCGACGGTCTCACGGTAGCGTAGCGGAGGGAGAGGCAGGGCCGGACAGCATGGGGAGGAGGATGAAGCCGATACGCATTGCCATCGTCGGGGTAGGCAACTGCGCCTCCAGTCTCGTCCAGGGCCTCACCTACTACCGACACCACATGGAGCCAGCCGGGGAAACGGGCCTGGGGCTGATGCACCTGGAGGTCGGGCCCTACGCCTCGGGCGATATCGAGGTGGTGGCCGCCTTCGACATTGACCGCCGAAAGGTGGGCAAGCCCCTGGGAGAAGCCCTCTTCGCCGCGCCGAACTGCACCAAGCGGTTCGTGGAGAGGCTGGACGGTGGCGAGCTGAAGGTGGACATGGGCGACGTGCTCGACGGGGTCGGCGAGCACATGGCCCAGTACCCCGTGGAACAACGCTTCCTGCCGGCCAAGCGTCGTCCGGCGAACGTGACCCGGGTGCTCCGCCACAGGGGGGCCGAGGTGCTTCTCAACTACTTGCCCGTAGGGAGCGAGCAGGCGACGGCCTATTACGCGGAGCGCGCCCTCGAAGCGGGAACGAGCGTCATCAACTGCATGCCCGTCTTTGTCGCTTCCCAGCCTTCCTGGCAGCAGCGGTTCGCCAGGGCAGGCCTCCCCGTCGTGGGCGACGACGTCAAGGCCCAGATGGGAGCCACCATCGTCCACCGGGTGCTCACCAAGCTCTTCACCGACCGCGGCGTCAAGCTGGACGCCACGTACCAACTGAACGTGGGCGGGAACACGGACTTCCTGAACATGCTCGACCGCGGCCGGCTCCGCCTCAAGCGCATCTCCAAGACCGAGGCCGTGCAGAGCCAACTCGGTGTGCCGCTGGCCGCGGACAAGATTCACATCGGCCCCAGCGACTACATCGTCTGGCTGCGGGACAACAAGGTCTGCTTCCTGCGGATGGAGGGGCGAGGGTTTGGTGGCATCCCCCTCCACCTGGAGCTTCGCCTCTCGGTGGAAGACTCCCCCAACAGCGCGGGGATGGTCATCGACGCCATCCGCTGTGTGAAGTTGGCCCGGGAGCGGGGCCTGCGCGGTCCGCTCTACTCCGTCTCCGCCTACACCATGAAGCACCCACCCCGCCAGTATTCCGACGCCGAAGCCAAGGACCTCATGGAGCAGTTCATCCGGGGTGAGATCGCCTATTGACACGCGCTCCGTAGCGAAGCCGATGCCCACCGGGTGCCTGCGAGGCGGGCGGGCGCGATACTCCGCAGAGCGGCAGACGTCGGCAGGCGGCCTTCCGGGTCTCATCGCCGGCCAGGCCGAAGGGCCCGCCGCGAAGGAGAGCGGGCCTCCGGTTCCAGGCGCGAGCAGGCCAAGAGAGGCGGAGCCTGCCGTCACGGGCTCACCATGAGCAGCCACGCTGACGAAACCGGCCGGGACGCTCCCTCCCCCGCAGGTGGGGGGGTACGGAGCCTCACGGGTGCCATCGGCGCCTTCTTCGCTTCCCTGCGCGACCTCCTGGCCCGCGGGCTCGTGGCCCTCGGCGTCACACCCAATGCGCTCACCGGCCTGGGGTGCCTGCTCTCGGCGGCGGCGGGGCTCGCCTTCGCCCTCGGGCCTCCGTGGCAGCGCTGGCCGGCCGCACTCCTCCTGACGGCGGCCGGGGCCTGTGACATGCTCGATGGGGCGGTGGCCAAACTGGGCAGACGGGAAACGGCCTTCGGGGCCTTTCTCGATTCCAGCCTGGACCGCGCGAGCGACAGCCTTCTTTTCGGCGGGCTGTTCTGGTACTGGGCCAGCCGGGGGGCGTTCGCGCTGGCGGGGCTTTCTTTCTCCGCACTCCTTGCTGCCTTCCTCGTCAGTTACACCCGGGCCCGGGCCGAGAACCTCATCGACTCCTGCAAGGTCGGCTTCTGGGAGCGGGGGGAGCGGACGGTCCTCCTGCTCGTGGGGACAACCTTCGCCGCGCTGCCGGCCACGGTGCTGGTGTTGGGTACCCTGGTGCACCTCACCGCCCTGCAGCGGCTCCTCCACACCCGGCGGGTCCTGGAGGGCCGCGGGCGCCCGCAAAGCGGGCGCGAGCCTCCCACGGGGCGCCTCCCGCGGCTGGGCTGGTGGTTCGTGCATCGGCTGCTTTTCTGGGCCTACCCCCGGGCGAGCCCCCCCTACGACGTCGTCGTGGCCGTCACCATTGCCTTCGTCCTCCTGGTGCCTCTCCCCCTATGACCGCCCGGCCGCCCTCCTGGCGAACGAAAACCGTTGGCGCCGGGGCCCCGAGGACGTATGATGCCCCCTGCCACCTCTGCCTTGGTTTGCACGCAAGGAGTACTGATATGGGACGTGAGACCTGGGTGTACCCGGCCACGCTGATTCTGGAGCACCGTGTGCCCGCAGCGGCTGAGTTCCTGACCCGGATGGTGGACCCGGCGAACGGAGGCCTGCCCTACTTCAAGGTGGTCCTGGACGGTCGGCCCCCCGTCGCCCAGCATGACTGGCCGGACTGGGGCGACATGACGGCGCGGTTCGCGGAGGCCCTGGCCATGGCCAGGGTGATGACGGGGAGCGACCGCTGGCTCCCGAGCGAGCGGCAACTCCTGGAACTTCTCCTTTCCTTCTTCGGTGAGGATGGGCTCAACTACCGGGCCAGGACCGACTCATCGGGTGAGGACGCCCTCCTCTTCGACCAGAGCCGCGTGCTCACCACCCTGGTGAGTTGGTGCATGCTGGGGGGTGACGGACGCGCCTCCCCGACGACGCGCCGGCACATCGATGCCCTGGCCCGCATCACGGAGAAGCAAGGCGAGGTCTGGCGCTTCCCCGGCCGCGCTCATCCCCGGGGGGGATGGCTGAGCGGCTATGACGGCGGGACGGGAACGAAAGGCGCCGCCGACCCCTGCTACGAGGGTGGGGTGCTCCTCAGCCCGCTCGTGATGTTCTACGACATGGAGGGCTACGACCCGGCCTTCGAACTGGCCCGCGGCATAGTAAACTGGCTGCTCACGACCAACGCCATCGCCGAGGACGGCCGCTTCCGCGACCACGTCCACAGCCGACTGGCCACGGCCGGGGGACTCATCCGCTACGCCCTCCTCACCGGCCGGGATGACATCCTGGAGCGGGGGAAGCGGGCGGTGGACTTCACCCTCGGCCTGTCCACAGCCTTCGGCTGGGTGCCCGAGTACGTGGAGCAGCCCGAGGGCTGCGAGGTCTGCTGCATCATGGACCTCCTGGACTGCCTGTTCCTTCTCGCCCGCGCCGGCCAGCCCCAGTACTACGACGTGGCCGAGCGGGTGGTGCGGAACCACCTGGTCGAGTCCCAGCTCCGCGACACCGGCTGGCTTCCCACTGGCCCCCTGGGGCCGGACAACCACCGGTCGAGCACCTGGGGCATGCCTCAGCGGCTCTTCGGCGCCTTCGCCGGCTGGAGCGCCCCCAATGACTTCATCGGCCGGGGGGTGTGGGCACTGATGAACTGCTGCACCCCCGCGGGCATCCGCGCCCTCTACCTCGCCTGGAACGAGGTCCTCGGCGGCGACTGGATGACCACCCGCGTCAACCTCCTCCTCAACCACGCCGGGGAGTCGGCCTCGGTGCGGAGTTGGCTGCCCGCCGAGGGGCGGGTGGAGGTCAAGGTGAAGCAGCCGAAGCCCGTGGAGATCCGCGTCCCGGACTGGGTGGACCACAGCCAGGTGAAGGTCACCGTTGACGGCACGGCGGCCGAGTTCACCTGGTCAGGCAACTACGTGAAGCTCGGGGAGTACGGGAAGTCCTCCCTCGAGGCCGGGCAGCTGGTGACGGTGACCTTCCCTGTCCGCGAAACCACCACCACCGAGACCCGGGGTGGCGGCACCTTCACCGTCCGCTGGCGGGGTGACACCGTCCTCCAGGTCGACCCCGCAGGCGTTCACTGCCCGCTGTACGCCCGGCGAGCGGAAACGGCGAAAGCGCCTGAGGAGCGGGAACAGACGCTGGTGGAGGGTCCGGGAGCCATCGCCTGGGAACCCCTGGGTGATTAGCGCCTCCCCCACGGGGCCGGAGACCCGCAGTCTTTTCAACCCAAAGGCGCGGAAACGCAGAGCCTTTCAAGAGTTCAGCCTCTGCGCCTTTGTCCGTCAGCTGACGCATTGGAGGGACGCAGTTCGGGCTGCTTCCTCTCAGTAGCCAGCCTCCTTGAGGATGGCGGCAACAGCCTGGAACGCGGGCGACGACTCCTCGAGGTCGATGAGGGGCTCACCGGCGCGGAGGCGCCTGACGACCTCCTCCTCATAGGGGACCTTGCCCAGGCACGGGAATCCGGTGCGCGCGGAGACCGTGGGAACCAGTTCTTCCGGGAACTCGTAGTTGGCCACCAGGAAGAAGTGGCGAAAGACGATGTGGACCTCCGTCAGGATGCGATGGGCGCGGGCCACGTTGTCAAAAGACTTCTGTGAGGGCCCGACCAGGGCGAAGATGCTATCCACCGCGGAGAGGATGCGTCGGTTAAGGTGCTCCAGCCCGGCCGGGGAGTCGATGAGGGCTGTCGTATAGGACCGCGCCACATCCTTGACCGTGGCCTTCAGCACGGCGTTTGGCTGACAGTAGCACCCTTCCGCCCACTTGGGCCCGATGGCGAAGAAGTCGAAGCCCTGAGCCTCCAGGATGCCTTCCCGGTGGAAGAGGTACTCGATCTGGTCCGGGCGGGCGGGTAGGCTCTGGGTCAGGGCCGGGTCAAGTTTCTGGAAGCGCACGTCGTAGAGCAGTTCCGAGATGGTGCGGACGCCTGCTGCCTCCAGGTCAAGGCCTAAGGCTGCGGCGAGGCTTTCGTCCGGGTCCGCGTCCACCACCAGGAGCCTCCCCCGCCCACGCAGGTAGCGCACCGCCAGGGCGGCGAAGGTGGTCTTCCCCACCCCTCCCCGCCCCGTCACCACCAGTGTCTTCACCCTTCCCTCCTCAACTCGCTACACCTGTAATGTAGCCGCACCCAGAGCCGTTGGCAAGGCCGCCCATACTCTCGCCGTCACCTTGCCCACGGCCTTCTGGACGCGTAGGCCCGAGGCGGCGTACTTGTACGCCGCGTCGTTATTGGCACCAAGGCCGTCGCACTCGGTCATCAGGTTCCTTGCATCGTAAAGTAGTATTATGTCCCCGACTTTCCCCCGACTTTGCCTGTTTCATTCAAGGCAGCGTCTTCTTCCTCAGGTCTTCTTTGCCCTTCGCAAGCTCGGTTATCTTCGCGAGACGCTGTTTCTTTGCTTCGCGAGTAATGTACCAGTCGCTTAGGAGCGTTTCGATCAGTTCGATCAGCAACTGGGCTTCCTTTGGCTCAACCTCGACGATAAGGTTGATGTCTTCCTCCATGTGCGCACCGATGTTTCCGACTTTCCGCACGGAATCGATCGCTTCCCACGTCAGTGGATCGGTCTTCTCTTTGATTTGCTCAATCTCATTGGCCAAACGCCCCGGCTTGACCTTCCAGAAATCCCTGATTATGCCCTGGAGGCACCGGCGGGCCAGCGTGGCTGAGGCTTTGGGGCTCGATTCGCTGATGAGGCACGCCTCAGCGTAGTCCTCCAGGAT
>Ga0315282_10005835_pt1 | contig 20831 bp, 23 predicted proteins | sample YL17G07_20_MG_FD_203693 | JGI IMG/M metagenome (GOLD analysis project Ga0315282, IMG submission 203693) | Sediment microbial communities from Yellowstone Lake, YNP, Wyoming, USA - YL17G07_20 | ecosystem: Environmental > Aquatic > Freshwater > Lake > Sediment | place: USA: Wyoming | collected... | reverse complement strand
GTGCTGGAAGGTTAAGGGGATGAGTTAGCGGGTCGCAAGATTCGCAAAGCTTTGAACCGAAGCCCCAGTAAACGGCGGCCGTAACTATAACGGTCCTAAGGTAGCGAAATTCCTTGTGGGGTAAGTTCCCACGCGCACGAATGGTGTAACAACCTGGGCGCTGTCTCAACGAGAGACTCGGCGAAATTGTAGTGGCGGTGAAGATGCCGTCTACCCGCATCAAGACGAAAAGACCCCAGAACCTTTACTGCAACCTGCTATTGGAATTTGGTTCAATATGTGTAGTATAGGCGGGAGGCTTTGAAGCCGCGGCGCTAGCTGCGGCAGAGCCGCAATGTGAAATACCGCCCTTATTGCATTAAGTTTCTAACTTCTTGCCGTGAATCCGGCGGGAGGACAGTGACAGGTGGGCAGTTTGACTGGGGCGGTTCCCTTCTAAAAAGTAACGAAGGGGCCCTAAGGTTGGCTCAGGGCGGTCGGCAATCGCCCGTGGAGCGTAAGCGCATAAGCCAGCTTAACTGCGAGTCCGACAGGACGAGCAGATACGAAAGTAGGGGCTAGTGATCCGGTGGTTGAACGTGGAATTGCCATCGCTCAACGGATAATAGGTACTCTGGGGATAACAGGCTTATTGGGCTCGAGAGTTCACAATAGTGGGCTCCCTATAGGGGCGACCTTATAGGATAAACAGTGACTCATATCGGTGAAGCCCCTGATCGGGGTAATACCGAGGGAAGGTGTTTATGGTAGAGACTTTAAGCATAAAACAGATGAGGCAGGAGACATTATCTAGGAAGCAAAGCGAATTAGTCATTGGCTCGCTCTTAGGTGATGGTTATCTTGTAAGGACAACTAAGGGTTTTGCCTTCAGGGTTAATCACGGTTTGAAGCAGAAAGGGTATGTCGATTGGAAATTTGATATACTCAAGAACCTCGTTAATTCTCCTCCTAGGTCATCTGGAAAGTGCTATTATTTCCGCACTGTATCGCATCCTTATTTTGAATATCTGCATAGGGAATTTTATCCCGAAGGCAGAAGAATATTGCCAAGCCATTTGGTGGAAGAAAATTTTACGCCATTTTTGCTTGGGGTATGGATAATGGATGACGGTACTAAATGCGGGAATCAGCTGCGTATAAACTCGCATTGTTTTTCAATAGAAGAAAATATGCAGTTACAAAAGTTTCTATCAGCTAAACTGGGCATAAAGTCAGTACTCAATAGGGATAAGAATATGGTACGGATCCGCATTATTGAGGAAAGTATGGGAGGTTTAATCGCTCAAGTAAAACCATACATTATACCCAGCATGCTATATAAACTACCCCTGTAACGACTGATCCTTACAAAGGAGAGATAGAAGAAATTTTTTCTATAACACGTCACTATCTCGAAAGAGATAATGGTATAGTCTATCCCATTAGTAATAATGGATGTCACATCGACAGCCCAGTTTGGCACCTCAAATTTGGGGTGTTCCGACGGCAACGTCGGAAATGTATTGGCTAATAACGGTGGAGCCCAATTTAAGTGAGGGTAATACCGTGGGAAGGCCTTAGATAACTTCGTTAAATTCCAAATCACAAATTCCAAATCACAAACAAATTACAATACCAAATGACCAAAATTTAAAACCAACAAATTGGTTTTATATTGTGATTTCGGTATTCGGTATTGTTTGTGATTTGTGTATTGCAATTTGTGATTTAACAAGTTGCTATTGCCCCCGTAACGACTGAGAGCGGAAGCTCGAGATAGTCTCTTAAAATGAGATTATAATACGCCAACTCCTCGAAAGAGGATGGAGATATAGTCTAATCCCGTGCGAAAGCGCGGATACGATTGCGATGTCGGCTCATCCTATCCTGGGGCTGTATAAGGTCCCAAGGGTCCGGCTGTTCGCCGGTTAAAAGGGTACGCGAGCTGGGTTCAGAACGTCGTGAGACAGTAAGCTGACCGTTGCTGTCTTTAAATCTGGCTAATTGCTGGAAAATCTGAGAATCCCATATTACTACTTGACGATTTAGTCTCTATATGATAACATACCGTCGGGAGTAAAAATATATGGGTGCAGACAATCAGCAGGAAAGGCCAGGTGAGATAACATCATATATCTCAGGCTTTGTTGATGGAGAAGGCTGCTTTTCGATAACAATTCAGAGAAGCGGCAATGTGAAATTAGGAATTCAGGTAATTCCAGAATTTCATGTTTCACAGCATCAAAACAGGACTGAAGTTTTAAAAGTGATTAAGAGAAAATTAGGTTGTGGATATATTAAACCTAATGATTATCGAAATCTAAAGGATCAGACTTCAGTTTATGTTGTGCGAAATATCAACGACCTCCGCAACAAAGTCATACCATTCTTTAAAAAATCACCTCTCATCTCAATTAAACAAAAGGATTTTGAGAAATTTGCTCGAGTCGTTAGTTTAATGGAAAGAGGTGGACATTTAAAGAAGGATAGTTTGATTACGATATTAAGGATTGCTTATTCAATGAATTTTAACGGAAAATATCGTAAGCAAAAATTAGAAGATATAATTTCTCACTTGGAATCTTCAGAGACTATACGCCAGACTCTCCAAATGGCTTTGGCTTAAGGAGAAGAAGATATAGTCCGAACTGCATAGCGATATGCAGAGATCAACAGAAATGATTGATCCTTCGCAAGAATTTTGCGAATGTAACATAATTGTCGGTCTCTATCTGATGTGGGCGTAAGGATACTTGAAGGAGAGTTCTCTTCAGTACGAGAGGACCTAGAGAAACGAACCTCTGGTGTTCCGGTTGTCCTGCCAAGGGCAAAGGCCGGGTAGCTATGTTCGGAAAGGATAAGCGCTGAAAGCATCTAAGTGCTAAGCCCCCTCCAAGAATAGGTATCCCTTCCTTGACACGCAAGTGTCAAGGGTGAAGGCTGGTCGTAGACTACGACCTTGATAGGCGCAAGGTGTAAGATCCGTAAGGATTTAAGCTAATGCGTACTAATCAGCCAATCGGCTTGGCCTACTTTTCTTTTTCGCTTTAGCGAAAAAGAAAAGTAAGTCTCAATTCGGTTTAAACGTAGTTTTACCGATACTTGTATGAAGTTGTCTAAGCTTCGAAGGTGCTTGCTGCCTTTGGCAGCAAGCATTAATTCGCACATATAATTTACTCACGCTTCGCGTTCGTAAATTATGTGCTCATTAAGGTTGTCGCACTTTTCTGCAAAACATAAAAGTGCGATCCTCAGCGATACCTATAATATAATTATTTAGGTTTGAGCTGAGGATCTAAAATTTCTAAGGTCCCCGTTCGCTTCGCGAACGTGGACCAAGTTTTTTGTTTCACAAAAAACTTGGCGTGCTCATACTGGAGGGGAAACACCCGTTCCCATTCCGAATACGGCCGTTAAGCCCTCTAAGGCCGATGGTAGTGTAGTCGTAAGGCTATGTGAGAGTAGGTAGGCGCGCCTTAAAATAAAAAAAGCCCTATAACTTTTGTTATGGGGCTTTTTTAATTTTATCCGGGCGCTACAAAAAGTTTTTATCCCCGCAGGAGGCGGGGCACCAAACCATCCGATAGGTTTGGGTGCCTCCATCCTTTAAGGCAGGGTGCAAACCGCGTCCTCCGCTACGCATTCTCGCCAGGGGCATTTTAGGGTTGACATCGCTTTATTTTGTTAGATTTAGCCACTTTCTACGTCTATTAGAGTAGAAACACCCCGCGCTAATCATGCACCTGGCGCTAATCGGTATTGCGCCAGTGTCTCCTTGTGGGGAAATTGCGCGGGTGTGCCCTTGTGGGCAAGGAGGCCAAATATGGCTAACGCGCTTTCGGCAGATATAATTGCGGCACGCATCTTTGAAATAAGAGGTAAGAAGGTAATGATTGACCACGATTTGGCGGTGCTTTATGGTGTAGAGACCAGGATATTGAACCAGGCGGTGAGAAGGAATATTGAACGTTTCCCCGAAGATTTTATGTTTTCGCTTACTCGTAAGGAGATTATGAACTTATCACAATTTGTGATAAGTTCCAAGATTAAGCATGCGCCTAATGTATTTGCCTTTACGCAGGAGGGCGTGGCAATGCTTTCGAGCGTGTTAAATAGCAAACAGGCGATACAGGTTAACATCCAGATTATGCGGGCTTTTATTGCCTTACGAAGGATAGGACTGACTTATGCTGTATTAAGGCGTAAAATTGAAGAGATGGAAAATAAATATGACGGTCAATTCGCTGTAGTGTTTGAAGCCATAAAGCAGCTTCTTAAGCCGCCAAAACAAACAACAGCGATTGGATTCCATATTTAATCTCCCTAACAGGCATCCCTTGGCAATCTCGCCAGGGGGCATTTTAGGGTTGACTTAGCTTTATTTTGTTAGATTTCACTACTTTCTACGTCTATTAGAGTAGAAGGAGGATAAAATGAGAAATATTATTTCGAACTGTTTGTGGAGAGCTAGAAGGGGTATTTTTTCTCTTGACATTATGTATCAAAGATGATACACTTATTATGGAGATGAGGAGAATGCGTGTTAAATTATTACGAAAACTTCTTAATTTATAAGGGCGAGCATTATGCTGTATACTTTCACGCCGAGGCAAAAGATTCATCTAGCGTGAATGAATATTTTGAGTGCTGTGATGATGTTATCCAAGCTAGTTTATTATTTCTTGTTAAAACTATAGCCGAGACGGGCCGTATCTATGATGAAAAGAAGTTTCGTATTGAGGATAGGCAAAATAAGATATACTGCTTTAAGCCAAGAGAGGAACGGTTTTTCTGCTTCTTCTTTACAGGTAAGAAGATAATAATTACTTCGGCTTATACGAAGAAAAAACAAAAACTCGATCGCCATGAACTTAAGAAAGCAATACAAATCCGCAGAGAATATTTTAGTTAATAGTAAGGAGGCGTATTAACATGAAGAAGTCAATATTCGATAAAAAGATGGAAAATCCGAAGTTCAGAGCTGTATATGACGAAGTATCTACTGAAATGAACATAGGAGAACAAATAGCACAACTAAGACATAAAGCAAAGATGAGTCAATTGGAACTCGCCAAGAAAGTGTATACTAGTAGAACTGCTATAGCACGCTATGAAAGTGGAGATTACAACAGGTATAATGTGAGTACTTTGATGAGAATTGCAAGGGCGCTACATAAGAAATTAAAAATATCTTATGTATAAATGACCCTGCCCCCGAAAACTGGACAGGGGGCATTTAAGTTAAGGGACAGTCCCTTCAGAAAACTGGCAGGAGCCACTTTTAATCCCAAGCGCTAAAAATGCTTGGGATTTTTTTAAATATTCCTGTTAGATTTTGCCATCTCTTGCGTCTATTATAGCAGGAAGGCAAGACCTTCACTCGTACCCCCTCGTAACACAAATGGACAGTGTTCCTTTCTGACTAAGAGGACAATGTGGGTTCGAATCCCACCGAGGGGGTATCGAGGGGGCATGGTTAGGTTCAGAAAGGCTAACTATGCCCCGATTTTTCTTGACATGCATTTTTAAATCAGGTATACTTTTAATAGTCAGAAAGGTATTTGTGTTACGAGGAAAGGCGTCGGAAACGACGCCTTTTTTGTTGAATTCCAAGCTTTAGGCGGGAGACCGGGGATGGCAGCGAATGGGAGGATCCCTGCCTGCCGGCAGGCAGGCTTAGTGTAGAGAGAGGGCGGCAGATAAAAGGGGATTGAGATTCTGGATTTTAGGGGTATAATAAAGGTAGAGGGAGGTCAAGATGATGAACTGGGGATTGTTTGGGCAGATAGTACTGTTGATAGCCATCTTTGTTGTTTTAAAGAACGTTATGAAATGTATACATGATAGTTTTTGCAGCAAGTGCAAAAAATAAGCGCTTGCGGCATTGAACCTTCAAATTAGTAAGATGCTCTCGGCCTTGGTTAAGGGAAAGTGAGAAGAGAGCCGATGCTAAAGATTATGATTTTATCGGCACTGCTTTTTTCTTCTACGGCTTATCTTTTTGCAGAAGGAGGCGGCGTGATGCAGATAACCAGCCCTGCTTTTAAGCACAATGAATATATCCCCGCGAAATATACCTGCGAAGGAGGGGATATTAACCCCGCGCTTGCCATTAGCGGTATTCCGGAAGGGGCAAAGAGCTTAGCCCTGATTATGGATGACCCTGATGCGCCGATAGGCACCTGGGTGCACTGGGTAGTTTTTGATATACCGCTTAGCGGCAGCATTGAAGAAAACAGCGTGCCGGGAAAACTGGGTATTACCAATTCCGGCAAAAGAGACTACCACGGCCCCTGCCCGCCTTCCGGCACTCACCGTTACTTTTTTAAGCTCTACGCCCTGGATACGCAGCTGAATTTAAAAGAAGGAATCAGCAAAGGGCAATTAGAAAAAGCCATGCAGGGGCATATCCTGGATAAGGCCGAACTCATCGGCCTGTATAAAAAAGGCAGATAATTCTAACGGGGTAAAAAATAATCCCAAGCACAAAAATGCTTGGGATTTTTGTTTTTAAGAGTTATAATATAGCAGCAGGGTAAAAGGAGAGGATGATGCCGGGAGAAAAGATTTTGCTTGCCGATGACGATACAGAAGTCCTGAATATTCTGGTCAAGAGGCTGCGGCAGAATAATTATGAGGTAATGGGGTTTGCCAGCGGCCGGGACCTTATCGCAAACGCAAAGCTCTTTAATCCTGACCTGGTGATGCTGGATATCGTCATGCCGGATATTGACGGTTATTCTGTTGCCTGCGCATTGAGAGAAGAGAAAGACCTGCCGGATACGCCCATAATCTTTATGACCGCGCAGGAATTGGAGTATGAGGCTGCGCAAAAGAAGATTGCCGAAATCGGCAGATGCAGTTTTATTACCAAGTCCCGCACCTTTGAGGAATTACTGGCCAAGATCAGGGAAACGCTGGCGGGCCCGGAAGACAAATGAAGGGAGGCAGTATGAAATATAAATTTTTTAGTTGCGCCATAGCAGCCTTGCTACCGGCACTTTTTTTATCCGCTGGATGCGTTACTGTCCGTATTAAAAAATATCATGCCCCTTTAGCCAAGGAAAAATATGCCGCCGGCAATAGGGGAAACGTCTTTACTAAAGCCCCAAGGCCAAGATTTACCGATGATGTTATGGTCTTTAGTGATTTACAGTATATTGATTTGAACAATGACGGAACAAAAGAAATAGTCGCCATTTATAAGGTTAAAGGCGGTGCCATCGGCGTCAAGGTCATAAAAATGAAAGGCAATGACTACGGAGAAGTGGTCTTTAAGCATATTTTTAGCTGCCTGAAAGTAAAATTCGCAGTAAGCGGGGGTATACCGGCTATTCTTACGGAAGAGAACTACCCCGGTACCCTGCGCAGGCTGAAGAAGACTTATTACTGGGACGGTTCTGCCTTCAGCCTGAAAAAATAATAACCCTTTAAAATTTCCCTGCCGTTACTCCCGATAAACCCTATGCTTAAAATCGGAAGCCTGACATTAAACTCCAATATTATCCTGGCACCCATGTCCGGCATAAGCGACCTGCCTTTCCGCATGCTCTGCCGCCGATTCGGTTGCGAATTAGCATTCGTGGAGATGATAAACTGCCGCTCTATCAGCCATAAAAGCAAGAGGACGCAAGGGATGCTGGCAACGCATAAAAAAGATAGGCCGCTGGGCATACAGATATTGGGGTGCGAGCCGAAATTCCTGCTTAAAAGCCTGGATGTGCTTAAGAAGTATGAATTTGATATTCTGGATTTTAATGCCGCCTGCCCGGCGAAGAAAGTAGTGCGCCGGGGCGAAGGCGCCAGCCTCTTAAGGGAGCCGAAAAAATTGCAGGAGTTATTGAAACTGCTGGTTAAAAATGCGCACGTCCCTGTTACCGTTAAAATACGCGCTGGCTGGGACGATACCCAGGTTAATGCGCCGGAGGTGGCCTTACGGGCTCAGGACGCGGGGATAGCCGCTTTATTCATTCACGGAAGGACCTGTGCGCAAGGTTACGGCGGCAGAGTGGATTACTCCGTAATCCGCAAGGTAAAAGAGGCGCTTAAGATTCCGGTAGTTGCCAGCGGCAATGCGTTTTCTACGGAATTGATTAAGCAGATATTTGGCCGGACTTGTTGCGATGCAGTAGCTATTGCGCGCGGCGCTTTAGGAAACCCCTGGATATTTAGCGGCGGCAAACCCTCTCTAAATGAGGTGGTTAAAATTATGCTTGAGCACTTACGGGCTAGCGTTGATTTTTACGGAGAGAGGGTAGGCGTGATAAAATTCCGCAAATTCTTCAGCTGGTATACCAAAGGGATGCGCAGAGTGCGGCCCCTGCGGGAGAAATTTTCCCGCGCCAAGACAAGAATAGATACAGCCGGCATTATTGGCTTGCTTAAATGATGAGCAGACTGCAGGATATTTCCATCCGTTATTTAAAAGGCATAGGCCCCAAGCGCGCCAAAATCTTTAGCCAGGCCGGCATCAACAACGTAGAAGAACTCCTCTACCGTTTCCCTAAACGCTACGAAGACCGCACAAAATTCAGCCCCATCTGTGCTGTGCAAGAAGGCGAGGCCCAGACTATCAAGGCAAGGATTTTATCCCGCAGAGCGCGCGCGGCATTATACCGGCGCAGCTTTAGCATTATTGAGGTAATAGCAGGGGATTCCACAGGCAGGCTCAATTGCGTCTGGTTTAACCAGCCGTATTTAAAAGAATATTTTAAGCCGGGCACAACCCTGATATTGTACGGTAAAGTGGAGCGCCGCGGGAAACAATTGCAGATGAATTCTCCGGAGTTTGAAATCGTGGAAGAGGAGGGGCTTTCTGATACTAAAGGTGCGGTTAGTTCCCTTAATATAGGCAGGATTGTCCCGATTTATTCCCTGCCGGAAAGAGTGAGCCAGCGCCATTTCCGCCAACTCATGCATTTTGCCCTGGATGAATACCTGCCGCGGGTAACCGATTGCCTTTCCTTTGAGCTTAGGAAAAGAAACAGCCTCTTGAACATTGCCGCGTCCCTGCGCTTGATACATTTTCCGGAAAATCTCCAGGCGCAGAAAGAGGCATACCGCAGGCTTGCCTTTGAGGAGTTTTTTCTCTTTCAGGTGCCGGTAGCGCTGCGTAAACTGAGTAGGAAAGAAAAGCCGGGCATCGCACATAAGATAGAGCTCGGCCTGGCAGGAGAGTTTATTGCCCGCCTGCCTTTTCAATTAACCCCGGCGCAATCAAAAGTGCTTGCGGAGATAAAAGAGGATATGGCAAAACCTTTTGCTATGCAGCGGCTGCTGCAGGGAGATGTGGGCTCAGGTAAAACAGTAATAGCCACCATTGCCAGCCTCATAGCCGTCCAGGGCGGTTATCAGGCTGCCTTTATGGTGCCCACTGAGATATTGGCCGGGCAGCATTGTGAAAAAATAAAGGGCCAATTGTCAATAGTCAATAGCCAATGGCCGATAAAAATAGGATTACTCACCAGCAGCGCTAATAAAAAAGAAAAAGATAAGATTTATCAGGAAATAAAAGAAGGTTCGATTGATTTGATAATCGGCACCCATGCCTTATTAGAAGAAAATGTCCGGTTTAAGAATTTAGGCCTGGTGGTGATTGACGAGCAGCATAAATTCGGGGTGGGGCAGAGGGCCTTGTTGCCGGCAAAGGGCGCTAACCCCGACGTGCTGATTATGACCGCCACCCCCATACCGCGGACACTGGCTATCACTTTATACGCAGACCTGGATATTTCGGTAATCAATGAATTGCCTGCGGGGCGCAAGCCCATCCATACAGAGCGGATAGAGGAAAAGAAAAGGGATTGGCTGTACGGATTTATGCGCAAGCAGATTGCCTGCGGCAGGCAGGCCTATATTGTATACCCGGTGATAGAGGAGTCAGCTGCCCTGGATTTATCCGGCGCCAAAAAAATGTATGCGCAGCTTAAGAAGGATGTGTTTGGCTCTCTGCATATGGGGCTTTTGCACGGCAGGCTGAAACAGGAGGAGCAGGACAGGGTAATGGCGGAATTCAGGAGAGGGAAAATTCAAATTTTAGTGGCTACTACTGTGCTGGAGGTAGGTATTGATGTGGCTAATGCCACGCTTATGGTAGTGGAACATGCCCAGAGGTTCGGGCTTTCTCAATTGCACCAGTTACGCGGCAGGATAGGCAGGGGCAAAGAGGAGTCCTTTTGTTTTTTGCTCTCTGGCGCTGCGGGCGATGAGGCCGCAGCCCGGCTTGAGGCAATGGTAAAATACAGCGACGGTTTTTACATAGCAGAGGAGGATTTGCGCATCCGCGGCCCGGGTGAGTTTTTCGGCCGCAGGCAGCACGGCTTAAGCGAGCTGAAGATTGCCAATCCCCTCACCCAGATGCAGCTTCTTAAAATTGCGCGGGAGGAGGCAGTAAGGCTGGTGGCGCAGGATGCGCGCCTGGAAAACCGGCTGAATGCCCCCTTAAAGGAAAAATTACTACAGAGGTTCCCGGAGTATGAAAAGTTGGTGATGGTGGGGTGAATAATATACTTGAGAAAAAAAATAAGAGGTATATAATAATATGTTATGGCTAAAAAGAGGGTAGTGATAACCGGCGTCGGCGTGATAGCCTCCAACGGCATAGGCAAGGAGGCTTTTTCCAGCGCGCTGTTTAAGGGCGTATCCGGGATTAAGCCCATATCCCTGTTTGATAGCGCTCCTTTTAAAGTCAAGTCCGCGGGAGAAATCAGCGATTTTTCGGCAGAGGAGTTTCTGGGCGCAAAAGGCCTGCGCACCCTTGACCGCAGCACAAAATTAGCTGCCTCCGGCGCAAAACTGGCTCTGGATGATGCGGGTCTGGCCATAACCGAGGAGAATTCCCGTTTAACAGGTGTGGTTATGGGCACTACCTTAGGAAGCCTGCGTAGTATCTGCGATTTTGACCGGGAGGCAATGCTGGAGGGGCCGCATTATGTAAACCCCGCGCTCTTTCCCAACACCGTAATCAATTCTCCGGCCAGCCAAGTATCCATAAAATTAAACATCAAAGGTTTTAATGCTACTATCTCCACGGGTTTTTGCGCAGGGATTGATGCTGTGGGTTATGCCCTGGATTTTTTAAGGCTGGGCAGGGTAAGAACAGTTTTAGCAGGCGCAGTGGAAGAGTTATGCCTGCAGACCTTTTTAGGTTTTTATAAAACCGGCTGCCTGGCAGGCCTGGAGGCCGGGAAGCTCGAGATATCCTGCCCCTTTGATAAAAGAAGGAACGGAGTTATTTTCGGAGAAGGCTCAAGCGTCCTGGTGCTGGAGGATTTGGAATACGCGCTCTCGCGCAAGGCCCGCATATACTGCGAACTTTGCGCTTTTGGCAGCAGTTTTGACGCCTATGCTATAAATGAATACAATGCGCAAGGCGAGGGATTGCGCAGGGCAATGCGTATGGCCATAGAAGAGGCTGGCCTATCCCCTGCGCAGGTTGATTATATCTGCGCCGCCGCTAATTCCGGCATACAGGCGGATAAGATTGAAAGCTGGGCAATAAGAGGCGTGTTCGGCGATTGCGCGGATAAGGTTTATACCTCTTCCGTCAAATCCATGCTCGGGGAGTGCTACAGCGCCTCCGGCAGCCTGCAGCTGGCAGCGGGTGTCTGCGCGATAGAGCAACAGATGATCCCGCCGACAATTAATTATCAGGAGAAAGACCCCGAGTGTAACCTGAATTATGTTACCGAGGGCCCCTTAAGCACAAAAGTGGATAATGTGCTCATCAATGCCTTTGGCCCCAGCGGGTGCAATTCCAGCCTGCTGATTTCCAGGTTCAGGGGATAAAAATAGTGGAAGCGCTTTTTAAAGATAAAGTTGCCCTGGTTACCGGCGGAGCAAGAGGCATAGGCAGGGCAATAGTTCTTATGCTGGCTGGCTGCGGCTCAGATGTGGCTTTTACTTATCTAAACAGCGCAGGCTTAGCAGAACAGCTGAAGCAGGAGATAGAAAAAACCGGCAGAAAAGCCGTTTCCTATAAAACAGATGTCAGGGATTTCCAGCAGTCAAAAGAGCTGGTAGAAAAGGTAAAACAGGCCTTCGGTAAACTGGACATACTGGTGAATAATGCCGGGATAACCAAAGACAAAGCACTGATGCTTATGACCGAGGATGACTGGCGCCAGGTTATTGATACCAACTTAAACGGGACTTTTAATGTCACGCGCAGCGCCATAGTTACTTTTCTGAAACAAAAGAGCGGCGCAATCGTCAATATTACTTCGGTAAGCGGGGTCGCAGGGATGGCGCGTCAGACTAATTACGCCGCCTCCAAAGCAGGCATAATCGGCTTTACCAAATCCCTGGCTAAGGAAGTAGCCGCGTATAATATCAGGGTTAATGCCGTAGCGCCCGGGTTTATTGAAACAGATATGCTTTCCGGCTTAAAAGAGGAATACAAAGCCAAACTAAAAGAAAGTATCCCTTTGGCCAGGTTCGGCACAACAGAAGATGTGGCTGCCGCGGTAAAATTTCTGCTAAGCGAAGCAGCGGGCTTTATTACCGGACAGGTTTTTGTAGTTGACGGCGGATTAATTCGCACATAAACTTACGTTGCTCCTTTGGAGCTTCCGTAAGTTTAGTGCTCATTAAAAGGAGACCAAAGATGCAGGATTTGGAAAACGAAATCAGGGGCCTGATAGCCCAGATTATTGAAAAGGACCCCGTGGAAGTAACCCCGGAGGCAAAATTCTTTGAGGACCTGGGGGTAGATTCTATGATGGCCTTAGAGATTATGGCCGCGATTGAGAAAAAATACAAAATCAGTATCCCCGAGGAGAAATTAGCCCAGCTGCGCACCTTAAAAGACACCATAGCCGTAGCGCAGGAATTTATGGCGGGCAAAATTCAAGAAAATGCTTGATATAAACCAGATACAGAAAATACTGCCGCAGCGTTACCCCTTCCTGATGATTGACAGGGTATTGGAGCATGAGCCCGGAAAAAAAGTGGTGGCGCTTAAAAACGTCACGGTGAACGAAGAGTTCTTTAGCGGGCATTTTCCGCAAAAGCGGATTATGCCGGGAGTTTTGATTATTGAGGCAATGGCGCAGGCAGCAATTGTGCTTTTTTACGCAGAGGACAGCCAAGATAAACAAATTGCTTATTATTTGGGGGCGGTAAAAGTACGCTTTTTAAATCCCGTCTTTCCCGGTGACCAGTTAAAGATAACTGTCGAGCCGGTAAAGGCCATCTCCGCTGCAGCAATTGTCAATGCCGTAGTTGTAGCCGGTGACAAAGAGGTAGCCAGAGGCGAGCTGAGTTTTAGCGCTAAAGAAGAAAGTAAATAAGCCTCCGCTCGAAGAATATTTATGAGCAAGCGCATCGTTGTTACCGGCCTGGGAGTAATCTCTTCCATCGGAATCGGCAAAGAGGAATTCTGGAAGGCGCTTGTTTCGGGGAAATCCGGCATCAGCGAAATCGCCTCTTTTGATACTTCGGTTTATCCTACCCACCGCGGCGGAGAAATTAAAAATTTCGTAGCCGCAGAATTTATCTCCCAAGAGAAGATTAAAGAAACAGGCCGCGCCTCCTCTCTGGCTATGGCTGCTGCAAAACTTGCACTTCGTGATGCCGGGCTTAAAGCCCAATGGCCGGACAGCCAGAATACCGGCGTGGTCATGGGCACGACAATGGGGGAATCGCAGGTCTTAGAAAAGCTCAATGACGACTGGATTAAAAACGGCAGCGAGGCTATGGATGCGCGTTCCATACCCGCTTACCCCTGCAACGTGCTTTCCGCGCATGTGGCCATAGAGTTTGGTTTTAAAGGGCCTAATTATGTTATCCCTAATGCCTGCGCCGCGGGTAATTTTTGCCTGGGTTATGCTGCTGACCTGCTGAAGAAAGGCGCGGCCGTAAGAATGCTGGCCGGCGGCGCAGATGCCTTTTCCCGCCTTGCCTTTGTGGGGTTTAACCGGCTTTACGCTATTGCTCCGGAAAAATGCCAGCCCTTTGATAAAAACAGGAAGGGGATGATGGTAGGCGAGGGCGCGGGCGTGCTCGTGCTGGAGACTCTGGAGGAGGCCTTAAAAAGAAAGGCGGATATTTACGCCGAGATTTTAGGGTACGGCCTAAGTTGCGACGCTAAACACATGACCGCCCCTTTTTCCGAAGGCATAAAAGAAGCGATAGAGAAGGCGCTTGCGGAAAGCGGCGTGAGCCCGCAGGAGATAGATTATTTTAATGCCCACGGCACAGGCACGCCTGCCAATGATAGACAAGAGTGCGCGGCGATTAAAAAAGTATTCGGGCAGCATTACAAAAAATTAGCCGTCAGTTCCATAAAGTCTATGTTAGGCCACACTATGGGCGCTGCCTCTGCTATTGAGGCAATAGCCTGCGCCTTAAGCGTGCAAAATGATATCATTCCGCCGACGATTAATTACCAGGCCCCTGACCCGGAGTGCGATATTGACTGTGTCCCCAATATAAGCCGCCGGATGAAAGTGAATATTGCCCTGAATAATGCCTCTGCCTTCGGCGGCAACAATTCCTGCCTTGTGCTTAAGAAGGTTTAAGCGTGGGGTCCAGGCGCCTGGGTTCAATGAAGGGGGCGCTGATTTTCAGCACCCAGTTTAACAACGCCGAGTGAGATTTTGTGTAGATGTAGAGCGGTATGAGCCTGGCGCCCAGGCGTAATTTCGGATGGTAATCGGTTGTGCCCGGCTGGTAAAAGCGGATGCCGTTTTTGATGCACCAGTCTATATTATGGCAGAGGGTGGTAAAATAGAGGTGGTATTTATGGGCTACCGCGTAATCCAGCCCGATGAATTTATCTATGCAGTAGCCGCCTTTGATAAAACATAGGTTAAAGGCCACGATTTTTTCTCCGTCGCGGGTAATAAAAAATTTGGCTATACCCGGCATATTGCGGCAGATGTTTTTAAAGAATTCGGGGGTGAGGATTTCAAAGTGGACACTGGAATCGTCAAAATTATTCAAATAAAGTTTATACACAGCATCAAGGATGTCGCCTATATCCTCACGTACCTCTGTCCTGAGGTTAACCAGGCCCGCCGACCTTTTTAATTTTCGCTTTAAGTCCTTGCGCGTGTTTTTGCTTAAACCCTTTATATACTCCTGGAGGGAATGCGCCTCTATTTTAATCAGGGTGCCCGGAAGGCTTTCCATCCTGATGAATTTTTTTCCGGCCAGGTATTCGGACAGCGGCCTGTTTGACAGCGAAAGGTTATTGAAGGCAATGCCGTTTATTTTTTCTTTTTTACAGAACTCAAAAAGTTTTTCCAGCGCCCCGTCCATAAGCAGGGGAAGGTTTTCCTCGCCAGAGACCCCCAGGTAGAATTCTTCCGCGCTAGGAGAACCGAGAAAAAGCACCTTCAAGGTGAAAAAACGCTTGAACTTAAGCATCAGCCGGCGCAGCAGCCCCTGCGTGAGCATACAAAAGGAAAAGTCCATCAGGAAGAAGGGGATAATCGCCGCTATTTTTTCCCGGCGTTTTCCCACCAGGTAGCCGAAGGAGAATTCCTTTAATCCCGCCTCTTCCAGCGTCTTCTGATAGCCGTAGCCTTCGATAGCCTCCTGGCCGAAAAGCCTGTCCCACTCCTGGCGCGGGATATCCCGCAGGGAAGGCATTATAGAAAAGGATAGTTCATCCATGTTTTTTCGTAGTATAGCAAAAAGCATTGCCAATAACAATTAAAAATTTACCTTTAGAAAATTTGTGGTATAATACTTGCCATTATGGAAAACGGCAATAACAGCAATAAATATAATTTTTTCCTGAAAGGCGACAGCAATACAGCGGTCCTGCTCATTCACGGTATTACGGGCACGCCTTCTGAGATGCGCTATTTCGGCAAGGGCCTGCAGAAAGCGGGTTTTAGCGTGCTCTGCAACACCCTGCCCAGGCACTGCGGGACATTGGGAGAGCTTAAGAAAGTGGCCTGGCAGGAGATAATAGATGCCTGCAGGGAGGATTTCCAGAGCCTAAAAAAAGAATACCCGCAGGTTTTTGTGGCCGGGCTTTCTATGGGCGCTTTAGCGGCCATACACCTGGCCTATCAATTTCCGGGAGAGGTCAAGGGTATTGTGGCGCTGGCACCCACTATTTTCTATGACGGCTGGGCGCTGCACAAGGGGAAGGTATTTTTGAACCTCCTCTGGCATATACCTTTCTTAAGGAAGGCCATAGACATCAGGGAAGGCTGGCCTTACGGCCTTAAAGACGAGGCTTTAAGGGAAAACATACACCGTTTCTATAAAGATGCCGCTGCCGACAAGTTTGATAACAAGGTTTTTCTTTTTGGCAGCCCATTTTTCCCCCTGGCCTGCCTCTACCAGCACCACCTGCTTACCAAGCTGGTGAAAAAGGAATTGCCGCTAGTTACAACCCCCATCCTCATCATCCAGGCCAAAGAAGACGATATGACCAGCGTTCGCAACGCCCAATACGTGTTTAAAAATATCGCCTCGGAAAATAAAGAGCTGGTAATACTGGAAGATAGCTACCATATGATAACTATAGATAAAGAAAAGGACAGGGTCGCCGAGGAAACCATAAAATTCATCAATAAATTTTCAGATTTACCAAAATCACAAATCACAAATTCCAAATTACAAACAAATCACAATACCCAATGACCAAAATTTAAAACCAACAATTTGGTTTTATATTGTGATTTCGGTATTCGGTATTGTTTGTGATTTGGTGCTTGTGATTTGGAATTTAACAGGTAGCATTAAGTTTCGATAATATAATGGAATACGACGCGATAATTATCGGCTCAGGCGTAGCAGGATTGTTTGCCGGGCTTAAACTTTCACAGGCCGGCAAAAAAATACTGCTTATTGAGAAGCAGCCGGCCGCGGGGGGCCTGGCTACCAGTTTTTCCCGCCGGGGTTTTTCTTTTGAGTCTAGCCTGCACTGCGTGGACGCCTTAGGCAATGACCAGGATATAAGGCAGTTTCTTAAAGAGTGCGCTATTGACCAAAGATTAGAGTTTATAGAATTAAAAGATTTTGCGCGCATCATCTATCCCGGCCACGATTTTATTGCCGGTTTCCCGATTGAGAATTTTATAAATTTCCTGAAAAGAAGTTTTCCCGCCGAAGAAAAACAGATAGGCCGGCTATTCTGCCAGTTAAACAGGTTTTACGCGGAGTTTGACAGATTCAGTAGTTCCAGGCTGCCCCTCTGGCTGCAGGTGGTCTTAAGCCCTTTTTTATACCCCAGGGTTATCAGGTTCTCCTGTATTACTTGCGAACAGCTCCTTAGCCGGTATATCAGAGATAAAAAGTTGCGCGCGATTATTTCCGATATCTGGCGTTTCGCGGGGTTGCCTCCACAGCGGTTATCCGCTTTATATTTCTTACTGGTATTCAGGGGCTATTATTATCAGCAGACCGCCTATGTGGGAGGAGGCTTTTCTTCGCTTTTTCAGGCAATGGTCGAAAGAATAGAAGAGGCAGGCTCGCGAGTAAAATTTAATACCGGCGTTAAAACAATAATTACTTCTGGGGGGGCGGTTAAGTCAGTAATTACAGAAAATGGAGAGGAGTTCAGGGCAAGGGCAGTTATTTCCAATGCCAATGCCATTGATACGTTGACTTCTCTGCTGGATAACCCGGAGATTAAAGAGAAATACCGCGTTAAGTTGGCGGGTTTGGAAAAATCCATATCGGCAACACAGGTGTATCTGGGCCTGAAAGTGCCGGCAAAAGCCCTGGGAATGAGCCACTGCATATTTTCCATAAACACTACTTACGATTATAATGAAAATTTTAATTACAGCCTGCGCCAGGATTATGATAACTGCTCCCTGGAGTTGGTTGACCATGCGCAGATAGACCCTTCTCTTGTTCCGCCGGGCAAGGGCAGCCTCCTGATAATGACTTTAGATGTTTATGCGCGCTGGCAGGGTTTAACGCGGGAGGAATATGAGAGGAAAAAAGAAGAGGTAGCGGATAAATTGATCAGGCGCGCAGAAAGATATTTACCCGGCCTTTCAGGTTATATTGAGGTTAAGGAAGTGGCTACACCCCTGACCATTTCCCGTTTTGGCTCTCTGCCGCAGGGCGCAATTTACGGATTTGCCCAGACGGTGAATCAGTCCGGCATAAATAGGTTGGCGCAGGAGACCCGGGTCAGGGGCTTATTTCTGGCAGGGGCCTGGACCCAGCCCGGAGGAGGCCTGCACGGTTGTTTTGTTTCCGGCATACAGGCAGCGGAGCTGGCCTTAAGGTTTTTAAAAGACTAATGCGCATCACAGCCGGCAGATACAGGAGTAGAACTATAAAAATGCCTTCCGGCATAAGGCCTACCCAGGATAAGGTGCGTAAGGCTTTGTTTGATATCCTGGGCGATATAGAGGGGTTTTCTTTTCTGGAGTTGTTTGCCGGCTCCGGAGCAGTGGCTTTTGAGGCAATATCCCGGGGCGCCAAAGAAGCTGTTGTCGTAGAGCAAGATAGCGCCTCTTTAAAGGTAATTAAAGGCAACTTATCCTCTTTAGGCTGCGCCAATTGCACTATTCTTACGCTGGATGCCTTAAAGGCTATAGAGCAATTCTGCCGGCAGCAGAAAGAATTCGATTTGATTTTCTTAGACCCGCCTTATTATAAGGCGCTGGCAACGCCCCGCCATAAAGGATTGGCTACGCACCTTGCCTTATCGGATGGCAAGTGCGCCACCTTCTGTGGCGGTACGCCGCCTTCTGCGGCAAAAAAAACCTTGCAAACCCTGGGGGCTTATGATATATTAGCGCCCAATGGTTTTGTGGTAGCAGAGCATTTTAAGAGAGATGAGCTGCCTGAAGAGGCGGGAGACCTGAAGTTAATCAAGGAATCCAATTACGGTGATACGTTACTGTCATTTTATAGTAAAGTAGTTCATTGAGTTGCTTGAGTTCATTGAGTTGCTTGAGTTCCGAACTCTATGAACTCTATGAACTCTATGAACTCTATGAACTCTATGAACTCTATGAACTCTATGAACTCAAATGTGCCAAGTAGCCATATATCCCGGTAGTTTTGACCCCGTAACCTACGGCCATATTGACCTGATCAAAAGGGCGCGGGAGATATTTTCCGAGGTTATCGTCGCGGTTGCCCATAATCCCCACAAAAAGCCGCTTTTTAGCGTGAGCGAAAGGGTAGATATGCTGAAGAAGGCTGCTGGCGGCTTAGAGGGAATTACTGTTTTGGATTTTGACGGCTTGGTGGTAGATTTTGCGCGCAAGAATAAAACAAGAGTCCTTATCAGGGGCTTGCGTATGCTCTCTGATTTTGAATACGAATTCCAGATGGCTTTGACCAACAGGCGGCTGGCGCCGGACATAGAGACTATTTTCCTTATGCCGCAGGAATCCTACAGTTACCTTTCCTCAAAACTGCTCAAGGAAGCAGCTTCCTTAGGAGCGGATTTATCCTCTTTTGTGCCGGATTTTGTAGAGAAGGGGTTGAAAAAAAAGCTGCATAAGGCCCCCTAGCAATGAAAGGAGCAAGAAGTGGCTCTGCCTAAAAAAAGACATTCCAAGGCGCGCGGCAGGCGGCGCCGGACACATTGGAAATTGACCTTAGCGAATCTCGTACCCTGCCCGCAGTGCAAACAGCCAAAACTGCCCCACAGGATTTGTAAAGTTTGCGGCACCTATGACGGCAGGCAGGCAATAGAAATCAAGATTAAAGAGAAGAAGAAAAAGAAGAGTTAGTTCATTGTTCATTGTTCAGAGTTCATGGTAACGGTTTAGCTATGAACTATGAACCCTGAACTATGAACCAACAACATTTAACCATGAAAATCATAGTAGACGCGATGGGCGGTGATTATGCCCCGGCAGTAGTAATCAAAGGCAGCCTGCAGGCAGTCAAGGAGTACGGGGTAGAGGTTGTCCTGGTGGGGGATGAGGCCAAGATCAGCGCCCTGCTGAAGAAAAAAGAGTATTGCGCAGAGAAGATTTCCGTGTATCCTGCCGCGGAGGTTATCCAGATGTCTGAATCCGCTGCCAGCAGCGTGCGCAGAAAAAGGAATTCCTCTATCGTAGTAGGGTTGAACCTGGTCAAGGAAGGCAAGGGCGATGCCTTTTTTAGCGCTGGTAACACAGGCGCAGTAGTCTGCGCGGCAACGCTGGGGCTGGGGCTATTGCCGGGGATTGAACGTCCGGGTATTGCCATTATTGCGCCTACCTTAAAAGGCATATCCCTGATTATTGACGTCGGCGCCAATATAGATGCCAAGCCCTTGCATTTATACCAATACGGGCTAATGGCAGATGCCTATTTCCGTTATATCTTAAACCGGCCTAATCCCAGAGTAGGTATTTTGAATATAGGGGAAGAAGAAAGCAAGGGCACAGAGGTAATCAAGGAAGCGCGCGGGCTGCTGGAGGCAAGCAGCCTTAATTTTATAGGTAATGTAGAAGGCAAGGATTTATTCGCGGGCAAGAGCGATATAGTGCTCTGCGACGGATTTGTGGGCAATGTGGCTTTAAAGGTTACCGAGAGCGTCGTAGAGACAATGCAGGTTTTCCTAAAGCGCCACCTCTTAAGTAATATTATGGGTAAAATCGGCATGGTCTTTCTTATGCCTGCGCTGCTGCGTTTTAAAAAAGAATTGGATTATACCGAATACGGCGGAGCGCCCTTATTGGGCGTCAATGGCGTGGTTATCATCGGCCACGGCCGTTCAAGTGTCAAAGCCATCAAAAACGCCATCAGGGTGGCCAAGGAAGAAGTTGAACGCCAATTCAACGAAAAGATTCTGGAAGCGATAGCGCCGAAGAGTTAATAATAAAACTAAATCACAAATCACAATACACAAATCACAAACAATACCAAATACCGAAATCACAATATAAAACCAACAAGTTGGTTTTAAATTTTGGTCATTGGGTATT
>Ga0315282_10005834_pt1 | contig 20833 bp, 20 predicted proteins | sample YL17G07_20_MG_FD_203693 | JGI IMG/M metagenome (GOLD analysis project Ga0315282, IMG submission 203693) | Sediment microbial communities from Yellowstone Lake, YNP, Wyoming, USA - YL17G07_20 | ecosystem: Environmental > Aquatic > Freshwater > Lake > Sediment | place: USA: Wyoming | collected... | reverse complement strand
CCAAAAATACTTCTTATTTCACTTTTGCTTTGATTTTGCAAAAAATTATTTCCTTTACTTATTTTACTATTATCGCCCGCGCTCTTGGACCGGCCGATTTGGGTAAATATTATTTTGCTATTTCCTTTACCACTATTTTTGCTATTTTTATTGATTTGGGTTTAGTTAATGTCTTAACCAGAGAAGTGGCTAAAACCCAGGATCAAGCTAAAAAGTTATTATCTAGCGTTTTAGCAATAAAAATACCTTTAACTATTATTTCAACACTAGCAGTGATAATCCTGGTAAATTTAATGGGTTATTCAGAAGTAACCCGTGATTTAGTATATTTATCTTCAATTTGCATGATTCTTGATTCTTTTACTGTTACTTTTTTTGCTGTCATTCGCGGTTTTCATAATTTATTCTTTGAAAGTATTGCCTCGGTAGTTTTCCAACTAATCGTTTTGATTACCGGTTTGTTCGTCTTAAGATTAAATTTAGGCTTACGTTTCCTGATGGCGGCTTTGATTTTGGCCAGTATATATAATTTTATTTATTCCGCTTTATTAGTTTGGCGCAAATGGCATCTGACTTTGGTGCCGAACTTTGATGTTAAACTAATCAAACTAATTATTAAAATTACTTTGCCTTTCGCAATTTTTGCCATTTTTCAAAGAATCTATACCAATCTGGATACGGTCTTACTATCGGTTTTAGCCGGCGATCGATATGTCGGGCTCTACCAGGTAGCTTTTAAAATAATTTTTGCTTTACAATTTTTACCCTTAGCCTTTACCGCCTCATTATATCCTGCTATGAGTAATTACTGGGCGAGCAATCGCCAACAGTTGGTTATAACTTTTGAACGTGCTATGAATTATTTGATTATTATCTCCTTACCAATCGCCGTCGGCATTGCCGTCTTAGCCGATAAAGTAGTTTTACTTTTTAAATCGGGTTATAATCAGGCCATTTTACCTTTGCAAATAAATATGTTCGCTTTATTATTTATGTTTGTGGCCTATCCTGTCGGCTCATTACTTAACGCTTGCGATCGTCAAAAAATTAATACCGTCAATATGGCGATAACTTTGATCGTAAGTATTATTTTAAATCTTCTGCTAATTCCCAGATATCAGGCGGTAGGCGCCAGTCTAACCGTTGCCATAACTAATATTTTAATGTTAATTTTAGGTATGATTATCGTACCGAAAATAATTAAATACAGACCGATAAAAATCATTAATGTCTTATTAAAGTCTCTGTCTGCCACGCTTATAATGGCGATAATGGCCGCTTATTTAAAATATTTTTTAAATATTTTTTTGGTCGTGATAATCTCCGGTATTTTATATTTTCTAATCTTATTTTTATTAGGCGGCTTTAAAAAAGAAGATATTATAAGTATATATCGGTCATTTACTAAAAAAGGAGTAACTACAATTAGTGATTAAATATGAAAACTTTATTATTTACCCTTGAATATCCCCCCTTTTTTGGCGGAGTGGCAAATTATTACGGGAATTTAGTAAAATTTTGGCCACTAGGTAAAGAAATAACTGTTCTAGATAACAATAATAATCGATTAATCAATCCTAACTTGCCTTGGTTTAATTGGTTGCCGGCTATATTTTCTTTAAAGCGCCGACTAAAAAGACAAAAAATTGATCATGTTATAGTTGGACATATTTTACCTTTGGGTACCGCTACTCTATTAATTTCTAAATTAATTAATATTAAATATTCTATAATTTTTCATGGTCTGGATTTTACCCAAGCTATTAAAACAGCCAGAAAAAGATGGTTGACAAAGATAATTTTAAAAAATTCCCATAAAATTATTTGTACTAATAATTACACCGCTCAATTAGTAAAAAATTTTTTACCGGTTCATTTAAATAAAAAGGTATCGGTTGTCAACCCCGGGATAGAAAATAGGCTAAAGTCAAACTATAACCATCTTAAAACTAGTTTAGTTAATAAATTTTCTTTAAATGATAAAATAATATTATTAAGTGTCGGCCGCCTGATAAAACGTAAAGGCTTTGATAGTGTCATTAAAGCTTTACCCGAAGTCTTAAAAAAGCTACCGAATTTAGTTTATATTATTTTGGGCGATGGCCCAGAGTTGGAATATCTAAAATCAGAAACCAATAGTTTGGGACTTGATAATAGGGTAACTATAATTGCCGATAGCGATGACGAGCAAAGGGATGCCTGGTATAATTTAGCCCATCTTTTTATTATGACTTCAAAAAATCTGGCTGATGATTTTGAAGGTTTCGGCATTGTTTACCTGGAAGCGAATTTGTCCGGTAAACCGGTTATTGCCGGCTTAAGCGGGGGAGTGGTAGACGCAGTAATCAATAATTATACCGGCCTGTTGGTTAATCCGGAAAATAGCCGAGAGATTAGTCAAACAATCATTAAATTAGCTTCTGATAAAAAACTAAGAGAAAAATTAGGTGAACAAGGCAGACAACGTGCTATCAAAGAATTTAATTGGCAAAAACAAATAAAAAAGTTATATTCTATAATTATTCTTTAACTTATAACTTATAACCAATAACAGCATTTAATTTAAGTAAATTATTTTGTTATAAATTTTAGGTTATTAGTTAAAAATAAAATATGATAAGCATTATTATCCCGGTTTACAATCAAGCTAAATTATTGGCCAGATGTCTAGACAGTATCAGACAGCAGACTTATAATAATTACGAAATAATTATTATAGATGACGGTTCTACTGACGAGATCGGTCCGGTTGTCCAGAAATTCAAACAGATTTTAGGCCATAGTTTATTATATTTTGACCAAAAAAATCAGGGAGCAAATTCGGCGCGCAATCATGGCGCTAGACGGGCTCGTGGCGAATATTTAATTTTTTGCGATGCGGATGTGGAAATGAGTCCAGGAATGCTTGAATTAATGCTAACTACATTGAAGAATAACTTAGCCGCCGGTTATTGTTACTCTTCTTTTAAATGGGGCTGGAAAACTTTTAATTTATTTCCTTTTGACGCCGCTAAATTAAAGCAGCAGCCATATATTCATACTACCTCTTTAATCAGACGCGAAGCTTTCCCTGGTCTTGCCGCTAAAGGCGGAACAGCCTTCGGCTGGGACGAATCAATCAATAAGCTGCAAGATTGGGATCTTTGGTTAACCATGCTTGAGCAGGGTCAAACAGGTATTTGGCTAAACCGAATCTTATTTAAAGTTAATACCGGCGGCAAACAAACAATGAGCCGTTGGCTACCGGCTTTTTCTTATAAATTACTACCTTTCTTATCCCGGGTAAAAAAATATAATCAGGCCATGGCTATAATTAAACGGAAACACCATCTGTTATGAAAAAATTAATCGTCATATTAATCATAGTTTTTATTATCGCAACTATATTTTATTTACAGCTGATACAACAAACCAACTACAAAATTATCAGTAATTTGAAACAACCAGAAGTAGTTATTAATCAGCAAAGATTATATCTTGAAATCGCCAGCGAGCCGGCAAAACAAATTCAAGGCTTAAGTAACCGAAAAATCCTTAAAAGCGATCATGGCATGTTATTCGTTTATACCGATAAAAAAATTAGAACGTTTTGGATGAAAGACATGAATTTTCCTCTGGATATAATCTGGATTAATGATAATAAAATAGTTGGTATAGATAAAAACCTGCCGCCAGCCGGCAGCCAACCTGAAAAAACTTACCATTCGCCAGAAGCGGTTAATTATGTGCTGGAAGTGAATGCTGGTTTGGCTGATCGAAATCAAATCAAAGACGGTAACCTTGTTAAATTCAGTTGGTAATTATGGGAAAATATCAAGTTGTTCTTAAATAAAAAAGGGGTAAGACTACCCCTGAAGATTATTTTACCAACCGCTGATATGCTCCCACCAATCGGCTAGTTTTCTTCTTTTTATAAAAATGATCGTTAGAATAAATATTAAGCTGGTAAACATTAAATCACTTATGTCTATGCCCATGGCATTCCTCCTGCTTTACAAAAATTTTATTTCCGCATTTGATGCAGATCTTATAGAGTAGCCAGTTAGCTGGCATATTCAACATCGGACTGAAAAACAGTTCATTATAATAAGTTGAGGGTGGACAAATTGCCTGTAATCTGTACGACTTATTTCCACATTTTTCACAAGGTTCATCTTCCAGCCTTTGGCCGGAAACCATATCTTCGAGTTTATCTCTAAGTTCCTGGTACATTTGTATAAGCTTTCGCACTATTAAGGTTAGCGGAATGCTTAAGACAAAAAATGATAAATTAATAAAGATCGAATTATTTTCAGTCATTTTACCCTCCTTGCTGTTTTTTGACTTACCCTAAATTAAATCATATATAATAACCGAAGTCAATGGATAAGCTTTTTGACAAAAATTTTAGATCAATTTTTTTTCTAATTATTTTATTTGAACTACTTTCCTTTGCCGTTTATCTTTTTCCCGGTCTTAGTAACTGGCTTTTTATTATTTTGGCAATAGTTGCTTTTATTGTTACCTTAATTAAATTGGAGTATGGCATATATTTGCTTTTAGCCGAGCTTTTGCTTACCTCCAAAGGCTATCTCTTTTATTTTGAATATCAGGGAGTAACAATTTCTTTTCGTATTGCTCTTTGGTTAATTATTATTTCAGTTTGGTTGGCTTTAAAATTAATTGATTGGTTTAAAAATAAAAAAATTGATTTAGCTTTGGTTAAATCCCGATTTTTTCCTTATTATCTTGGTTTGTTTATTTTCATCTTTGCCAGTTTAATCAACGGTTTGATTAACGCTTTAATTAATCGTACTGAATTTAGTAATCTCTTTTTTGATTTTAATGCCTGGCTTTATTTTCTATTAATTTTTCCCATTTATGATGCTTTTAATAATAAGCCAAATCTTAAAGTAATTTTTCAGATTTTTCTTGCCAGCCTAAGCTGGTTAAGTTTAGAAACTTTAGGACTTTTATACGCCTTTTCACATAATTTTTCTTTAGCCATTTTTGAATTATACGGTTGGTTGAGAATCAGCGGGGTAGGGGAGATAACTTTAATTCAAGGCGGTTTTTATCGAATTTTCTTACAAGCGCAAATTTTTGTTTTAATCGGGATCTTTATCTATCTATTTTATTTAAGCCGGACTTTAAATCAAAAAATTAATGATAAAAAGTCATTAATTATTGTGTCTTTATGTCTGGCTACGTTATTAGCGACAATTTTAGTTAGCTTTTCACGTAGTTTTTGGTTTGGTCTGTTTGGCGGACTTATTTGTTGGTGGTTATTAGACATTTTAGTCATTAAAATTAAATTTAGACAATTTATTTTTAAAAATGTTTTATTGCTCGGAGCTTTATTATTCTCTGTAATTTTAGTGGTCATTATCGTTAAATTTCCCTTACCCGAACCGACCGGTGGTTTTGCTACTACGGAGATTTTGGCTTTACGAGCCGGCCAAATTAGCGATGAAGCCGCGGCTGCTTCACGTTGGCAGTTACTGCCGAAGTTATGGCAAAAAATAATGGAGCAACCGATTTTTGGTTCGGGTTTTGGTGCCACCGTGACTTATCAAACAAATGACCCTAGAATCCTTGAATCAAATCCCACCGGTTTATATACTAGTTATGCTTTTGAATGGGGTTGGCTTGATCTTTGGTTGAAATTGGGTTTATTGGGAGTTTTAATTTATCTTTATTTAATTTTTCAATTAATTTATCGTGTTTTATCCAAAAAATTTGCACCGGTTCAAAATTATCCACTGCTGCTAAGCTTAATTACCGGTATCATAGTGATCGCACTTGTTAATATTTTTAGCCCATATTTAAACCATCCTCTAGGTATTGGCTATTTAATTTTAGCCACTTATCTGATTGATTATTATACTGAAGGCAAAGCTCTTGCATAATTTTATAAATTGTATTATATTGTGAACTATATTGTATAAAATAATAAAATTAAAAATTTTTATGCATGATCAAATTATTTCTCAAGAAGGCTATGACAAACTAAAAAAAGAATTGGAAGAGCGGACTACGGTTAAACGTCAGGAAATTGCCGCTAGAATTGAATCGGCTAAAGATTTGGGTGATTTGAGCGAAAATGCCGAATACGCCGAAGCCAAAGAAGAACAAGCCTTTAATGACGGTCGGATCGCCGAATTAACCGTCTTAATAAAAAATTTGACTATCGTAGAAAATCATGGCGAAAAAGATAAGGTCAGCATGGGTTCGCGCGTAACCGCCAAAGGCGGCGACCAAGTTAAACAATATACTATCGTAAGTTTTAATGAAGCTAACCCTGCTGAAGGTAAAATCTCCAATGAATCTCCTTTGGGTATGGCTATAGTCGGTAAACAAAAAGGTGATAAAGTTACAGTGATTACGCCAAAGGGGGAAATGGAGTATGAGATAATTGATATTGAATAATTATAATAGTTTTAAATAAAATTTAAACCACCGGTAGAAAACTGGTGGTTTATGTTAGTAATTGACTTAAAACTAAGAATATCATAAAATATATGCATATATTGAACAAAATTGACTTTAAATTTTTCAGTTTAAATCTGTTTAAATCCTATGCCAAATTAGCATGGGATTTATACGGATTAAGACAGATTATAATAATATGACCATAAAAATAAGTGAGCATGAGGAAAGATTAAAAAAATTAGAGCAATTGAAAAAAATAGGGATCAATCCTTATCCGTCCAAAACGGACAGAAGCCATGTCATAAGTCAAGTTTTAACTGATTTCGACCAATTAAATAACAAGCGGAATAGCGTCTCTCTGGCCGGTAGGTTAAGAAGCCTACGCGGTCATGGTAATTTAATTTTTGCTCATCTGGAAGACGGCAGCGCCAAAATTCAACTGGTTTTATCTAAGAAGGAAATGGCAGGTGATCTATTCCAAATTTTTCAAAAATATCTTGATATCGGTGATTTTATTCAAATTAAGGGCGCCCCATACATAACCCATGCCGGTGAAAAAAGCATTTTGGTGAAAGACTGGAAGATTTTAGCCAAAGCCTTACGGCCATTGCCGGAAAAATGGCATGGTTTGCAAGATGAAGAGGAAAGATTAAGAAAGAGATATTTGGACATTTTATTTAATCCTGAAGTTAAAGAGTTATTGGAAAAAAGGACAATATTTTGGCAGGCAGTTCGTCAATTTCTGACAAAACAGGGATTTTTAGAGGTGGAAACTCCGGTCTTAGAAAATGTCACCGGCGGAGCCGATGCCCGACCTTTTATTACTCATCATAATGCCATGAATTTAGATGTCTATTTACGTATTTCCATGGGCGAACTTTGGCAAAAACGTTTAATGATTGCCGGTTTGGAAAAAACTTTTGAGATCGGGCGTCAGTTCAGAAATGAAGGTATGGACTCCGAACATTTACAGGATTATACCCAAATGGAATTTTACTGGGCTTATGCCGACTATGAAGACGGTATGAAATTGGTGGAACAACTTTTTAAATTCGTGGCCAAAGAGACCTTCGGTAGTCTAAAATTTAACAAAGGGAAGTTTGATGTCGATTTGGCTAAACCATGGCAAACTTATGATTACCGCACTTTGGTAAAGCAATATACCTCGATTGATGTCTTTAAAACTAACTTACCGGAAATCGAAAAAAAACTTAAACAACTGAAAATCGACTACGACCAGCATGGTTTTAATTTAACCCGCGGCTTGGATAATTTATGGAAATATTGCCGTAAACAAATCGCTGGTCCCGGTTTTTTAATCGGTTTACCCGTTACCATTTCCCCTTTAGCCAAACGTGATAAAGCCAATCATGAAATAACTCAACGATTTCAGTTGATTATCGCCGGTTCGGAACTGGGTAATGGCTACAGCGAACTTAACGATCCTTTGGATCAGGCCGAACGCTTTAGACAGCAGCTGAGTTTACGGGAACAGGGAGACGAAGAAGCGCATATGTTCGATCACGATTTCGTCGAAGCTTTAGAGTACGGTATGCCGCCCTGCTGCGGCTTTGGCATGTCGGACCGAGTCTTTAGCATTTTGTCCAATAAAACCGTCAGAGAGTGTCAAATTTTCCCTCTAATGAAACCGAGGGATTAGAATAAATTCTTGCCATTTCGACGACCCCGACCGAAGCGTCGGGGGAGGAAAAATCTTTAATAGATCGCTCACCGGCTTAAGGAATATCATTTCGCGGTTTACCTTGTTAGTAATTATTAAAAATCTTATGAAGATAGTTATTTGCGCCAGTATATATTTTACCTACGAAATAAAAGAGTTATCGGATAAACTCATTGCCTTAGGACATGAAACAAGGATCCCGTATACTTCGAAAAAAATTATCGACGGAGAATTGACTCTGGGGGAATATAAAAAAGAAAAAGAGTTAAGGGGTGATGCTTCATTCAGAAAAATTAAAGAAGATTTGATTAAAAGATATTATGAGTTTATAAAAACCGATGATGCCATTGTTGTTTTGAATCTTGATAAAAATAATATAAAGAATTATATCGGCGGGAATGTTTTTTTAGAGATAGGTTTTGCACATGTCTTAAATAAACCGATTTATTTATATAACGACATTCCGGAGATGATTTATACCGACGAAATAAAAGCTATGCGTCCGATAGTGATTTATCAGGATTTAAGCAAAATAAATTAATTTTTATTTCTTACCTGCCTGCGCAGGCAGGCTTTTAACTTCTTATTTAAATGTATGCTTGATATAAAATTCATCCGAGAAAATATTGAATTGGTCAAACAAAATTGTAAAAACCGTTTGGTTAAAGTTGACCTTGACAAACTCTTGCAGCTGGATAAGGAAAAAAGACTACTGGAAACCGCAATTGATAAATTAAGAGCCAAAAGAAATAAATTTTCTAAAACCAAACCAACGCCTGAGCAAATTTCGGAAATGAAAAATATAGGCGAGGAAATTAAAAAATTAGAAGAAAGATTAACTAAAGTTACCCTTGAATATCAAGTAGTATTATTTCAAGTACCGAATTTAACTCATCCCGATGTACATATTAGCAGCGACCAAGAAGATAATCCTGTGCTGTCTACCTATAAAAAACCGACAAAATTTACCTTTAAACCCTTGGATCATATCCAGTTAGCGGAAAAACTTGATTTAATCGATTTTGAACGAGCGACTAAAGTAAGCGGAACGAAATTTTATTATCTTAAAAACGAATTGGCGCTACTCGAATTTGCTTTGATCCAATATACATTAGCAACGGTTATTAAACATGGCTTTACGCCGTTTATTACGCCCGATCTGGCTAAACAAGAAGTATTGGAAGGTCTGGGTTTTAACCCTCGGGGAGAATCAACCCAAATTTATAACTTAGCCGGCACGGATTTAAGTTTAATCGGCACGGCTGAAATTACCATGGGCGGCTACCATCAAAACGAAACCTTGGATATAAATCATTTACCGAAAAAATATATAGCTGTCTCACATTGTTTTCGCACAGAGGCCGGTAGTTATTCTAAATATTCCAAAGGTATTTTTAGAGTACACCAATTCACCAAAGTGGAGATGTTCCAATATACCTTACCGGATAAAAGCGAAGTTGCTCATAAAGAACTAGTGAAAATACAAGAAGAAATCTTTGAAGGCCTTGATTTACCGTTCCGCGTTATCGATCATTCTACCGCCGATTTAGGTACTCCGGCTTTTCGAACTTACGATCTTGAAGTTTGGCTACCGGGCAAAACTAATAAACAAAATAAGGCGGGGGATTGGGCTGAATTGACCTCAACGTCTAATTGCACCGATTATCAAGCCAGGGGATTAAATATCAAATATAAAGATAAGAATGGCGAAAAGAAATACGTTCATATGTTGAACGGCACGGCATTAGCCATACCGCGAACCATTATCGCTATTATGGAAAACTACCAGCAAGCCGATGGTTCAGTAACAATACCGGAAGTTTTACGAAAATATTTACCCAATAATTTAAAAACGATTAAGAAAACCTGATGCAAATTAATTTACTTAATAACTAATCAAAAAAAATTATATTATTCGCGGCATTCGCATTAATAGTACAGTCGGTAAACTGTCAAAGTCCAACATGTAATTGTAAGAGGTTTTTAAAATAATATAAGATAAATTCGCATTATATAATGCTTGAACGCGTAAAAAAATTACGACTTAGTATCATAAAACAAATGGAACTCCGGGCCGCCCAATACCCGGATGTTATTTCCTTAGCGCAAGGCATACCGAGTTTTGACACCCCGGCCTGTATTAAAAGAAGAGTCGAACGCGCCCTTGTTGGAGGAGTGGTAGCTAAATATTCTTTATCTCCGGGTTTACCGGAATTACGAGAATTGATCGAAATCTCTTTAGCAAATGAAAATATGTTTTACGATTGGCAGACGGAAATTATCGTTACCGCTGGCTCAATTGAGGGAATTACGGCCGCTCTTCTGACCATAACTGAACCAGGGGACGAAATTATCATTCCTTCGCCATCTTACACGTCTTATCGGGAAATTATTACCTTGGCTGGTTGTAAACCGGTTTACGTGCCTTTAAACGAAGAACGGAATTGGGCTTTTGAACTTAACCAATTCGAAAAAGCCATAACGAAAAAAACCAAAGCTATTTTATATTGCAACCCGAATAACCCTACCGGTACGATTTATACTAAAGATCAGCTTTTAGCTCTGGCTAAAATTGTTACCGATCATAATTTATTTATAATCTGCGATGAAGTCTATAAAGATTTTATTTTCAATAAAAATAAAATTTATTTTTCTATTGCTGAGGCTTCCGCTATTAGAGACCGGGTGATTAGGGTATTTAGTTTTTCTAAATCTTACGCTATGACTGGTTGGCGGGTCGGTTACGTTCATAGCGATCAATCTATTATTAAGGAAATTCTTAAAGTTCATGACTGTTTAGTTACCTGTGCACCGGTAATATCGCAGTATGCCGCAATGGCGGCACTGGAGATGGGAGAAAAAGATCTCGCTGAATTTATAAAGAAATATCATCATCGCCGCGATTTAATTTGTCAGCGTCTCGATAATTTAAGCGCTGTCATGAGTTACGTAAAGCCCGATAGTTCTTACTATGTTTTTCCGAAACTTCTTAAAGAAAAGGATTCATGGAAATTTGCCCTGGAATTATTGGATAATATCCAGGTAGCGGCAGTCCCTGGCATCGCTTTTGGGCCAGAAGGCGAAAGCCATATAAGATTAAGTTTTGGTAGAAGTGCGGAAAATATTAATCAAGCTTTTGATAGAATGGATGAATATTTTAAATAAAATCAATTATGAAATATTTATTAAAAAAATTATTACAGTATTATTTAAAATATATTACTAAGCTTGTCTTATTTATTTATCGACCGACTATTATTACCATCGCTGGGAGTACTAATAAAACATTTGTTAAGGAAGAAATCAAAAAAGTATTGAAAAAACAAGGTTTAATTATCCGTTCAAATCCAAAAAGTTTTAACACGGAAATAGGTTTACCCTTGGCGATATTAAATTTATCCAGCGGCTATAATTCTTATAAACTTTGGCTGCCAATTATTTTTCAGGCAGCCAAGGCCATTTTTAATAAAAATTTTCCAAAAATTTTAGTCTTAGAACTGGGTATTTCAGAGCCAGCGGATATGAAATATCTTTTATCTATTATTCATCCAAAAATTGCCGTCATAACTGATATAACCCAGAGATATTTAGAAGGTTTTTCAGATATGGATGAATTAGTTTCGGAATATGAATATTTGGCTAAAAAAATAGATAAATCCGGATTAATAATTTTAAATTATGATAATCTTAGAGTAAGAGAACTCGCGGCTTCAACCAAGGTAAAAATAAAATTTTTTGGATTACAAAAAGCCCGAGAAAATATAGCCGATTTTTGGCAAGCTACTGAAGTAATTAAACAAAATTTCGGTCAAACCGTAAAAATAAAATACAACGATAATATTTATTCCTTTAAAATTAAACGTTTCGGTTTACATCATGTTTACGCCTTACTTGTCGGCTTAATTATTGAGCAACTACATCTAAAGATATAATTTATGTTTGCTCGGAGGAAAAAATTTTACTTAAAGTTGCATCAATCACAGTCTAATAAAAGAAGTTTCATTTATAAAAGAAAAAAATTTACCAATCCGTTTTTCCATAAATCAAAAACTATCTCATTAAAAGTCCCGAAATTCTCCTGGCGTCTTAAATTAATTATAATTGAAATCTTTCTCTTGGTCTTAGGTTTAATTTGGTTCTTCGGTTTTTCCTCGGTTTTTGAAATAAATAAAATTATAATAAATGGCGCTCAAAATATTTCTTCTAGTGAGATCGAGAATTTAGCCTGGCAACAAACTAAACAATGGCATGGTTTACAAAAAAATATCTTTATTTTTAAAAATAAAAGTTTAATTAAAAAAATAACCGATAAATATTATTTAGATAATTTATCCGTTATAAGAAATTTACCCGATACCATTACTATTAGTTTTAATGAAAAGACCCATGCCGCTATTTGGCTTGAAGCTGAAAAATATTATTACATAGATAATCAAGGTAACATGATTGAGCAAGTTGACCCGTTAAACATAAAAGAAAAAAATTACCCGTTAATTGATAATACCGGTAAGGCAAAGATTAACGGGAAAAAAATAGATATAGCGACAGAAAAAATTAAATTTATTTTAGATCTATTTGAAAAATTTAAGAATAAATCATATAATTTCGTTATTGAGCGATTTGTTGTTGACGATAATGAAGATACTGTAAGCGCCCTAGTTTTAAACGGACCGATTATACTTTTTAGTACGAGAGATAGTCTGGATAAACAAATGAGTAAATTAGATGTGGTAATAAACGAAAAATTAAAAACCGATTTTATAAAGAAAGTAAGCATTGATTTAAGGTATGGAGATAGAATATATTATCGCTAATATTAAATAAAATATTAACAAATTTATTATTTTGCGACACATAAAAGATTTTAGTTAAAATTGACTTTTTTATACATATTTATTACTAATTAATTTAGCCGGATAATAAGTAATAAATACTAAAATTAGCTGGATTATTAACTGGTCAAGAAATCAATCTATAATTTCACTTAAATTGATAAAATTTTAATAATTATTAATAAACGACCTTAAAGTAAATTTATGGAAAAACTTTTTATAACTATTTTTATTTTAGTAATTCTAGTATATAATATATTAATAATAGGAATATTTTTATTAATTTTAAAAATAATTTTATTATTTTTAACGCCGGAAATACATTTAATGGGATTAACGATAACTTAAAAGAGGAGTATTATTTATTATGTAAAATTTAATTATTATTAAAATAATATAAAAAGACAAGATACCTTGTTAGAAGAATGGAAAAATAAGGCTTTATTAAATAACTATATTAGATAAAAAGAAAAATATTAATAAACTAAGCGTCGTATAAGTTATATTGTGCGACGCTATATTATTATAAATCTATTACTTTTATTCTCCCTCCCCCTCTAAATCCATCCTTAATAACAGTATAATATTTTTTTTCCATTTAAATTATTAGTACGATTTAATGATTTAAAATATAATGATAATCTAAAACCTTTTTTTAATAAAATTTTTATAATTAAAAGGGAAGTACTTCGTAATATAAAAAGTACTCCCCTATTATAATAGTTTTAGATTATTTAAATAGGCTGCTCAAATGTCTATCGTTTTTGAACTTTAAAATATTTTTATTTACCTGCTTATAAAAAGCCGGGTAATGCCTTCTTATTATCGTTTTATGCCTAAATCTTGACCGATAAGGAGGTTTTTGGTGATGTGCGATTTCGTGCGCTAAGATTCGTAAAATTGAAGTTATCGCCTTGGGTTTGCGAAATTTTGGTGTAAAAATATCAATAGTTATCAAACCGGTTTTTAAATTAGTCCTGCCGATGATATAACCTTGTCTGGTATTGACCCGGTCGTTTTTTCTAATCATCGGCCTAAATTTTAAAGGTCTTAATTTATTTGAACTTGATTTAATTAGTTGTAAAGCCTGATCACAAACTGATTGGACTAGAGATTGATGATCCATATTATGGTAAATATTCCATCGGGTCAACCGGTATGCCGTTTAACCTGACTTCAAAATGTAAATGAGGGCCGGTAGTTAATCTACCGGCACCGGCTGTGCCAGGTAAACCGCCGGATAAGCCAATAGTTTGCCCCTGGACAACGTATTCATCGTTAGTTACGTAAATTTTGGAGACATGGCCATAGACTGTGGCTAAACCGTTACCATGGATAATCATAATATAGCTATAACCCATGCCAGCATCTTTGGCTTGTGCCACATAACCTGAGGCGGCTGCGCGGATAGTAGTTCCCTGCGCTGCCCTAATATCAACGGCAGGATGTTCAAAAATATAACGAAAAGGATAATCTGGATCATGAAAATAAGCTACCACTGTGTTTTTTGTTACCGGCCAAATAAAACCTGCGTCATTAAATTCAAGGGCCTTACCTTGAATTTTCTCTATTTTAGCCCTAACCGTCTTTTCCAGGCTAACTATATCGGCTGCCGCTTGCGCTTGTTCCTGCTTTGCTAAATTCAGTAATCTTTGATATTCTTTTTCCGAAGATCTGGTTTGTTCGAGTAAATAGGTTTTATTATTTTGTTCATCTGCCAAATTCAATTTATTGTTTTCTAATTGCTGATTATATTTTGTTAGCTCTTTCATGTTATCCGCCAAGATCACTCCCTGATCTTCTAGTTGCTTCTTATATTCTTTTAACGTATCAAGACTCTTGCCAACTTCTTTATTGATATCCCCTAAATATCTGACTTGATTGATAAAATCAGTTAAAGAAGCGTTAAGTAAGATTATTTCCAACGCAGATTTTTGATCTTGTTTTTGCATTAATTGAAGTACGGTCGCTAGATGCTCTTTTTGACGATTAATTTGATTATTTTTATCCTCTATTTCTAAATTAACTTTTTTGATTTCAAGATTAACCCGGTCAATTTCTATTTTAACGCTCTCTATGTCTAATTCCGCTTTGGCTAAACGATTTTCTAATATAGCCAATTGATTGGCTAAATTGGCTTTTTCTTTTTGTTTTTGCCTAATAATATTTTCATAAACCTGTTGCTGGTCCTGCATTTTCTGAATTCTGTCTTTTTTATCCTGAATTTGCTGATTAAGTTGCTTAATTTCATCGTTTACCTCATTCTGCCCATAAATAAAACCAGGCATACCATAAATTATGCCTAATATAAAAACTGGAATAATTAATTTAATTATTCGTTTCATGAATAAATTATAACACGAATATTAGAAATAGAAAAATTTTAAGTTATTTTTTTAAATATTTTCTCAAAGAAAGATTGCCACTTTATATTATAATTTTTCAATCGCTTCTTTAATTCTTTTTAAACTCTTTTCTTTGCCTAATACTTCTGCCACCTCGAATGGCCCGGGGCTTCCCTCTCTGCCGGTTAGAGCTACTCGCATTGGCCAAAGGTACTCCCCTAGTTTATACTGCTTGGCTTGCAAGTAGTTAATTACCCCCTCTTCAATACTATCATCAGTCCAGTCTTCTTCCGGAATTTTTTTTAGTAATTCATAAACTAAATTTAAATTTTCTTTAATCTGTTTTAATGTCATCTTTTTCCAAACCAACAATTCTGGTTCATAAACCGGTTCAGTTTCAAAGAAAAATCTGGTTAACTCCCCTATTTCCGATAATTTCTTTAATCTCTCCTGCTCTAAAGCAACAATTTTTTTAATATAATCCAATGTAACCTCTTCGCCAGTAATTTTATTTTTTAATTTTGAACTGTTTGAAAATTGAAAATTGAAAATTGAAAATTTTTCGATTATTTTTGCTTTGACCAAAAAAGGTAAACATAAAACAGTTAATTCATCTAAGGATTTATGTCTAATATACCAGCCATTAAAATAATCTAATTTTTCACTGTTAAAAACCGCCGGACTACTACCTAAATTATGATATTCAAACTTTTTAATCATGTCAGTTAATGACAAAATTTCTTGTTCATCCTTCGGATGCCAACCTAAGAGCACGCTAAAATTTAATAAAGCTTCGGCTAAATAACCATTGGCTTTATAATCTTCAACCGCCACATCGTCTTGGCGTTTACTTAATTTTCCGCCAGTCTTATTTAAAGTTAAAGGTAAGTGTATAAATTCCGGCGGGTGCCAACCGAAAGAACCGTAAAGTAAAATATTTTTAGGAAACGAGGGAATCCATTCCTCACCTCGTAAAACATGACTGATTTTCATCAAATAATCGTCAACCACTACGGCGAATTGATAGGTTGGTATGCCGTTAGATTTAATTAAAATATGATCTTCTAAATCAGAATTTTGAAAAATTATTTCACCGCGTAAAACATCTCGCACTACTGTTTTACCGGTTAACGGCATTTTTTGTCTGATGACATATTTTTCGCCCCTGCTAAGCCTTTTTTGCACTTGCTCGCTGGTCAAAGTCCTACAAGTTCGGTCATATTTCGACGGTAATTTTTTCTTTAACAGTTGTTGGCGCATCTTTTCTAATCTTTCTTCTGAACAAAAACAATAATAAGCACCTTCTTTTTCTAAAAGTAAGTTTTGATACTTTTTATAAATTTCTAGCCGTTGACTTTGAATGTAAGGACCATACTCTCCAACATCCATATTTAAATTCGTATGAGCGCCATTTGTAGCGGCGCGTATAACTCCAGGTCCTTCGTCAAATTTAATTCCTAACCAGTCCAAAATATTTATTAGACGTTCTACCGCACCTTTAACTTCTCTTTTTTGATCAGTGTCTTCAATGCGCAAGATCAATGTTCCTTTCATTGTTTTCGCCATTAGATAACCAAACAAGACGGTACGCAAACTGCCAATATGTAAATAGCCGGTTGGCGACGGAGCGAAACGAACTCTTATTTTATTTAACATAGAATTATCAATAAATTTATTTTTAATAATTTTTGTTTTCTTGATTTAGTATTTTACCAAATCGTCAAATAAATTATATAGTAAACTTATTCGTTTAATTTTCTCCGATTTTGACTTGCTGGTAGATGTAATGTCAGCTAATATTGTTCCCATTATTCTTTCGATCAGACTAGCACTAATCAACGAATCGTAATCTTTTATCTTTAAGACGCTAGCAATTTTCGATAAATCTTTTAGCCAACTATCAACACCTTTTCTCCATTGTTTATAGTTTAACCGCCAATTACCGGGAAGTAAATAATCCGCCCAGATCATAAAAGCCAGCTCGTAACCCTCGGGATATAATTTCATATGGCTAAAATCTGTTAAATAATATTTACCGTTAACTTGAGCGATTTCTTTTGGTTTAAAATGACCGTGACAAAAAATCATTTTTCTCTGTTTAAACGCCTTAGTTATTATTTCTTTGGCTTTTAGATATCTGGGGATAATTTGCTCGGGTTTTAAAATTTTAACTCCCATAGCCGCTTGCTTATCATTAGCCATTTTAAGCCATTTGGCAGTTCGAAAAATATGGTAATCACCGGCCGGTAATCTTTCCACTAAATTTAATATGCTTTTCGGTTTAACGGGCAATATTTTTCTATAAATCAAAAATAATTCAAGGAATTTTTGTCTTTGCACTGAATTTAGCGGTGATTTTAAAAATGAATTTACAGGAAGTTTTTCCATTATTAGCCAACCCCTTGCAGATGAATAAATTTTATATTTGTAAAGTTTTGGGGCGAGTAATAATTTACTGGTATTAATATTATTATAATATTTCAACCATAAAGGTTCTTGAGTAACCCTTTCTTCGTCATAAACTTTTAAGACAGCGTTTTTATTTTTATATCTGCCGGAAAAAATTACGTTGCGCCAATCGCCTTTACTTATACTAAAAGCCTGATATATCAATTTATTTATTATAAAATTATTTTTTCGGGCGATAGTTCTACTTAGTTTTATTAGTTTATTTTCCATTGGATACGACTTCTTTAAATTTTTCTAAAAAAATTAAATAAGCTTTTTGATGCACCAGATCCGCTTCTTTTATTAGATGTCCAACTTTTACCCATTTCCAGGCTTTATGTTCCCAATAATTTAATTTAATTCGCTCTTCATCTCTAATATTTAATTTTAATATAAATAACGTCTGTTTTTGGCCTTTGTATCCTTGATTAGTAAAATTTTTAGGCCATTTATAGCGATAAATATCTTTATATTCTCCTAAAATCTCAAATTTATCTAGATTTACTTCCTCTTTCATTTCTCGAAAAATCGCTTGCCTTTCACTTTCTCCGTGCTTAATTCCTCCTTGCGGCAAACCCCAATAATCTGTCTGACGGTGCCAATTTACTAATAGAATTTCTTTATTATCATTAACAATTAAACCCACAACATTTTTACGATAAAAAAACCTGTTGATAAAATGATACTCCAAAAATTTTAAAGGAAAAATAATAATTGCTTGATATATTCTTTTCCATCGCCAAGGTTGTAAGACAAACCGCCAAAGCCATTCTATCCCTATTAGCCGCATGATTTTCGGCGCTCGCGCTAATTTAGCCGTTAAATAATCGAAGCTACCGCCTATTCCCATACCGATTTTAACTGATGGAATATTTTGTAGGTTATGATAAACGAATTTTTCCTGCCAGGGAGAACCCAGGGTAACATATAAAATATCCGGAGCAAATTGGTTGATTTTATCAAAATTATAAGTACTACAGCGACTAATATCATCTACGAAAAATTTCAACTTAGGATACTGATCTTTTAAGGCTGTTGTAATATCGTTAGCCTTGGACAAACCTTGATCCCAGTTTAATACGGCTATTTTTATGTTTTGTTTTTCAACTTGAGCTAAAGTATCCTTAACTAAATCGGCTCCGGTATATCTTTTTAAATTTTTACCCAATACCCAGGCAGCGAATTTTAAAGCAATGCCATCGGCTATGGCTATATCTGCCTGGTTTAAAATGTAAAATAACTCTTCGTCATAACCAATCGCTCGTAAAATTATCTCCGCGTTTGGCGTGACCAGATAATGTTGTTCGTGACCAGACAAGAATTGATTAATTTTATCAAGAACTTGCTTTTTAGTTAATTTTGATATGGTAATACCTAAAATTATTAAATCTTTTGCCATATTAACTTATAGTTTTACTTTACTTTAAGAAACCTTATATCCGCGTTTAATCCGCGTAAAAATCAGCGATATATCAGCGTCAAAAAGTTAAATATCTGGATAAACACCGATTCTTTATAGACTGATAAAGATAATTTAAAGCAAATTTTAACTTATAACTTATAACTAATAATTTGCCGATAAATCGGGCCCTGGTAGGTTAACTCCGACTGCATTAATTCAAATGTGTCTATAGCGAAGATGATAGACATCAACTGATTTAAATTTTGGTAATTAAATCTAAATTTATCGCTTTTTTCACTAACTCGGCCTAAAGTCAGATGAGGAAACCAGCGCCTAAAGTCAACCCTAAGATTAATTTTAATTAATTTTTCTGCCAATATACTCTGTAATTTAATAACTGATTTGCCATTTATTTGCGGGCATTCTAAATAAATTACCCGCGGTCTGTCCATATTAGGAAAAGCATTAATTTTCCCTAATTTAAATTCAAAATTACCAAATTTTCCGGCAGACGATTGCATTATTAATTTAACTTGCTCTTCCTGCTGATTATTTAAATAGCCTAAAAAGTGCAATGTCACATGCAACCCTTCAGGCCGGCACCATTTAATAGTATTATTTTGCTGATTGAGTTTTATTAATAAATCAGCCAACTGACTTTTCACCTCAATAGGTAAATTTAAAGCGATAAATAATCGTTTTTCATTCATATAAAAATTATACTTAATTTAGTTAATTTTAGCAATCGCCGGCTTAACTTTTCTTTTATGAATATCTTTGCTAAAATATAGTCGTTAAGACTATGATACCCGCAAATTTTTACAACCAATTGAAAAATAATCTTATACAATGTCAACTTTGTAATCATTTTTGTCTAATTAAAGATAAAGATGTGGGTATTTGTCAAGTGAGAAAAAATATTAAAGGCCAACTCTATAGCTTGGTTTATGGATTACCCGTAGCTATCAATATTGATCCGATTGAAAAGAAACCGCTTTTTCATTTCCAGCCAGCCAGCTTTTCTTATTCGCTGGGTACTTATGGGTGTAATTTTAAATGTGCCAATTGTCAAAATTGGGGAATTAGTCAGGTAACTAACGTTGAAAAAAAATTAAAAAGTTTAAATAATCTTGAACCGGAAAAAATAGTCGCAGAAGCTTTAGCTAATGACTGTCAAAGTATTTCCTATACTTATAATGAGCCTACTATCTGGTCTGAATATGCTTTAGCTATCATGAAAATTGCCCGGCAGCGTCGGTTAAAAAATGTCTGGGTCTCTAATGGTTTTATGACTGATAAATGTTTAGCTGCTATTATACCGTATTTAGATGCCATTAATGTTGATTTAAAATCGTTCGATGAAAATTTTTATAAAATTAATTGCCTGGCTAAACTTAAACCAGTACTGGATAATTTAAAAAAAATAAAACAAGCCGATATTCATCTGGAGATTACTACTTTAATTATTCCCGGTTTAAGCGATGATTCGGCTATGCTTAAAAAAATCGCTGATTTTATTTTCTCTGAATTGGGCGCGGAAGTACCCTGGCATCTATCAAAATTTTCAGCCGCTATTTCCTGGAAATTAAAAAGTTTATCCTCTACTCCGGATGAAATGATTTATCAAGCTTATAATCTTGGGAAAACAACCGGTCTTAAATATATTTACGTTGGCAATATTCCCGGTGACGAAAAAGAAAATACTTTCTGTTTT
>Ga0315282_10005833_pt1 | contig 20833 bp, 14 predicted proteins | sample YL17G07_20_MG_FD_203693 | JGI IMG/M metagenome (GOLD analysis project Ga0315282, IMG submission 203693) | Sediment microbial communities from Yellowstone Lake, YNP, Wyoming, USA - YL17G07_20 | ecosystem: Environmental > Aquatic > Freshwater > Lake > Sediment | place: USA: Wyoming | collected... | reverse complement strand
CGGGCGGCTTTCGACGCGTTCGACAAGGTGCTGGGTGTGATGGCGCTGCGGGAAGCGGAGGAGCGGCAGACGGGCATGCCGGCGGAGGAAATCGAGCGGCTGATCGAGCAGCGGAAGGCGGCGCGCCGTGGGCGCGATTTCGCCGCCGCCGATCGGATTCGCCAGCAGCTGGCCGCGGCGGGCGTGCTGCTGGAGGACTCCGCAAGCGGGACCCGCTGGAAGCGCAAATAGGCAATCGAACCTCCGCCTGCTGGCGCGCGCACCTCGCACGTCGCACGTCGCACGTCGCACGTCGCACTTCTCCTGGTCTCTCCCTTGCACCTGTCCACCGCGCAATGCCGCTGCTCGATCGCATCCTGCTCGGAAAATCGGGCGAAGATCTCGCCTGCCGCGAACTGCGCCGTCGCGGGTACGCAATTCTTGCCCGCCGCTATCGCACGCGCGTTGGAGAACTTGACATCGTCGCGCGCGACGGCCCGACGATCGTGTTCGTCGAGGTGAAGACCCGTGCGACCGCTGCGTTCGGCGCGCCCGGCGAGGCGGTCGGCCCTCACAAGCAGCACAAGATCTGGCTGATGGCCAGCGACTACCTGCTGCGTCGCGGCTGGCTGGGCCGGCCGTGCCGCTTCGACGTCGTGGCCATCTCCATTGACGAGCGGGGCCGGCGGCGCGTGGAACTGTTCAGGGGCGCCTTCGACGGCGTCGGCTAGATGCGCCAAGGGGCTGTGGGATCCGGCTTTAGCCGGATTGCGGCGGCCCGCCCGCCTTGATCGGACCTGACGGCTGTGTTACCGTAACCGTTTGGAGAGCGGGAATAACTCAGTGGTAGAGTGCGACCTTGCCAAGGTCGAAGTCGCGGGTTCGAATCCCGTTTCCCGCTCCAACCTTTCCGCCTCCGCTGCCTGCACGTTGCACCCGCAGCTACGACGTGACCCCGCCGTAGCTCGCCGACGCCTCAGGCGAGCGCAGGCGGGTCTCTTCCGGCTCCACCCTCGGAGCCTCCCGAGCCCGGTCCTGGCGCCGTAGCCAAGTGGTAAGGCAGAGGTCTGCAAAACCTCCATCTCCGGTTCAAATCCGGACGGCGCCTCCACAATCCCGCCCCCAAAAAAGCCGCTGGAGTCGAGGTGGGCTACAATATGCGCGCCGCCTGCCGTTTGCTCGCTTCGCGCGCCTGGCTTTCTGCTTCACCGTGTCTGCCCCTCGCGCCAACGTCGTCCATCTCGAAGCGTGAGGGCAAGAGTTGCGAGAGCCTTGGGGGGACGCCATGCGTCGGGCCGTTGGGATCTCCGCCCGTGTGCTGGTGATGATGAGTCGCACGGGCAGAAGCATCGGCGGTCTCGTGGTCTGCGCGCTGGCCGCCAGCGCATCTCTGCTGGGAGCTACCGCGGTCTCTCAGGATGAGGCGGCCGTGTCGGCCATCCTCGACAAGGCGACGGCCTACGTCGCAGGATATGTGAAGGCGCTCTCGTCGGTTGTTTGCGAAGAGCGTTACGAGCTGCGGGTCACCCGGCAGATCACACGGGGCGCGTTGCCGCCGGAGAAGCAGCTGACGTCCCGGACCCTTGTCTCGGACTTTCTGCTGGTTCAGGCGCCCGGTTCCAACGAGTGGATGCCGTTCCGTGATGTCTACTCGGTGGACGGCGTTCCCGTTCGCGACCGGAACGACCGCCTGGTGAAGCTCTTTCTCGAGCCGAGCGCCACAACCGCCGCCCGGGTATTCGAGATCAGGAAGGAGAGCAGCCGCTACAACATCGGCAACGTCGGCAGCGACATCAACGCGCCGACCTTCGCCCTGCACATCCTGGGGGCGGAACTGCGTGACGGCTTCGCCTTCAAGCAGACGGGACATCAGCGCGTGGATGGCACGGACGCGGCGGTGATCGAGTATTCGGAAACCGCGAGGCCGACGATGATTCGCGGCCACGACTACGAGGACGTGCCGGCCACCGGACGGTTCTGGATTCGGCCCGATACGGGCGCCGTACTGCGCTCGGTGATTGAAACCCGGCCGAGAGGCATGCGGACAAGGATCGAGGTCACCTACAGGTACGAGTCGAGTGTCGGAATCCTCGTTCCGAGCGAGATGACCGAGCGGCGCGACATGACGGAGGAGGTCGTGGAAGGGCGGGCGACGTACTCGAGACTCCGTCGCTTCCGCGTAGAGACCACGGTCGAGATCAAGTAACGGCGGACCGGAGGCCCACCGTTGCGCTCTCCGTCGCCTTCCTGCTACCTGAGTGGCTTCTGCCGCAGTTCTGTCAGGGCCCGCCGGGCCTGCTCGTAGGCGGAATCGATCGCGAGCGCCGACTCCAGTTCCCGGATCGCATCAGCCACGCGCCCGCTCTCGTTGAGCATGGCGCCGAGGTTGTAGTGCCACTTCGCCGCGCTGCGGTCGGTGGGATTCAGCTTGATGGCCTGTTCCAGTTGCACAATCGCTCCCGGCACATCGCGCGCGCGATAGAGCACCGACGCGAAGTCGCCGTGGAATTCCGCGCGGCCCGGGTTCAGCCGAATCGCCTCGCGCGATTCGCGGATCGCCTCGTCCAGCTGGCCGTCGGCCGCCAGCGCCTGCCCCAGCGCGTGGCGCGCGTCGGCGCCTCCGGGCCGAAGGCGAACGACTTCGCGGAAATGCAGGATCGCCTCCGTCCAGCGTCCCTGTCGGGCCAGCAGGAGGCCGATCTGGTTGTGCAGCAGGGCGGCATACTCGGGGGGCGGCGTCCCTCGTCCGGTGCCGGTTCGCACGTCGGGTGTCTGGATGATCCGCACCGCCTCGGAGAAGTGCGCCAGCGCCTCGTCCGGCCTTCCAGCGGCCGCGAGCACGAGGCCGAGGTTCGCATGCGCAAGGTCGTTGTTCGGGACGACGTCCACCGCGCGCTGCCACAGGGTCTCGCTGTCCTTCCAATAACCGACCTGCAGGCGGGCGGCGCCCGCGCAGGCGGCCACGATCGCGAGCGCCGACGCACCGACCGCGAGCCTGTGAACACGGAACGAGGCCAGGAGATCGCCGGCGCCCCAGACAAAGGCGATCAGGAGGCCGATCAGGGGGAGATAGGTGAACCGGTCGGCCATCGACTGGCTGCCGACCTGTATCAGCCCGATGACGGGCAGCAAGGTCACGAGGTACCACAGCCAGCCGACCATCAGGTACGGCCGACGCCTGCGGGCCCGGACGGCGGCGTACGACACGCCCGCGAGGATCAGGACGCAGCAGAGCACCCGCCATCCCGCGATTGGCCGAAAGGGATAGAAGGCCGCGAGCCGCTCGGGCCACAGGGCCATCCCGATGTAGGCGACGCTCGAGACCACGGCGTTCGACAGCCGCTCGCTCACCGGCACCGTCTCCAGCGTTTCGACCGCGCCGACGTGGAACTGCGCGAGGAAGGTGACGGCGCTGCCGGCGATTGAGAGCGCGAAGAGCGGGATCTTCTCGGCGACGAGCCGGACGACGCTGGTCGTTGGCGCGGGCTGCCGCGAGGCGCCGGAACGCGACGCCGCCTCGGCGACGCCGATCCGGCACAGCGGCCAGATGTCGAGCAGCAGCAGCACCAGCGGCAGCGTGACGAGTGTCGGCTTGGACATCAGGCCCAGCGCGAAGAAGGCGACGAGCGCGGCGTAGCGCCCGCGGCTGGGGATCCGCACGTAGTCCACGTACGCCCAGAGCGTGAGCATCCAGAACACGCCGCTCAGCACGTCCTTACGTTCCGCGATCCACGCCACCGATTCGACGTGCAGCGGGTGGACCGCGAACAGCGCGGCCACCAGCACGCTGCGACCGGCCTGTCCGGTCATCCGGCGAAGCACCCAGAACAGGAGCAGGCTGCCGGCGACGTGCAGGACGAGGTTCGTCACGTGATGCGCGCCGGCCCGCAAGCCGAAGATCTGCACGTCCGCCATGTGTGACAGCCACGTAACGGGATGCCAGTAGAATTGGCCCGGGCTGGTCAGCGCCCATGTGATGCCATCTGGCGTCAGGCCCCGGCTGACCACCGGGTTCCAGTACACATACGCCGGGTCGTCCCAGGAGACGAACGAGAAGTGCCCCACCGGCGCGAACACGGCAACAGTCAGCGCCACGAGCGCGACTGACAGCCAGAGCATCGTCGCCGGGCGGCCCGCCGCGCCACTGGCGGCCGGCGGCGCGGTACGCGGCGTCTTCTGTTTCTGTCGCACCCTCACTCTGGTTGTGGGCATTCGCCCGCGATTCTGCATGGCCGTCGGCCGGCGCGTCAAGCAACGCGGCACGGCGGCGTACAGTAGAGCCCTCGGTCGCCTCCAACCACCTCATCCCGTGGTACCATCCGCCCGACCTCGCGGCTGGGTTCGCCCGTTCCCGCTGCCTGGATGAACATGCGAATGGGGGCGTCCATGCGCGCCGGCCTGAAGCGGCTCACCTTCCTGCTTGTTTCTTGCGCAATGCTCGGGCCCGCTGCGCGGCCGCCGTCGGTCGTCGCGCAATCGCGACAAACCGCCGGCCCTGCAATCCGCGTCCTGTCGATGCACGAGCGCGACCTGCTGTTCAACCGCTGGCTGAAGGACCGCTTCGAGCGCGTCCTCCCCGAGATCATGCGTCGCGAGCAGATCGACATGTGGATCGTCATCTGCCGCGAGCACAACGAGGACCCGGTCTACACGACGCTGGTTCCGCACCCGTCGATGTTCGCGTGGCGCCAGACGGTGTTCGTGTACTTCGACAGGGGAGCGGCAGGCGTGGAGCGCCTGACCGTAAACCGGTACGGCGGCGGCGATCTGCACAAGGACTTCCCGGACTACTACCAGGCGGCATGGGAGCCCGAGACGATCGATTCGTGGCAACGCCTGGCGCAGATCGTCAAGGCGCGCAACCCGAAGCGGATCGCCGTCAACGAGTCCGAGACCTGGGCGTTTGCCGACGGTCTGTCCGCGGCCAACAAGCGGCTCCTCGTCCGCGCGCTCGGGCCCGACTACGCCCCGCGCCTGGTGTCGGCCGAACGCCTGGTGGTCGGCTGGCTCGAGCGCCGTTCCCAGGCGGAAATCGACTTCTATCCTCGAATCGTGGCGATCAATCACCAGGAGGCGGCCTACGTGCTGCGCGAGGGCGAGGCGAATGCGCCGAAGGGTTTGCGCGACGCGCTGGCCAGGGGGAATCGACTGCAGGACGTGCTCGTCTCAGAGATGAAGGCCGGGAAGACCGGCAACGAGATCCTGGCGTCGGCGTTGAGCAAGGCGAGAGCCGAAGGGCTGGTGCCGGCGATCTACTCGCATCCGATCGGCTATCACGGCCACGCCGCCGGCACACGCATCGGCCTGCCGGACATGCAGGGCGGGGTGCCGGGCATGGGCGACTACCCGCTGTTTCCGGACACCTGCTGGGCGATCGAACTCGGCGTTCGCGTGGCGATTCCCGAGTGGGACAACCAGCCGGTCCAGATGGCGCTCGAGCAGGACGCGGTCTTCACCGCGAAGGGCACGTCATTCCTCGACGGGCGGCAGACGGCAATCCACCTGATTCGCTGATCGGCCGCAGAGTTCCCCATCAACCACGCGGGATCGTGGTGCCTGCGCCCGGCGCACGAGCACGCTCACCACCGCCAGCCGGCGAGCGCCAGCGCCAGCAGCCCCGCAATCGCGATCCACGAGAACAGATCGCCGACGCGCGAATAGATCGTCCTCACGCCTCGCGTCGGCACCTCCGCCACGAGCGCTCGATCGCCGGCTGTCTGGTAGTGATCCATCGCAGCGCGCACGCGGCCCTGGTAGTCGACGGCAACCGACAGCCCGTTGCTGGTGTGGCGAATGGCATTGAAGCCCTGTTCGACGGCGCGGAAGACCGCCATCTGGGTGTGCCACGGGTCGATGGCTCGCCAATCGTTCGAGGGCACGAGTTCCAAATCGGTTCCGCCCGTGCCCGCCTGACGGAGCAGCTGCACCGAATCGGCGTCGAAACAGATCACCCCGGACAGGCGGCCAAACGGCGTGTCGGCAAACGGCACCCGGCCGCTTCCGGCAATCGAGATCGCCGCTTCGCCGCCCGGGACTGGGTGCGCCTTCCGGTACCTCCACGTCATCGCGCCATCCGGCGCGAACAGCACGAAGGTGTTCTCGAGCGGCTTTTTCTGGCCGTCGTGCCAGACGGCGTTGCCGAGACCGAGGTAGATTCGTTTGTCGCGTGCAAGCTGTGATGCACGGGTCATCAGCCAGGCTTCGTCGCCGGGCAGCACGTACGAGTTCGCCTCGGCCCAGAACACGATCCTGGCGCCCGCATCCGCCTCGCGCGCCGCCCGCTGGAGCAGATCCTCGTCGATGAGCCGGCTTCGTTCGCGGACTTTCCGTATCTCGTCGGCACCGAGCGGGCCGGTGCCGGTGTGCCCTGCCAGGTCGCTGCCCGCGAATTTCTCGGTGCCGCGCGTCAGCGAGGCGACTCTCACCGTCGGCCCGTGCGGCTCGAACATCAGCCGGACGCTGCCGAACGAGACGACCACCGCGAGCGCGATGCCGTAGGTGAGAACGCCTCGACGGACGGACTGCCACTCGAAGCTTCGCTCCCATGCCCAGTTCAGCGTCGCGGCGAACCATGCGATCAGGAACGTGATGCCGTAGATGCCCGTCACCGAGGCGAGCTGCATCAGCGGGAGGTTGCCGTACTGGGTGTAGGCCGGCGAGCCCCAGCTGCCGTACGGCAGGAGGGACAGGAGGTAGTCGAAGCCCGTCGCCGCGCATGGGAAGACGAACGTCGACAGGAAGCCGCGGATGCGATGGGTGAGCAACCGGTCGGCGATGAACGGCAGCAACAGGCACGCGCCGTAGCCCAGCCAGGCGATCGCGAGCGCCGGCTGCGGTGCCGGGACCATGCCACGAAACTGGAATGCCCAGCATGCGGCTGCAACCGGGTAGACGGCCAGCATGCGCCACCATCTGCCCCCACGCACGAAGCGGAGCATCAACGCCGGGGCGAACCAGGCGGCCGGCGGAATCGTGTTTCGCCCGTTGGCGACGCACAAGACGAGCGCGGCGACGGGTAACCACAGCCAGGACGTCCCGCGCGGCGCACAGGCTGTCCGCTGTTCCACGCGTGTCGCTGGCGACATGGCTCGCTCCTTCATCACGCCGGGTGGGCACGTCTGGCGCGCGGCACGGCCCGGCTCCTGCGGCCGGGTTCCGGCTTCGCGTCTGCCAGGAAGCCGCGAATGGAGTTGTCGATCACTGCGGCGACGAGCGCGTTAGGTCGCACCCAGGGAAACTGCGGGCGGGTGATCAGCAGGGAGGTGACGCCGTGCACGGCCGCCCACAACGTCTGCGCCGCCGTTTCCACGTCCACCTTCCGAAAGCGGCCGCACTCGACGCAACGGCGGACCACCTCGCGCAGAAACGCGAACGCGCGGTGCGGTTTGTAGGTGCTCGACGAGACCGTGCGAGGGCGCAGCATGAAGGCGAAGTGGTAGTGGTTCGGGTACCGGAGGCCGAAGTCGACGTAGGCGTGCAGCCCCGCGCGCAGCGTCTCGACCGCATCGTCGCGCCGCGCCTTCTCGAGGGCGGCGCGCAGCTTCACGAAACTCTCCTCGACGAGGCTGGCCAGCAGCTCGTCCTTGCTCCTGAAGTGCAGGTAGATGGTGCCGGGGGAGTACTCGATCTTCTCCGCGAGCTTGCGCATCGACACCTGCTCGTAACCGTCGTGGATGAACACCTGCCGCGCGGCGTCGAGGATCATCGCCTTCAGTTCGGCCCGCTGCCGGGCACGTCGGGTGGTTGCGCTCATCGGGCCTCCGGCGGCCGGGTACGGCTGAACATATGTCAGTATACTGAACACCGTTCAGTCACGTCAACGTCGATGCCGGAAGCGGTCGGCGCGGGCCGTTGATCGCTCGGACGGCAGCGATGCGCCGGGCGTCCTACATGCGCCAGAGGTAGGACGCCTTGAAGAACACGCCCCGGCGCGACTCGGCGAGCGAACTGCCGGGGACGTATTGCAGGCCGTCCCAGCGCGTCTTTTCGTACAGCGATCCGTACCCTGCGTGGAGCACCGTGCCGGGAATATAGGTGAACGAGCCGAGGAAGTCGGTGAGCAGCTGGCGCCGGAACGAGTTGTACTCGAGGATCCCGCGGAAGAACAGAAAACGGTTCACCTGGAACGTCGTCCGGCTGCGGAAGATGCCGTAGTCGTAGACGCGCCGGCCGCCGGCCGCGCGGTCGAAGTTGGCATACGTGATCGTCGCGGTCTCCGACCACTGCTCGGACGGCTGAAACACTACTGAAGCGGATGCGCGCGTCGTGCGGCCGGCATACGGGCTCCCCGAATAGTAGATCGCGTCGCCGTGCACGACCTGCCCCTGCACGCGAAGTCCCTTGGTCACCTGCATCGAAGCGGACGCATTGAACGTGGTCGTCCCGAACCGCTGCCCGGCGAATACCTCCGTCGACGGGATATAGGCCACCGACAGCGTCGCCGCGTGTCGCAGCATCAGGCCCGCGGCGATGCCGTTGGCACCCTCCCAGATGCCGCTGAACGCGTCGCGGGTGTGCTCGCTGACGCCTTCCAGTTCGATGCGCTGAACGAGGCCGTGCGCCGGATAGAACTTCGGGGCGACGGCGGCATGGATCGTCGTGACGCCGTTGCGGGTCAGGTACCCCGTGTCCGTGCCGAACGACTTCGAGATGTCGAGGCCGTAGAAGGACAGCGCCAGGCTGCGCGTCGAGCGTGTGAAGTCGGCCGCAACCGCATGGCCGGTCTCCCCGGACGGCTGACCGGTCGCGCGCGTCGTCGAGCCGAGCGCGTAGAAGCCGATCGCCGTCGATTGATCGATGCGAAGGCTGCCGTCGGCGCCCGCGACGCGGTTGAACGCCGCGCCCTGCTCGCGCCCGGCATAGAAGCCGCCGAGGTACGAATCCAGGTTGAGCGAGCGCTTGTAGCGCATCACGGCGAAATGGGCGTAGGCCGGTGCGGCCGGGTCCTGGGCCGGTGAGGGCAGTTCGTTGGCGGCATAAAGAGACGCGAGCGTGTCGTTGCGAGCCAGCTTTCCGCTCACCTTCACGCCCGCCCGCGGATTCCCGATCGTTCGCGTGTGAACCACCGCCTGGAGCGGGCCGTTCTGCGACGGTCCGCCGAGATTGAAGACCTCCTGTCCCTCCAGGAAGAACGGTCTCTTCTCCGCGAAGAACAGCGGCGCGCGCAGGTTGATGTCGATCTGTCCCGCATCGGCCTCGACCTGGCTGAAGTCCGGATTGTAGGTTCCGTCGGCGGTCAATTGCGCCGTGAGCCCGTACTTGGCCGTGACGCCGAGGTCCGCGCCCGAACTCGTGGTCGCCAGCCGGCCCGCCTGCGCCGCCTGCTGCCGCCCCCAGGTCGCGTCCGGGAGAACCTCCAGCAGCGTGTAGTGCCGGATGTCGGTGTATTCGATCGGCGTCATCTGGATCAGGAAATTCATGCCGGCCTTCGGATCGAGCGCAGGCCACGTTCCGTCCTCGTTGCGCCGGCTCACGAACCGCTCGAACACGACGCCCATCGTCACCGGGTCGCGCCCGCGATAACGGATGCTCTTGAACGGGATGCGGACCTCGATCGCATAACCGCGGTCGTCGATACGGCCCGCACTGTCCCAGACGAGATCGAAGCCGATGTCCTCGCGATTGGCCGCGTAGCGGCTGTCCATCTGGATGCCGAGCGGGTTCACGTAGAAGCCGTAGAGCGCCTGCTGATCGTTGAACGAGTCGAGGTTGATGCAGACCCAGTCGTCCGGCCGGATCGTGTCGCGGCTGGCCATCGATGCCTTGATCTTCGACGGTTCGCGGTCGAGTGCGCGGAAGGCGAAGTACAGGTTCTCGGCGTCGAAGGCGAAGTAGGCGGTGGTGTCGTCGGCCATCGCCTTGCCGAAATCCGGGTACCAGGTCTTGAACCCGGCGACCCTCGGCGCCTGCTGCCACACGGCGTCGTCCAGGATGCCGTCGATGACGGGCGCGACCGTGGCGCGCAACGGGCGGAGCGGTTCGCCGGCGTGGAGGGGCGCGATCGTGACGAGAAGGAGAAGGAGAACGAAGGACAGGACGCGAGCGGCCGGCGGCGGCGACGTGGTCGAAACAGGCACGGTGCGAAAGCTCCCGGGGCTACAGGAGTTTACGGCAAGAACCGGCCCAGGGTTCGCAACGCCGTTTCGGGCGAACGGGGCGTTGCCCACGTGCGCGGAGAATGCGGAGGGGACGGGGGATTCCCCCCGCCCCTCCAGGACCTTTCCTCAGAAGGTCATCCTGACGCCGAAGCGGATCACGCGGGGCGCGAGGATCGACGAGATCTGGTTCGCGTTGGTCGCGTTCTGGTTGCGGCGCTGGGACAGCACGGTGTTGGAGTTCATCAGGTTGAAGATGTCCATGCTCGCCTGCAGCCTGACCCTCGCGATCTTGACGCTCTTGTCCAGGCGGAAATCCACCGTCTGAAAGGTGGGCAGGCGGACGTCGCCGATGGGGTCGAGGAGCACCTGGATGTTGGCGGCCCGGTTCGCACGGGTCGAGATGTTGATCGACTGCAGGAACGGATAACCGCTGCGCGCGTTGTAGAAGCCGGCGACGCCGATGTCGTACCAGGGCAGCTGGTAGGCGCCCGACAGTCGCCCGATCCACGTCGCGTTCACGAACACGTTGTCGATGCCGCTCGACGTGGACTGCGGCGCGAACTGCGCGCCGTTCTGCATGGGCATGCTGGTTGGATCGCTTGCGAAGGTGTTGATCGAGAACCCGTAGGACGCCGGCGTCGGGAAGTAGGCCGGCGCGTCGTTGTAGGCGATGCTCGCGTTCATCATCCAGCGGTTCGACATCCGTTTCCGCAGCGTCGCCTCGACGCCCTGGTACTTCCGATAGTAGTCGGGCACGTTCATGTAGACGAGGGCCGTCGGGATCATGAAGGTCGGCTCGTAGTAGGTGATCGACGCGCACCGCGCGCCGGCAACGGGGCAGTTCGCCGCCGTCGGCGTGTACGTCCTCGCCGTCCAGTCGCTCGGCACCATGATGCGCCCGGTTGTCTGGTCGTAGTTGTAGTTCGCGCGGAAGCCGGTGTACTTGCGGTACATGTAGCTGACGCTCATGCCCCAGTCGGCCGCCAGCTGCCGGTCGAAGCTCACCAGCGCCTCGTTGGTCACCTGGTTCCGAATGGCGGCGTCAATCTTGTTGGCGCTCACGGTCGAGGCCGGGTCCACCGAGTTGTAGTTGCCGCCCGACGCGATCAGCCGGCTGGTGTTCACCTCGTTGATTTGCACCACCTGGTCGTGGTTCAGGTCGTTCCACGGGTACTCGACGTAAGTGGCGGCGATCGTGTTTACCGTCGACGACAGATCGCCGGTCGTGCGCTGCGAGTAGTAGCGCGCAAACGACCCTTTCAGCACGTTCTTGCCGCTGCCCGTGAGGTCGTAGGTGAGACCGAGACGCGGGGCGAAGTCGTTCCACGTCACGAGGTCGCTGGCGCCCGGGAAGTTGACCGCCGGGAGGAAGGTGAACGTCCTGCCGTCGCCCATCGTCAGTCCCTGGTACGGCGAGGCCGGCACCTGCGTCGGCGCCGCCTTGTCGTGCTGGCGGTCCCACCGCAAGCCCAGGTTCAGCGTCAGGCGCTTCCGCGTGAAGTTGTCCTGGATGTAGCCCGCCTGCTGATGGAGGAAGTAATCGGTCATCGAGTTGCGGTAGAAGCGGGCGCTGTACGGCGTCGAGAAGTTGGCCAGGCTGCCGCTGTTGAAGCGCGCCTGGACGTTGCCGCCCCACGTCGTTTCGGAGTACGCCTCGTCGCTGCGCCACTTGTACCCCGCCTTGATCGAGTGATCGCCTCCCAGCCAGCCGGGCCGGAAGTAGTTCAGCACCGCGTCCACGCTGTTGGTCGGCCGCACGTAGATGTTCTGGCTGTACGACCGCGCATACGCCGCGGTGGCAATCTCGTACATCGCCTGCACCGTCGCCAGCGAGTCATCGTGGTACGCCATCGAGAAATTGTTACCGACGTGCGCCCATGTCACCTCCGACATGAGGCGGTCGCTGAAGATGTGCTGGTCGCTCGCCTTCCAGGTACCGTTGAGACCGCTCTTCCAGCCCCAGGCGCCGTACCGGGAAGGAACGCCCATCTGCCGGTTGGTCGACTCGATCGGGTGCAGGTCGTCCGCGCCGCGCGCGTTGCGAACCTTGCCCGCGAAGTTGTTGTACCAGGAGAAGCGGTTCTTCTTGAACGGTTCCACGCCGACCTTCAGGTTGTAGTTGGTCAGCGTCGTCAGGTCGGTGTTCAGGCACGCGCGAACGTCCTCGATCGAGTAGTTGAGCGGACTGGCCGCCACGGGCGTGCACGCAGCCGTCCTCAGGTAGAAGTTGTTGATGCCCACCTTGACGTCCTGCCTGCCGACCGCGGCCCAGAACCACGCGCGACCCTTCTTCAGCGGGCCGCCGACCTCGAACCCGTAGTCCTTGATGTCCTGGATTGGGTTGCCCGACGAGGCGCCCAGCGCCCGGATCGCGTCGGTGACGTTGTTCGATTCGAACTTGTCCGACGTGAGATAGCCGCGCATCGAGCCTCTCAGCTTGTCGGTGCCGCTCTTCGTGACGATATTCACGGCGACGCCGGGCGTCTGCATGCCCGCGTCGTTGCCGCCAGCCGTCACCTGCATTTCCTCGAACGAGTCGAAATCGAAGTACCCGGGCGACCCGCCGGTGGCGGACATGTCGGTGATGTCAACGCCGTCGAGGTTCCATTTCTGCTCCCTGAACGCCGCGCCGCGCGCGACGAAGTTCGACTGCTGTCCTGAGGCGCTGCCGCCCACGTTCTGGCGATCCATCGCGATGCTGGCCGATTGTTCGATGACCACCCAGGGGTCGCGCGCCGACGGAATGCTCTGCAGCGCTTCCTGCGTGAACCGGTTCGTCTTGCTCGTGTCACGCAGGTCCACGACGGGTGTCGCGCCGGAGACCGTCACCGTTTCCTGCACGGTGGAGACCTCCAGTACCGTGTTCACCTGGGCGGTGAACCCGATCTCGAGCCGGATTCCCGAGCGCACCATGGTCTTGAATCCCGCCAGCTCGAACGCCACGGTGTACACGCCAATCGCGAGCTGAGGAAAACGGTAGGTTCCCGTTGCAGTCGTGATCGCGGTGACCGGCTGGAGCAGCACCGGACTGCTCAGCGTCACGTTGACGCCCGGCACCACGCCACCGGACGTATCGGTGACCTTGCCGGTGATCTCGCCCGTCTGCTGGGCGCTTGCGGCGATGGCGCCGCCCAGGCAGACCGCGAGCGCGACGATGATGATACGTAGTCTCATTGCATCTCCCACTGTCGGCCAGCGGATGGATCGTTGACGGACGCCACCAAGCGCCGACGCATGACGAACGACCTACGATGGATGGTGAACGACCGACGATGGATGACGACCGGCTGCGGACGAACGACCGCCGCTGTCCGACAGAGCGCTCCGCATCCCGCGCAGACGTGGCGCTTCAATCGGGACGGATGATTCAGCGGAGGAATCCGGACGATTGGATCCCGGACACCGCGTGCCGGAATCCTGCCGGAGAGCGGGAAGGCGTGAGGACGGACGTTTCGCAAATGAGCACATCCCGTGCCATGGACCGCCGCCTCGTTTGCCGTTGATTGCGAGCGAATGTGTCCGTCATCACGCTCCACTCTTCGGCATCTTGAATGCGACGATCCATGGCGCCGTGATCCGCAGCGCGGCGCCGCGCTGCGTCGCGACCGGATCGCAGGCCTCGCGGCGCGGTGCGAACGAATGTGTCCGTCACCACGTCCGCTCGCCGGCCTGCCGCGAGGCTGCGACCCGGCTACACCTCGTCCCGCTCGCAGGACGTGACTGGTTTCACTGCCAGAGGATTGCGCGCTTCACCGTGTGGCTCCTTTACGCGGGCGCATCACGCACACGCTTGCCTCTTGTGTCTTGGACGCCGCTGACGCCCGGAATGTGCTTACATCCGTCCTCGTTCTCGACTCGAAATCGATCCTCATCATCCTTTGCCCGGGTGCGATCGTCGCGGGTGCACCGCGACCGCGTGCCCGGGCTCTTTTTGCCGCAGGACACCATGAGAGCTGCCGGAACGATCCGCGCAGCAATGTGGCGCATAGCTTCGTGTCCGACGAAAAGGCCGGGGAATCACGTCAAAGTCAGGGTGGAGCGCCTCCTGCAGAAAGACGAAGCGTCCCGTAAGGAAAAGCGAGGGCGTTCCGAGCGGCGTTTTTCCGGAACGAACGTCATATAGACAGGCGACAGGCAGGTCGGTTCAACCGGCCTCGACCAATCCATCCGCCTCTTGCCCGGGTGCGACCGAGGCGTCTCGCAGCGTTGCGGCGTACCCGGGCCCTTTTGGGAGGTGGGTGGCGAAGACAGCCCGAGGGGACTTCGATGAGTTGGACGCGGGTGGGCATCAGCGTGACCGCGGCCGCCGCCGTTCTCTCGATGGGCCTGACGGCGTCGGCGATCTGGGTGCTGCTCACCAATCCGGTGACGGTCGCCGTGGCCCTCGATCGAGGGACCGCGGCTCCGGTTGCCCGCGAGCTGGCGGCCGCCCTGATCAATCTGCTCCGCGACCTGCTGGCCTACCTCTAGCGAGGCTCCGCCGCAGACCGTCCGGCTGCGCCTCGCTAGGTTGCGTTTCTTACCGCCCCGCTACGCGGGGGCTAGCCGTCTTGACCCGGAAAACTTGACTCATTCGCACAAGTTTTTGGCGGTCAAGACGGCTAGGAGTGAACTCTGCGGGCATGCGGGGGCCGCCTCATTGGGGCGACAAAGGCCCTGTGATCCCGGCTGGTGTCAAGAGTGGGTTGCGAACGCGGTCCACGTCGTGCTGCGCCGCCAGCGACTCGCCGAGCGCGCGTCTGACCCGCAGCGCCATGGCTCCGAGCCCGTCGAGAACGTCTTCTCTCTTGTTCACCGCCATCTGTTCTCGGACAACGGTGTCGCCCGTCCGGCACGCCGTCGCCTCGATGCCAAGCACGTAGGAACTGCCGAGTCGTGCAATCGATCCGACGACGGTCGCCTTCGCGCCGTCCCTTGCGCACACTTCACGGGCAAGCACCGGCGTCAACGGCGCATCCGGAGATCGTCCCATCGAGCGCAGGGTCTGCCGAACGTCCCGCTCAGGAACGACGTGGAGCAAAGGCGATTGCTCGAGATGCGCCGCCAGCGCGAACTGCAACTCGCCGGTGAAGGCCGCCTCGTCCGTGTGGTTCTCGAAGTACAGGATCACCTTCTGCGTGTCGGCCAGAACCACGGGCGTGCGACGCCAGTAAGTCGTCGCGGCGACGACCGCGACCAGCAGCACGCCCGCGATTGCGACCCAGAGGCGGATTGCTTTCCACGCCGTCGGTCGCTGTTCAACCGTGCCGAGGGCGCCAATCAGCGCGTCTCGTGGAGCCGCCTGCGCCTTGTCGGACGGCGCGATGAAGGTCGGCGACGCCGGTTCCTGGAGCGCGACCGCCATTGCCGGAGAGTCTGCGGGCGGCACGGGGTACCCGACGAAATTCACCGGGGCGATCAGCCGGTACCCGCGCTTCGGAATCGTCTCGATGTACTGAGGCCGCTGCGCGGGGTCTCCCAGCGCCTGCCGCAATTCGGCCATGCAGCGGGGCAGGGAGGATTCCGAGATGATCTGCCCCGACCACATCTCTTCGTGGAACTCGTTCTTCAGGACCACGCGTCCGGCTCGCGACGCGAGGCAGGCCAGCAGATCCATCAGTTGCGGGCGGACCCGGAGGCTCATCCCGGGCCGGGACAACCGGCACAGGCCTGGCTCGGCCAGCCAGTCACCGACGTGAAAGGCGTCAAAACGGCGAACGTGTGCCGCAGGATCAGACGCCATCGCAGGTTATCAGTTAGACGAGGCTGGCGGCGATCCGGTTCGCACGAAACGACTCGCGGCGCCTGCAACAGAGCGCCCGCAACCGTTCGATCCCGGACGCTGGTTGTGGCGCCGCCGGACAGGCCGCGACGGACCGATCGCACCGGCGCCTGGTGATACGTCCGGCGCATGGGCGGCAAATCCCTGTCAGCACAGGCGATCCACGATTCGGAGGCCGCTCGCGGCCGCGCGAAACGGCGGCGGACGATCGTGACGGATCGATGGAACGGTCCATGCAGCCCCCAGGCGTCGAGGAACTTCGATGACGTGGACACGGATGGGCATCAGCGTGACTGCTGCGGCCGCCGTCGTCTCGACGCTCCTGGCAACGTCGACGATCTGGCTGCTGCTCACCAATCCCGCAACCGTCGCCACCGCGGTCGATCAACGGACGATCGCCCCGATTGCCCGCGAGCTGGCGGCCGCGTTGATCGACGCGCTCCACGGCCTGTTGGCCTATCTCTAATCCGGCCTCACGTGTCGCATCGCAGCGTCACGACCGGCTTGGCCCCGGGGGGCGCCGGTGCGTCCATCGGGTGCTCTCAACGCTCTCGCTTTTCGTGGACGATACAGTCGGGGGTCGCTCTCGTCCCCCAGAACCGCAACCAGATTCGAGACACCCCCGTCCCGTTTCGCGCGTTCGATCTCGGCGACGTTCTCCTGCGCGATCTCGTTCGCATATACGCGCCCCTTGGGTCCGACCGCTTCGGCCATCCGGAACGCGAAATCACCCCGTCCGGCGCCCACTTCCGCCACCGTGCTTCCTGAGCGGATGTCCAGCACCTGCAGGAGGAGATCGGCGAACGGCCTGGCGCCGTGCGCCCACGCGGTGGTCGCCGCCACGAGCGCGACAACCACCATCAACGGGTGCATCGTTCTGCGTTTCATGCGCGCCCCTAGTCCAGATGCCCGAACAGTTCCTGGCGGACGCGTTCCTCGGTGGCCCGCCCGCGTTGCGTCTCGAACTGACCGTCTTTGCCCTGCCGCCCGATTGTCCGAAACAGGCGCACGTAGGTTTCATAGTCGCGAACATCGCCCGCAGCGGCCAGCTCGAGCGCGTGCGCCAGTTCGTGCGCGAGACGCGGAATGTAGACCAACGGCGGCGCCGACCTCCAGTAGATGCAGACAGTGACGAACCTCGTACCGCCCGCTTCGGTCAGAAAGGTCATGAAGTCGTGCGTGCTCCTGGCGACCGGCTCGTTCGAGAACGTGAGAAGAACGACCACGTCGCTCCGTTCGAGCTCTTCGACGAGAGTCCGCACGAGCGTGGACCGCTCGGTCGCCAGTTGGAGGAGATGGCCTGCGGCAGGCGACATGGGCCGTGTATGCGTCCAGTGCAGCGAAGCGCTGCGGGCGTCGGCCGCCAGGGCCACGAAGAGCATCAGGAGGACTGCGGCGCGCATCGGTGTGTCCTTTCACCCCGTCTGACGAGCGCGCCGCGTTGAAGTTGTTACAGAAGGACTCGATCTCGCTTGGAATGGCCTTCGAAATCGCCGTGGGCGAACGTTTCATTCAATGTAACGTTTCTCGAGCAAAGGAATGAACTCGATCGCCTTCTTCGAGAACGCCGGACGCTCCTTCGGCTTTCCTGCCGCCGGCCTCGCGGCGAGGCTCGCGCGCGCAGGTGGTGGGGGAGGAGGGCCTTTCTCTGCGTGCCGGCAGGACCGGGGGTGGTTGGACGAGACGCTCGTGCGAAGGTTGAGGGTGCCGGCCCGGCTGGTCCGTCGATTCCTGTTGACGCTCCACAGAAGGTGTGCCATACTTTCTGTTGGCCGTCAACAGCAACCGCCGATCGACCGGTCGGCGCCCGGCCAAGGAGGCAGAACGAGTGAGCGCAAACGACGGCAGAAGCGACGTTTTGCAGGGCACGCTCGACCTGCTCGTGCTGAAGACGCTCGAGACCATGGGGCCGATGCACGGCTGGGGCATCGCGCGGCGTCTCGAGCAGGTGTCGGACAACCTGCTCGAGATGAACCAGGGCACGGTCTACCCGGCGCTGCTGCGCCTCGAACAGGCCGGCTGGATCGCCTCGGACTGGGGCGTGTCCGAGAACAACCGGCGGGCGCGCTTCTACAGGCTGACGGCGGCCGGACGCCGCCGTCTTCGAGTCGAGGAGAAGAACTGGGATCGGATGGCGGCGGTGATCGCCCGCGTGCTCCGGTCCGAAGCCTGAAGGTTGTCTGCATTTCCCAAGGCGCGCCCGGCGCGCCCCAGGACGGATTGAAGGGCGGTCCGCAAACTTGACTCATTCGCCCCGAGTTCGGCCCTTCAAGACGTCCAGGAGCAAGACCATGCGCCCGCTGCGAATCTTCCTGCGGCGCTTGCATGCCCTGTTCGGGAAGGGCGGCCTCGACGCCACGCTGGACGAGGAGGTGCGGTTCCACCTCGAGATGGAAGCCGAGCGGCTCGTTCAACGCGGCATGAGCCCGGACGAGGCGGGGCTGGCGGCCCGCCGCAGGTTCGGCGGCGTCGAACAGATCAAGGAAACCTACCGCGACCAACGCGGCCTGCCGGGTGTCGAGACATTCGCTCGAGACCTCGCGCACGCCGCCCGTACTCTTTGCCGCCATCCCGGCTACACGATCGTCGCGGTGCTCTCGCTGGCCCTGGGCATCGGCGCGAACACCGCGGTGTTCTCGCTCATCGACGCCTACGTGCTGCGCCCGCTGCCGTATCCCGAACCCGAACGGCTCGTCCGCATCTACATGGCGGGACGCCTCGGGGGACGGTTCACATGGGGCGGCGCCGTTTCAGCGCCGGTCGTCCGCGACTGGCGGGAACGCTCGCACGCCTTCACCGCGATCGGCGCGTTTCTCCCGGGAAACGTCAACCTCCAGGGTTCCGACGGCGCACTGCGCGTTCCCGCCACGTTCGCTGAGCCCGAAGTGTTCCAGGCGCTCGGCGTGCCGCCGCTGCACGGACGGTTTGTCCTCCCGGAAAACACCACGCCGGGCCTGGACCGCGTCGTCGTTCTGGGCCACGCTCTGTGGATGGATCGCTTTGGCGGCAGCAAAGACGCCATCGGGCAGACGATTCGCATCAACGCCTCGGACCACACGATTGTCGGCGTCATGCCTGCCGGCTTCGAGTTCCCGCCGCGGGCAAGTGCCGCCCTCTGGGTTCCGCTTCCGATGCCGCCCGCCGGTTCTCAGGATCGCGGGAACAACTTCCTGTCGGTCGTTGCGCGCGTGAAGCCGGGCGTGTCGTTGAGCGCGGCGCGCGGCGATATGACCAACGTGTCGCGCCAGCTCGAAGCGATGTATCCGAACAGCCATGTCGCGTGGCTGCTCCCGCTGCACGGCGACACCGTCGGCCGGACCGCTCTCGTGTTGGTCGTGCTCGCCGCCACCGTGGGGTTCGTCCTGCTCCTGGCCTGCGCCAACGTGGCTCACATGGTTCTCGCGAGAGCGATGGCCCGGCGTCACGAGTTCGCCGTGCGGCTGGCCCTCGGCGCGAGCCGGTGGCGGATCATGCGGCTGCTCCTGGCCGAGGGGTTCCTGCTGGCGCTGGCCGGCGGCCTTGTCGGTCTCGCCGCATGCCGCTGGGCGATCGACGCCCTGCTGTCGCTGCCGGCCAATCCTCTGCCCGCCGGCATCGAGGTCTCGATCAGCTGGCCAGTACTCGCCTACTGCGCGCTTGGCTCGACGCTGACAGCGCTCGGCATCAGCATGGTTCCCGCGTGGCGATTGTCCAGGCAGCACCTTCAGGCCGATCTCGCCGAGGTGGTGGCGTCGGCCCGAAGCCGGGCCCGTCACGGCAATCGGCTGATCACGATCGAGGTGGCGCTTTCGGTGCTGCTCGTCATCGGCGCGGGCATGCTGGTGCGAAGCCTGCGCTCGCTCACGGACCTGGATTTCGGGTTTCGACCCGAGAACATCCTGACCATGCGCGTCAGCATGGCACCGGGCCGGTACCCCGACGTACCGCGACTGCACGCGTTCTACGACCGGCTGCTCGAACGATTGTCGGCAGTGGCGTGGTACCACTACAACGTCACGGGTGAAGAAGGCCGGGCCGTCGAAGCGCTGGAGCTTCTGAAGCGGACCTATCCCCAGCGCGCAGTGTTCCGCCGCAGCTTGAACGACGTGCATCTGTGGGCCGGGCGGTTCGATGCAGCCCTCACCGAATCGCTCGAGGCGCAACGCCTCGAGCCGAACAGCGTGATGAACCTGATCGCGGTAAGCCGCGCGTACCTTTATCTGAACCGCCTTGCCGACGCGAGGGCGACGGCCGAAAAGGCGATTGCGCTGGGCGGCACCAGCCGGTGGTTGCATCTCATCCTGTTCCAATGCGCACTCGCCACGTCCGACCTGGAATTGCTTGCGCGCGAGCGGGTGTGGGCGGCGGAGCATCCCGATCTCGCCATGCCACTCATCGTCGAAAGCGAAGCGGAAGAGTCCGTGAATCACGGCCGGCTCCAGGAGGCGCTCGGGCTCCTGCGGCAGTACGAAACCTGGGCGACGGCCAGCGAGGCTCCGCTGACGGCGATGATGGTGCGTTTACGGATGGCGCGTTTTGAAGCGCTGGTGGGACTGCGCGCGAGGGCTCTCAGGCGCGTTGACGAGGAGATTCGTCGCGGCCTCGCACCCGGACTCAAGATCGACGCCGTGAAGGTGGCGATATCGGCCGGCGCGTTCGATCTGGCCGCTCGCCTGCTCGACGAGATCGAGCAAGGCGGATTGGCCGTCGGGGTTCAGCCGGACGCAACCTTCGTGCGCGCCTACCGGGCGGCGGTCGATGCCAGCCGCGGCCGCATCGACGATGCGCTGTCGCGACTCGCCCCTCTGGAGCCGCTCGATCTCGGGCTCGCCTACGGGTTCATCCCGCTCTTCGAGCGCGCTCAGACGCACTTCCTGGCCGGCAACTGGGCGATGGCCCGGGCCGCCTACGAGAAGATTCTCGCCCATTCCACGCTCGATTCTGGCAGGAAGCTCCTTCCTCTCGCGCAGCTCGGGCTGGCGCGCACGCTGGCGCGCGCGGGCGACATCGCCAGCAG
>Ga0315282_10005832_pt1 | contig 20834 bp, 16 predicted proteins | sample YL17G07_20_MG_FD_203693 | JGI IMG/M metagenome (GOLD analysis project Ga0315282, IMG submission 203693) | Sediment microbial communities from Yellowstone Lake, YNP, Wyoming, USA - YL17G07_20 | ecosystem: Environmental > Aquatic > Freshwater > Lake > Sediment | place: USA: Wyoming | collected... | reverse complement strand
ATTCTCCTCGACAGCCAAAACGCTCTTGACATGGACGTTTCTCAGCTGCGCCGGCGTGTGGGGATGGTGTTCCAGAAGTCCAACCCTTTCCCGAAGTCCATTTTTGACAATGTTGCCTACGGTCTGAGGGTAAACGGCTGGAACGGCCAAGGGACGCTCCAGGAAGCAGTGGAGAGAAGCCTGGTCCGGGCGGCCCTATGGGACGAGGTCAAGGATAAGCTCCACAAGTCGGCCTATGCGCTTTCCGGAGGTCAACAGCAACGGCTGTGTATCGCGCGCGCCCTGGCCGTTGACCCGGAGGTGCTGCTTCTCGACGAGCCCTGCTCGGCGCTGGACCCCATCGCCACGGCGAAAATCGAGGAGCTTTTGTTCGACCTTAAGACACAGTGTACGATTGTCATCGTCACCCACAATATGCAGCAGGCGGCAAGAGTGGCGGACTTCACGGGGTTCTTCTTGATGGGTCGACTCATCGAGTTCAACGAAACCGGAATCATATTCAAAACGCCCGCGAAGAAGGAAACCGAGGATTACATCACCGGGCGCTTTGGATAAGATAACGGCCCGGAACGCGATTCCAGGGCCGGCGTAAGCAGGGGCGGAGCGGGGGAGCATGAAACACTTCCAGGAAGAACTCGAAGACCTCAAGAGCCGGCTGCTCGAAATGGGCGGCTTGGTGGAGTCGGCGGTGTACCGCAGCGTGCTCGCGGTGGTCGAGAAGGACAGCGAGCAGGCCCAGCAGGTGCTGAAGAACGAAGCGCGCATCAACCAGATGGAAATCGAGATTGATGAGTTGGCGACGCGCCTGCTGGCCCTGCAACAGCCCATGGCTACCGACTTGCGGTTCCTGACCGCCGCCATCAAGATCAACAGCGACCTCGAGCGCATGGGGGACCTGGCGGTTAACATCGTTGAGCGCTCGCTGGCGCTCATGCACGAGCCGGTGATCATGCCCATGATCGACATCCCCCGTATGGCCAAGCTCGCCGAGTCCATGGTAAGAAAGAGTCTCGATTCCTTTGTGCGCGGCGATGCCGAACTGGCGCGCAATGTGCTGCTCTCCGACGACGCCGTGGACGATCTGCGCGACACAATCTACGAGGAACTGCTCCGTTTCATGCAGAAGGCCCCAGCCAACGTCCGCCCCGGCGTCAACTTCATGTTCGTCGCCCGTAGTCTGGAACGCCTGGCCGACCACGCCACCAACATCGCCGAGGATGTCCTCTTCCTCGTGCAGGGCGTCGAGGTCCGCCACCACGCCGAAGTCCGGAAGTAATCGCCCCTCGTCGGACACGGCCCAGGGCCTGACGCTTCGGGCCGTAGCCACCTGCATATGAACTGCCGCATACTGCCGTCCGTCGTGTCGGCTGAGCGCAGAGGCGTGCCTGTTCTGGATTCCTTTTGACAGCGGCCAATGAACGACGGCCCGGGAATCACCACGAGCTCACTAGCCAACCCCGCTGCTGGGCCTGCATCGAACTTTTGGGGGGCGCTTCGAGCTTCACGGCCCCATTTTCTCTTTGACGGCCTCAGGCAGTTGATGATGAAATGGACGTTTGGCCACCCTGTTCTAGGGTGCTCGGAGAGATCAGCCATCGCACGGGGGACGGACGAATGAGGCGACGTGTTATCGCAATCGGCCTGGCCGGCTTGATGGTCGCGGGGGGGACGCCCCGTCTCTTCGCGCAGCAGAACGCGGATGTTGAAGAGTGGACCGTCCCGGAAGGGACGGAGTTTAAGCTCCAGCTTCACACCACGGTCAACTCCAAAACGACCAAGTCCGGCGACCGCGTGCTGGCCACCCTGATCGATCCGGTGGCGGTGGAAGACCGCGAAGTTCTCCCCAAGGGAGTCCGGATCGACGGCCACGTTGGCGAAGTCAAAGGCGCCGGCCGGAAAGGCAAGGGTGGCTACCTCTACGTGGTCTTTGATACGGTGGAATTGCCCACCGGCGAGAAGGTGGCGATTATCGGCTCCCTCACCGAGATCTTTTCGAGCGAAGGCGGCGGAGACTCTCTGGTCGGTGTGGAAGGGGAACTCAAAGGCCGGGGCGCCTCACGCAAAAAGCAGGCGGCCATTATCGGGGCGAGCACTGCCGCGGGCGCGGTCGTAGGCATCGGGACCGGAATTGCAATGGGAGCGACAGGTGTGCTGGTTGCCTATCTACTGCCCAGAGGCAAGCAGGCTTCTCTCATGGCCGGGTCGCTCGTGGGTATGCGCCTCGATCGCGACGTGAGCTTCAACCTGCCTGCCAACGAATAGACAAGCGGCGCGGATTCTCCTGTAGTTTTCCAATCCTCAAGACGTGTGCCGGAGGAAGTGTTTCCCAGGAAGCCGGGGACGCGCCGGAAATTCTCCGCCGTCCTAGCGGCCGTTGGGAGGAGGCGGGCTGAGGCGCGAGATCGCCGGCAGTCGCAGCAACTGTGAGGCTGGGACAACGCGCACGTTGTGCCGTTCCAGTTCCGGCAGGAAGCGTTCCAAGGCGGCGAGCGTCGTCGGGTGGGGATGGCCGATCGCCAGCGCCGCGTCCTGGGTCTCGATCATGTCGAGGAAGCCGCGGAGTTGGCCGATCGTGTAGGGGACCGTCTCGACATCGTCGAGAAAGATGGAACGGTAGGTTGCGGGGACGCCGCGGCGGCGCGCCACGTCCAAGGCCACGCTCTCTGGTGTGGTGCGGCTGTCCACGAAAAACAGCCGGCGCTTGGCCAGCGTCTCAATCACAACGTTCATGAGCCGTTCGTCGGTGGTGGCCCGCGACCCCATGTGATTGTTGACGCCGGAGACGAAAGGCACAGACCTCAAATCCTCATCGACCAAGCGCTCGACCTCGGCACGGCTCATGCCCACACGAATCTCCCCCGGGCCGGGGCGCACGGCGGAGTCCGGCTCCATCGGCAAATGCAGCATGACTTCCCTTCCCGCGCGGTGTGCTTCTTCCGCCGTGGCCGTGGAGTACACGAGGTGCGGGAGGACGGCGAAAGTGATGGGATAGGGCATTTGGGCGAGCTTGCTGGCAGCTTCCAGATCCTGTCCCAGGTCGTCAATGACCAGGGCGGCGTGACGAATCTTGGGAACTTCGCGGATGAGCCAGCGCCCGCACTCCGTGCCGCTGCGGAGGCAGCGCAACTCGGTAAGCCGCTCGTGGCCACCGGCGGGCGATATGTAGCTCTTCAGCTGGAAGTGGTCGCGGGCCGCCTGCCCGGCGATGGCGGCCAATACGTCGTCATAATGCGACGCGGCGACCACCGCTTCCGTAGCTCCTCCTGCCCGGGGCGGAAAGGGCGCGTACGGAGGCGTCTTGACCCAGGCGTCGTCCCCACCCGCTCGCTCGACGGCCGTTCGGATGTGCGCGGCGATGCGCAAGCGGTCCGGCTCAGACACAGGTTTCGAGACAAACGGAAGGCGGCCCCTGTGCGCCAGAAAGATCGCGAAGGCGGCCAGGGCCAGGACGCCGAGGGCGAGCGCCAGAATTCCGGCCCGTGAGCGTAGCCGGCTGTGGAAGCGGGCTCGCCCGGCGCGGGAGAGCGGCTTGCGGGAAGTTGTGCGGCGGCTGGCCAACGGCGATGCGGTTTAAGCGGGTTTCTGTTTCAGAACTTCAAGGGCCTTGCGAAGCTGCTGGTCATCCTTGTCGCCGTAATGCTCGGGCTCGGCCGGCTCGTTGTCCTCGTCGGCGTTGGCGGCGGCTTCGGTGGGTGACTCCGCGACGGTCGGCTGCACGCCGTTGTCCTGGATGGCTTTCCCATCCGGGCCGTAGTACTTGGCGACGGACAGTAGCAGGGCCGAGCCGTCGTCGATGGTGATGAGCTTTTGGAAGACTCCCACCCCGAAGCTGCGCGTGCCAACGACCTCCCCACGCTTGTTGGCGGCTACGGCCGAGGCCACTAGTTCCGCCGGGCCGGCGGTCGACTGGTTGATAAGCACGACCAGAGGGTCCTTGTAAACGGGGGCGTGCGGCTGCGCCATCAAGTCGCGGCGCGGGAATCGTTGGCCCTGGAGATAAGCAATCAGCCCCTTCTCAATGAAGAGACTCGCCGTCTCGATACCTTCCTGCGGGTCGCCGCCGGCGCAATTGCGCAAGTCGAGGACAATCTTCCCCGCGCCCGCCGCAGTCAGCTCCTTGAGCTTGGCGGCGATCTCTGCAGTCCGGCCCTTGTTGAAACTCGCCACCCGCACGTACGCGGCATCGGCATCCACAACTTTTCCCGAAACGGGGGGATACGTCAGAACAGCCCGGGTGATGGGAAATTTCTGCGGCTCGCCGCGCGCTTCACGTACCAGAGTCAGCGTGACGGTACTGCCCGCCGGTCCGGCCAGCATGCGCTGGAGCTGCACGACGGAGAGTTCGCGCGCGGAGACATTTTCCACGCGGTCGATGAGGTCGCCGACCTTCACCCCTGCCTTTTCCGCCGGACTGCCGGGAAGGACGGAAACTACGGTGGCAAATCCCAATCGCTTGGCGGTGAAGATGCCCACATCCGCAGGGCCGGGCTCCGGTTGCCGCTGGTAGTCCTGGTACTCCTCCGGACTCATGTAGGTGCTATAGGGGTCGAGCGCTTCGAGCAACCCGCGAATCGCGCCGCTCGTCACCTTCTTGAGGTCGGGGTCGGTGACGTAATCACTCTTGATGCGCGAGAGCACTTCACTGTAAACACCCAGGTTCCGGTAGGTCTTCTCCGAGGAGGCGTCGTTCTTGCCGAGCAGGCCCCCCAGGACAACGTAGAAGATCACCAAACACGAAGTCGTAATGAGTAAAGCTCGAACCCGATTGCTCATGCAATAAAACCGCTCCTTGAGAGGTGGCAGTGAGCCCCTAACAGTGAAATTATAGCACGTCGCCCACCGCTTACCTATTCAAGATGGATGAGCGCGACTCACGCGGGGATGCCTCAGGAAGGCGTGACGGGACGTGGACGTTCACGGGACACGCCCTTCTTGGGCAGACGCGTGGGTCCGGGCCGGGGAGTCATGCGCTGGGCGCCCAGTTGCGACTTGAGCAGCGCCAATTTCCGGCTCATCCGCTTGCCAAGCTTCTGATTGAGGAAACGGCCCTTGGACATGGAAAACCAGTTTGCAGTTGGCAGTCGGCAGTTAGCCGTCAGGGATCAGCGATGAACAGGCATTTAAGCCCGAAGCCCCGGACGGCGCGGGGGCCGTCAACTGTCAACTGTCAGCTGTCAGCTGTTGACTCTCGGTGCTGTCCGCCGACGCCAGAAACGTGTCGGACATGCGGTCATGCCAGGTCAGGCCTTCGCTGTCCACGAGTGCCCAGACGAATCCCAGAAAGAGGGCGCTGGTGGAGACCAGATAGCCGAAAGCGCGCCAGAGAGACTGGCGCAGCGTGGGATGCCCACCCTGAAGGCTGCGGACTTCGATCCCAACCCAGAGCAGCCCGGGCGTCGTGGAGGTCAGGGCGGTGAACGCCCCGAAATAGGCGAGGGCCAGGAATATCGTGATAAAAGCTACGATGGCCAGGTTGAAAGGGCTGAGCGAGAGATGTCCTCCCGCACGCCAGAAGATCAGGGCAAACACTCCGGCGGCTATCAAGAGCACCAACGCGTCAATCATTCCACCCAGGAGACGCCGACTCATGGGGGCCATGGACATTTCCGCTGGGACAGTTGCGACCTCGGGCATTTCGAGCGGCGGAGCAGAATCGAGAACAAAGTGGACGGATCGTGGCACCGGCCGCGGCTCCAACTCCGGCGGCTCGGTTTCGAAGTCAGAAACCTCCTGCAGGCCAGCCACATTTCCGCCCGCTTGGAGTTCAACCGAATCGACGGCGCCCATCTCCGGGGCATGGGCGGACGGCAATGAAAGTTCGGCGTCGATTCCCTCGGGCGTGTCGAGAGGTTCAACCAAGGGGATATCCGACTCTCCCTGTACTTCCGCGAAGCTGGACTCCGCAAAGTCAAACTCCAGATTGGAGCTGGAATCGGAACTGCCCCGCAAGTGGGCGCGGCGTCTCCGGAAATTCTCTACGCGCTGGGTGAGTTCCGCCCGCCAGGCGGGCCCCGTTCCCTGGACGGGTGTGCTCGGCGATGCTGCCGGCCCGGGCCGGCCTGAAGGATTGGGGCTGCTCGCAGCAGGTTCTTCGCCCCGGTCCGGGATGCGCGCGGACGCTTGCGGCGGGAGGGAAAGAGACGTCGGTGGCTCTGCGCCGCGCTCTGCCGGTGGAGAATCTGCAGAGAATAAGCTGGCAATCGCCGAGGGTTTCCCGCCAGGCGGCTCCACAGCAAACACGTGGCCACACTTCTTACACTGGCGAATGTCGGGAAAACTAACGAACCCACACTTGGGACATTTCACCGGGAATTAATCATCCTCCAGGCAGCATTTGCGCGCCTGGAGGCATCTTAACAAAACCGCACAATGGAACAAAGCGCTTTCGAGTAGAATGGATGCTCATCGCGCCCTATGCGTCATCATCCCTCCACAATCCAAGAAGAGGCTTCCGGGCGGCGGGTGGTGTGTCTGATCCTCCTGGTGGTGAGCGCGGGAGGTTTTCCCTCGTGGTGTCGCGGGCAGCAGGTCGAGATTCCGCCCGAACTGCAGAACCCGCAAACCACGGTGGCCATACGCGCCGATTCCCAGGAAAAGGACCATGACACCCTTCACCTTTTGGGCCACGTGGAAGTGGTCTACAAGGACATGAAGCTGCACGCCGATGAGGGGAGCTTCAACGAGGCGAATGGCGACCTGCACGCCAAGGGACACATCGAGTTCAGCGATGCGATCAGCCATCTCGAGGCGGTCGAAGCCTTCTACAACGTGCAGACGGGCATGGGCTGGTTCACCGATGTCCGCGGCACGGTGCACACCCGGATTACACCCCGCGCACGCATGTTACTGACCGGGGCCCCTTTTTCTATCCGGGCTGCCCGAATCGAGCGTCAGAGCGAGTCCGTGTTTATCGCTGAACACGCCCGCATGACGACCTGCGATTGTGAGGAGAAAGGCTGGTCGTTCGATGCGCGAAGGGCCCGCATCGTGGTGGGCGACCGGGTGTTGTCTCGCCACGCGACCTTCCGACTTCTGCGTGTGCCGCTGTTTTATACCCCGGTCACAGTCAATTCCATCGCCCGCGAGCCGCGTCAGACCGGCTTCCTGCTTCCCCACGCCGGACACTCCTCGCAGAAAGGCTTCATTTTCGGCGGAGGCTTTTTCTGGGCGATCAATCCCAGCGCCGACCTGTTGCTGGGAGTGGAGGATTTCAGTCTTCGCGGCGTGGCCCGCAACGCGCGCTTCCGCGCCCAGCCCAGCGCCACCAGCAAAGTGTCCATCGAATACACGGGCATCAATGACAGGGGAAGCGGGCCGAAGCGGGCGATCCGCGCGTCGGGCCAGAGCGTGCGTGCGATCGGCGAGATGCGCGATATGGGGTACGGATTCCGCGGGGTCGTGAACGTGGATTACATCACCTCCCTGATCTATCGGGAGACCTGGGCGACGAGCTTCACGGAGGCGGTCTCCTCCGAGGCGAACCAGACAGGTTTCGCCACCAAGAATTTCAGCACCTACAGCCTGAACTTCTACGTCTCCCGCTACCAGAACTTCCTTACCGCGGCAGAGAAGGTTGGCAACTCCGTCATCCTCCGTCAAACGCCGAGCCTGGACTTCTCCAGCATGGACCGGCAACTCGCGAAATCGCCATTCTACTTCGCATTCGATTTTTCCACGACGGGAGTGGGCCGCACCGAACCGGGCCTCGACCTTCCGCAGCTCTCCGAGCGCGTGGACTTTCATCCCGAGATCACGCTCCGCTCCAAGCCGTTCTTGGGCTTTCATTTCACGCCCACGTTCGGCGTGCGCGCCACGCATTACGGCACCAGCCTCGAGCCCGGGCACGATCCGTTGACCCGACTCCTGGGCGAGATTGGGCTCGACCTCCGCCCGCCTTCCTTTGCGCGCGTCTTCGATCACCCTTACCACGGCCGGCGCTTCAAGCACGTCTTCGAGCCACAAATCCGCTATCGCCTGGTGCGCGCACGCCAAAGCGATTCTCTCGATGACGTGGTGCGCTTCGATCAGGTGGATATCCTCGCCGAGACCAACGAATTTGAGTACTCGCTCACCAATTCGCTGCTAGTTCGCAAGGACGCGCCGGAGGGCGCGGGCGATCCGCCGCAGGCCCGCGAGCTCGTCTCCTGGCGGATCTCGCAGAAGTACTACTTTGATCCGACCTTCGGCGGAATGCTGGAGCCGGGCAAGCGCGTCGTCTTCGACCCCACGATCTCGCTGACTGGCTTTGCCTTCGCTCAAGGCCGGCGGTTCTCCCCTATCGTCTCCGTAGTCAAGCTCTCCCCGTTTTCGAGCTACGACACGGAGCTGCGCGCCGACTTCGATCCTACCGGGGGCGGAGTCCTGAACGCCGGCATCGCCTCCCACATCCGGCGCGGCCCGCTGCGGCTCTCCTTGACCGACTTCTTCATCAACCGCACGGCGGCGCTTTCAACATCGGTTATACCCTCCGGCAACCTCTCGAAGCTGCCTTCCTTTCACCTGCTGCGCGCGGTAGCGAGTTATGGCGACGTGAACCGCAAGGGCCTGAGCGGCGCCTTCGGCGTGGACTTCAACTTCGCGCAGCGCATTGCCCACCAGGCGGTGAGCCAGGTCAGCTATAATTTCGGCTGCTTTGCGCTGGACTTTGAGTACCGACGACTTGCGCTGGGTGCCCTGCGGCGCGAAAATCAGTTCCGCGTGGCGCTGTCCCTCGCCAATATCGGAACGTTCGGAAACTTGAAGCCGCGCGAGAAGCTGTATTGAAGCTGAGAGCATTCAGCTCTCGACGATCGGAGCCAAATCCATGTCCTTCCCTGCTCATCGACCCCGTCGCCTGCGCCGCACGGAGGCGATTCGCTCCCTGGTGCGTGAGACGCGCCTCAGCGCACGCTCCTTCATTTATCCGCTCTTCGTCTGCCCCGGCACGAAGGTGAGGGACGAAATCAAATCGATGCCCGGCAACTACCGCTGGTCAGTGGACCTGCTCGTAGAGGAATGCAAGTCCGTGCACGCGCTGGGCATTCCAGGCGTGATCCTCTTCGGCATTCCGGAGAAGAAAGATCCCGTCGGGTCCGATGCGCACGATCCGGAAGGCATCGTGCAGCGGGCAGTGCGGGCGCTTAAGAAATCGGTGCCGGAGCTGGTCGTCATCTGCGATCTGTGCTTGTGTGAGTACACAAGTCACGGGCATTGCGGCGTTGTGAAGGGCACGGAGATCGACAACGACTCGACACTCGAGCTGCTGGCCAAGGCGGCGGTGGTTCAGGCGGAAGCCGGCGCCGACATCGTGGCGCCTTCCGATATGATGGACGGCCGCGTGGCGCGCATTCGCGCCGCGCTCGACGCGAAGCAGTTCACGCAGATTCCGATTCTCGCCTACTCGGCCAAGTACGCGTCAGGCTTCTACGGGCCTTTTCGCGAGGCCGCCGACTCCACGCCGCAGTTCGGCGACCGACGGTCGCACCAGATGGACCCTGCCAACCAGCGCGAGGCGCTGCGCGAGATCGCCACGGATATCGAAGAGGGCGCGGACATTGTCATGGTGAAGCCCGCCATGCCGTACCTCGACGTCATCGCCCTTGCCCGGCGCCAGTTCGACGTCCCCATCGCCGCCTACCAGGTGAGCGGCGAGTTCTCGCTCATCGAAGCTGCCGCGCGCCTAGGCTGGATCGACCGCGAGCGGATTATTCTCGAGAGCCTGACCTCCATCCGGCGCGCCGGCGCGGACATCATCTTGACCTACTTCGCCAAAGACGCCGCAACGCTGCTGGTGTAGCACGTGTCCGTGCTGTCATGCTGAGCCTTTCGCGGTCACCCTGAGCGCAGCGAAGGGTCTGCAGTTGCTGCTCAGGGTAAACTCCGCGAAGCATCTGCAATTGAACCCGGTGAGCGCAAGAATGCAGATTCTTCGCTTCGCTCAGAATGACATGCAATTTAAGGGGCTACGATCTTCCGCGTTGGCAGCAACAAGCTTGCGACGGACTGTGCTAAAACTCGCGCTGTCCCTGCTCCTGCTTGGGTGGCTCCATCCCCAGTTTGCCTGGACCGCTGACGTCCGGCCGCCGGCCCGGAGTCGGCGCCCACTCGCTCAGCGCATCGAAGCGATTCTGCGCTCGAGCGACGCCCACCGTGGCCATTGGGGGATTGAAGTCGTCCGAATCAAAGACGGCAAGGTCCTGTACGCGCGTAACGCCGAGCAACTCTTCCTTCCCGCCTCCAACATGAAGTTGTTTACGACGGCTGCGGCGCTGGAAAAACTGGGCCCGGACTTCCGTTTCCGCACGACGGTGGAATCGGACGCCGCTCCGGACGCTGCGGGGCGCGTCGGCGACCTCTTCCTGGTGGGCCGCGGCGACCCGAATCTCGGTCATCGCGTGATTCCCGGCCGGCAGCAGCCCGCAAATCCCGAGCCCGCAGAGGCTATCTTCCAGGAACTCGCCGGGAAGGTCGCGGCGCGTGGCGTGCGCGAAGTGGGCGGAAGACTGGTGGCGGATGACAGCCATTTCCTCTATGAACCCTACAGCCACGGCTGGGAAGAAGAGGATCTGGTCTTCGGCTACGCCGCGCCGGTGACGGCCCTGGCGTTCAACGATAATGCGCTGCTGATTCGCTTCTTTCCTGGCGCGAAGCCGGGCGAGCCGGGGCGCGTCGCCCTCGAACCGTTCCCGGACTACTACCAGCTCAACAACCGCCTGGAAACCGCGCCGGCGGGAACCCACCCGCAGATTTTCGTCGAGCGCGCGCCAGGATCGGATCAGCTCGATGTGTGGGGAGAAATCGCGGTCGATGCCGAGACGCAGGAAGATTCGGTTTCGCTGGCGAATCCGCCGCAGCTTGCGGGGGAGCTCTTCCGCCGCGCGCTGGAAGCTCGCCGCATCGTGGTGCGCGGCCGTGTGGAGGTTCGCCACCAGACGCGCAGCGAGGCGGCCACAGGATCCGATGCGCCCGCGCCGGCGCGCGTCGTGCTCGCCGAGCACCTCTCCGAGCCGCTTGCCCGCGATATCGAAATCATCAACAAGTATAGCCACAACCTGCACACGGAGATGCTGCTGCGGACGCTGGGCCGCGAACTGAAGAACTACGGCAGCCTCACCGTTGGATTGCAGGCGCTGGAGGAGTTTGCCGCCACGGCGGGGATCGAACCGAACGAGGCGGTATTCACAGACGGTTCCGGGCTCTCCCGCCACACCCTCGTCACTCCCCACGCGCTTGTCAAGCTGCTCAGATACATGGCCGCTTCACCGCGCTTCGACGCGTTCCTCACTTCGCTGCCTGTGGCGGGCGAAGATGGCACACTGGCCGAGCGACTCCAAGGGACGCGCGCGCAGGGCCGCATCCGCGCCAAAACTGGAACCATGGAAAATGTCAATGCTCTCTCCGGGTACATGCAACTGCCCTCGGGCGAGCGGCTTGCCTTCTCAATCATCGGCAACAGCCATCCCATGAAATCCGCCGCGGGGCGGGAGATCGTTGACCGGATCACGCTAGAAATTTTCCGGCAATTCGCCGGGCGACAAAGGAAAGCAAAGTAGGGGCGGGCTGTAGCGCCGCTCTATGAGCGGCGAACAATGTGATTCGAAGAAACGCCGGTCATAGACCGGCGCTACAGAATGAAAACCATCACCATCTTCGGGAGTTCTTTGCCCTCCGAGGGTAGCGCCGCGTACGAAGAGGCGCGGCGGCTGGGATGGCTGCTGGCCGAGCGCGGATTTGCGGTCTGCAATGGCGGCTACCGGGGGCTGATGGAAGCTTCAGCCCGTGGCGCCCGCGAGGCCGGAGGGCATACCGTAGGCATCACCTGTGCGCTCTGGCCGGCGGCTGCCAACCCCTGGATCGTGGAAGAGGTTCGCGCGGCATCTTTCATGGAACGGTTGAGCAGCCTCATCGAGCGCGGCGACGCCTACGTGGTGCTGCCCGGCGGCACGGGGACACTCGCCGAACTGGCGCTGGTGTGGGAAATGATGAATAAATCGGCGCTGGCGAAGACGGTGGGCGGGCGCAAGCCTCTGCTCGTGATGGCCCCCTACTGGCAGCCGGTGATCGACTGCCTGCGGCAGGAGGGCGACCTCAATTCTGCTCACGCCGGGTGGCGCGCTCCGGCGATGGAGATTGTTACCCTCGTTGAGCGCCCAGAAGAAGTGCTGCAGCATTTGGAGTCTCTGCGGTCATCGTAGGGCGCTCCTTTGACGCCTATTCACTCCCTTCTGGCAGTGATACGATGTTGCCCGGGGGCGGAACCCCCAAGAAGTCTCTCGCCACGGGATGGGTTTCCCTCGCCAGGTTAGCGGACGTGGGCAGGAAGCTGATCCCACAACAGGACCCCTTGTATCCGGCCATGTCTGATCACCCCACGCAGGAACCGCAGGAGACCAACCTGCTTCGCTTCGCCATGCGGCTCTCCCTGGTGACGGGCTTCGGCATGCTGGGCATGAAGGCTTTCGCTTATGCCATCACGGGCTCGGTCGCCATTCTCTCCGACGCCGCGGAATCGGTGGTGCATGTCGTGGCGGTATCCTTCGCCGCCTACAGCCTCTGGCTGAGCTTCAAGCCCGCCGACCGCAGCCATTACTACGGGCACGATAAGATCACGTTTTTTTCCGCGGGATTTGAAGGGGCGATGATCGTCCTGGCGGCGTTCTACATCATCTACGCCTCCATCCACAAGTGGCTGCACGGAATCCAGATCGAAAACCTTGGCAAGGGGACGCTGATAACGCTGGCCGCAGCGCTCATCAACGCCGCACTGGGCGGTTACCTCGTTTGGGTGGGGAAGAAGCATCGCTCGCTGATCCTGGAGGCGAACGGCAAGCACGTGCTGACCGACTCCTGGACCAGCTTCGGCGTGGTGGCAGGGCTGGGATTGGCGCTCGTAACCGGATATATGCCGCTCGATCCCATCCTGGCCATTCTGGTGGCACTGAACATCCTCTGGACGGGCGGAAAACTCATGCGACAGTCCGTGGGCGGACTGATGGACGAGGGTAACCCGGAGGTTGAAAGGCGAATCCGCCATGTGCTGAGTGAGATGGCCTCTCCCGCCGGCGCGGAGTTCCACGGCCTCCGCCATCGCAGCACCGGCAACACGCTCTGGGTGGAGTTCCATCTGCTCTTCCCGCAAGGAACCACCCTGGACGACGCCCACACGCTGGCCACTCAAATCGAGGAAAGGGTCCAGAAGGAATTTGGCACTCGCACCGAGGTCATCAGTCACTTGGAGACTCTGGAAAACCATCACGAGGTTCATTCCCAGCGTCACTTCGAGCATTTTCCCGAGTAACCCAGTTATGATGAAGGGGGGCGGGGAGTTGTCCCTTTTGTGTTCCCCGGTCGGATAGTGGGCATGGAAAACCAACACGAACAGACAGGTGTCTTCGATGCGTTTTCGCGCGGGACGCTGGAATTCCCAGCGGTCGTCGAGCTGTTGGCAGGATTCCTCTCCGGCCCCATTAGCGAGCCGCTGCTGGACGCGCTCGTGCCCACAACTGCGCTCCCGTCGATTCGCCGCGACCTGGAATTGGTACGCGAAGCGCTCGCCTATCGGCGCGAGAGCCCGCGCCCGAGCCTGGGGCGGTTGAAAGATACGCGTGAGCTGCTCGAACGCGTCGCCGTCGAGGGCGTGGCGCTCGGGGCGTTGGAAATCCTGGCCGTGATCGAAGTGGCCCGCGCCGCGCGCGACGTGCGCTCGGTCTTCCTGCGCGGCCCCCACCCGCATCTCGACGAACTGGTGCGCGAGCTCGCCGACTTCCGGTCCCTCCTCGCGGATCTCGATGGCAAGATTTATCCCGACGGCTCCATCGATTCCTCCGCCAGCCCGGAACTGGCCCGCGTCCGGCGCAGCATCGAGCGCCTGCGGGTAGATATTCAGACGACGCTGGAACGGCTCGTGCGCCGCTTGGAGCAGGAAGGGTTGGTGCAGGACGCCGTGGTGATGATTCGCAACGACCGCTTCGTCATTCCGGTGCGCGTGGAGGACAAGCGCCGCGTGGCTGGGATCGTGCACGGCGCCAGCTCTTCTGGGGCGTCCGTCTTCATCGAGCCGATGGAGACGGTGCCGCTCAATAACGAACTGGTCGAGCTGCAGGACCGGGAATATGCGGAGGTTCAGCGCATCCTCGCAGCCTTCAGCGCGCGCCTCCGCGAGGAACGCACGGAGCTCGGCGCGGCGGCGGAGATCCTGGGCCGAATCGACCTGACCTTTGCCAAGGCGGAGTTTGCGCGGAACTTTGACTGCTGCCTGCCGCAGTTTTCGGACGGGCGCGTCCTGGTGCTCAAGCAGGTGCGCCACCCGCTGCTCGAAAAAGCCTTGCAGGGGCAGACACGGAAGTCGGTCCCGCTGACGCTGGAGCTGGCCGCGCCCAAAACCATGATGGTGGTCAGCGGGCCGAACACGGGCGGTAAAACCGTGGCCCTCAAGACCGTCGGCCTGGCGGTGCTCATGGCGCAGGCGGGCCTGCCCGTTCTGGCCAGCGAAGCGCAGCTCCCAGTGTTTGGCCGCGTGCTGGCGGATATCGGAGACCAGCAGTCCATCGAAGCGAACCTAAGCACCTTCTCCGCGCACGTCACCAACATTCAGGCTATGGCACGCGTGGCCGAACCGAACGACCTGGTGTTGCTCGACGAGCTCGGCGCGAGCACCGAGCCGAACGAAGGCGCGGCGCTGGCGATTGCCATCCTCGAGCACTTTCGCGCCCGGCGCGCCATGACCTTCGTCACCACGCATCACACGCGCTTGAAGGCCTACGCTACGGAAACGGCGGAAGCACTGAATGCTGCGATGGAATTCGACGAGCAGACGTTGCAGCCAACTTACCGGCTGCTCGTAGGATTGCCCGGGAAGTCGAGCGCGCTGGAAATCGCCGCGCGCCTGGGCCTGGAAGCGACCATCATCCGCAAGGCGCGGAGCCTGCTCCATCCTGCCGACGCCGAAGCGGCCTCGCTGGTCGCGGGCCTGCATCAACTGAAAGCGAGACTCGAGGCCGAGACCTCAGAGATCGAAAAGCAACGCCAGGAGCTCGACCAGCGCCAGGCCAGCCTGGAGAAGAAGTTCGAGCAGGAACGACGCGGCAAGCTCAAGGAGCTGGATGCCCGCCTCAGCCAAACGGTCAAAGCCTATGACCAGAAGTGGGAGCAGGCCCTCTCCGAGCTACGGGCGCAGACGGGCCGCCTGAGCAAGAAGGCCGAGCGCCGGCCCGCCACCATGGCCCAAGAGGTCCGAGAAGAATGGAACGCGCAAGTCCTAGAGACGTTGGGCGCAGTCCCATCCGAAGCACCCGAACTTCTTCTGGACGTCCCTCCGAAGGTTGGCGACCGCGTGCGGGTGACCGATGTCCCAACCCCCGGCCGAATCCTCGAGAAGCTTGACGAAGACCATCTTGAGGTCGAGGTCGGCAGGTTGAAGATGCGGGTCCACAGAGAACAGGTCAGGGTGCTGGCCGAGAGTGGAGCCGCCGGCGAGGGGCCCCGCAAGGGCATTTCTCCTGCCGGGGCAGCTGCTGGACGGCAGTCCGCATTGGCCCCGGGCGGCTCTGCTGCGTCCGCCATCGAAATCAACGTCATCGGAACGACGGCGGAGGAGGCTTGCGAACAGGTGGATAAGTTCTTGGACCGGGCGTTTCTCGACGGCCGGTTCCGTGTGCGCGTGATTCACGGGTTTGGAAAAGGAATCCTGAGGAAGGCGCTCCACGATCTGTTCGCCGGCCACCCCCACGTCGAGAAGTATTACGCCGCTCCCCAGCACGAAGGCGCCGGGGGGGCTACTATCGTGGAGCTGAAATTGTAGGGTGGTTCGGGAACCACCCCAGGGCGCATCGCGATGCGCCCCTACATACAGGAAACAGGAACCATGCCCAACACTCTGCCAAAGATTCTTGAAAAGACCTACACCGTCACAAATGATCTGGCGGTGCACTTCATGGGAACAGAGGCCCCGCCGGTCCTCTCCACACCCGCCCTGCTCTTCTGGATGGAGATGACCTCGCGTGCAAACATCCAGGAACTGCTGCAGCCCGGCCAGGACACCGTAGGTGTGGGGGTGACGCTCAAGCACCTGGCGGCGACTCCTGTGGGTGGGGAGGTCCGCATCGTCACAAAGCTCGTGAAAGTGGACGGTCGCTTGTACACACTGGAAATCGAAGCCTTCGATGAAACCGAGAAGGTTGGAGAAGCCAGCCACCAAAGGGCGGCCATTACCGTAGCCAAATTTGCCGAGCGAGTCCGAGCCAAGCAGAAACCGGCCTGACACGCTACCTCCTGGGGATCTCGATGGCGTGCAATCCGCACCAATTGTGAAGAGTTCTTTGGGGGCGTCAGGGTGTGGCGCGGGAACTCAGGCACCTGCGTATGACTTCGATCAGCTCTTCCGTTTTGACAGGCTTGCTGAGGTATTCGGTCGCCCCAGCATTCATGGCGGCGAGGTAGCTGTCCACCTCGCCGTACGCGGTCATGATGACCACCGGGGTGTCGGCGCCGGCCTTGCGAAGTTCCTGCAGGATCGTTAGGCCGTCGCCATCCGGGAGCCGCAGATCACTGACGACGACGTCGAAGGAGTCTTCCCGCAAAGCCTGAGCGGCTTGTGCCGCCCCATCAGCCGTCTTCACTCGAAAATTCTCCCCGGCGAGTATCCGGCCCAGGACCCGGAGGAAGTACGGGTCATCATCGACAACGAGGATGCGGCCCGCGGCTTCAGTTGCCATTGCGACCTTTTCGCCTGCCGATGCCCTCGGATGTTGCCACAATGACCGCTCCCGGAGAGCATCCGGATTCCCAACAAGCACGTCACGCTCCAACCTGATTGTGAGGCACCTTAGAAGGAGGAAATGCCCCTTAGCCGCCAGACGATCTTGGGGGAGGCGGCGGACCAAGGGGGCTCCTGCTGACAATTGTCAGAATTCGTGCGAGGGGTGGATCGAGCCACTCTAGGCGGCATATGAGAACCGCACGTGTGAAGGCGTATTAGGCAGCTAATGATGTCGTACTTCCGGACTCTTTCTTCCCCAGGCGGCGGCGAATCGTACGAGGATTAATCGCCAGCAACTGGGCAGCGCGCAACCTGTTGCCGCGCGCATACTGCAGGACTGTCCGAATCGTGGCGTCGCTAATCTCTTTCATGGAGGTGCCGAGGCTGAAGGTCAGTGTGAATGTGGGCTGGATTTCAGCCGAGGTCTCAGCTTTGATCGTAGCGACAGGTCGTGGATTTGTTGCCAGCTCTCGCGGTTCGGCGGGGCCACGGGTTCCAATCAACGGTTTCATGTAGTACTCCTTTCCTCTATCGGAAAACACTACCGGCCCTTTTGTCAGCATTTTTCGTTCCCTCCTGTGATAATCGCAAGTTGTTGAAAAATCGACATAGCGTCCCTATTCACAGGGGCCGACACCCCCCCGAGGTTGAGTCGCTTCGCGCATAATTCTGGGTTTTTTCCCTCAATTTTCAAGGATTTGGCAGATGGTCTCAAGTTGACGCCGGTCAGAGGCGGACCTTTCCAGCGTCTTTTCAAGGGATTGCCAAAACCGGACATTATTGCGCTGCTGGAATCCAAGATGCCGGGCAAATAACCTCAGGTCGCGGATCACGGGTTCGCCAAATCAGGCAGGAGTTACCATGGGGCAGCAGCAAGGGGCAGCAGCGAAGGCTCTCCAATTCATCAGTTCACTCCGATGCGGACTCATCCTTTTAGCCCTGGTGGGGGCGTCTACGATCGCGGGCACCATGATTCTTCAGCGCCCTATGGCCCGCGAAGGGCAATTCGAGCAGATCTACGCACCTCCCACCATCCGTCTCTTGGATGCCCTGGGACTTTTTGACGTATTCCACGCTTGGTGGTTCTTTGTCCTTTTGGGACTGCTCGGGACGAATATTGTCCTGGCTTCTCTGGAACGGTTCCCCCAAGCCTGGCGGTATTTCGCGCGGCCGCACCGGGTCGCTGACGAGTGGTTCGTTAGGAGGCTAGCGGTAGTTCGGGAGATCCCGCTTGGAGGGGTGGCCTCGAAAGCAGCCCTTGACGACGCGGTCCATGCCTTCCGGGCGCTTCATCATCGGCCCCACCTGCCAACGCTGGCCCAGGGAACGCTCTACGTGGAGAAACATCGAATTGCCAGGCTGGCGCCGTATGTCGTCCATTTGAGCTTGATTATCATTTTCGCTGGAGCGATTGTCGACGGCGTGTGGGGTTTCCGGGGCTTTGTCAGCCTGGCGCCGGGGGCAAGAATCCGGAGCATCGACCCGCTGAACTCGAGTGGTACGGCGCACCCGTTGCCCTTCACCCTGCGCTGCGAGAGCGCGGGAATGGAGAAGTACCCCGACGGCTCGCCGAAACAGTACTGGACGAAGCTGGCCGTGGAAGAGAACGGTCGGGAAGTAATGCACAAGCAGATTTTCGTGAATGAGCCACTCACCTACAAAGGGATTCGGTTCTTTCAGGCGAGTTATGGCCCCACGGGAACTCCGGACTGGGTGGAGATCGAAGCCAGTTGGGTTGACGACAAGACGCAGCCGCAGCGTTTGAGACTGCGACCCGAGGAAACTCTGGGTCTGGCCGACGGAACCCAGGTGCAACTGGGCGACTTCGTTCCCGACTTCGTGCTGGAAGGGAACCAAATCAGCTCGCAATCGGACGAGCCCAACAATCCGGCCGTGCGCCTGCTCCTCACGTTGCCCGATGGGACGAAGGCCTCGGTCTGGTTCTTCGCCGGCAGCCCGCAGATGAATTACCCCAGTGACCCGGGGATACGTTTCCGGCTCGCGGACGTGAAGATGGGTTACTTCAGCGGTCTTCAGGTGGCCAAGCAGCCGGGTAAAGAGCTGATCTGGGGCGGATGCTTGCTACTCTCGCTGGGACTCGTTCTGGCGCTTTACTTCGTGCACGTGCGCATCTGGGGGGTGGTGGCCCGTGACTCGAAAGGAAGGCCCGTGCTGCTGTTGGGCGGGCAGCCCAACAAGTATCGGCACAGCTTTGAAGAACAGTTCAAGAAACTGGCGGATCGAGTGGAAAACGAGTTACTCGCGCACGCGGAGAGGACAGAGGTAGACCGCATTCCGGCATAGCAGGATTGCCTGCCCGCTGCAAACCGCGAGTCTGAGGTTCGCGGGACGCTCGCCACGCAGCGCGCCGGAGAAGCGGAGAAACGGGAATCGTATGGCTAAGGCGATTACAGCTTCGGCAGCCGGGCGACGACCCGCGACGGCAGGTTCGTGGATTGTGCTGGCGATCTTTGTGGCCGTGGGAACGGTGCTGGCGGTTTCTGTACCGCGCTTAATCGGCTCCAGTGGGTGGATGTCGGGCGAGAAGTTTCTGTTCGTTTCCCTGGTGGCTTATTTGGGAGCTTCGGCACTGTACGTCGCCTCACTGGCCGTTCGTCACCCAGGCCTGGTTTCGGGCGGCGTCGCGCTGACGCGCGGCGGCTTCCTGGTGCATACCACGGCGATCGTGGTCCGCTGGGCCTCGTCAGGGCACGCGCCTTTCTCGAACATGTTTGAAATGGTGCTGATGTTCTCCTGGGGCGTGGTGGCGATGCAGCTCCTGGCGGAATGGAAGTTCGAGCTTAAGGATTTCGGAGCGGTCACAATCCCGATCGCCGTGCTGGCGCTGATTCTGATGCAGGTTTTGCCCGGAGAGGTCCGTCCCCTGGTGCCGGCCCTGCAGAGCACCTGGCTGCAAATCCACGTCACGCTGGCCGTGCTCAGCTACGCAGGTCTGACGCTTGCATTTGCCGCAGGCGTTCTCTACTTTGTGAAGGACGGCACCAGTCCGCGCACGTTTCTGAACTGGATCGCGGGGCTGGCGGGCGGAATTTACGCGGCGATTGCGCTGGCCTGCGTGGACCGGGGAGTCAACTTGCTGCTTCCGGCATGGGACATCGAGCACGGCGAGAAAGTGATGCTCGCACCCAAACAGGCCCTCATGGTGCCGCTGGCGGGGATGGGCTGGCCGGTCCTGTTGGCACTGGCGCTGGGGGCTGTGGTGCTGGCGCTCAATCGGACCTCCTCCTCCGAACCGGGGAAACCCGCTCGCTGGGCCAGGCACGCCTTTCAGGCGTTCCTTCTTATCCAAGTCGTCACCCTGATCATGCTGATCGTGAAAGTCCAGAGCGGACCACACTTTGTGGCGCAAGTGGGGAGGAGCTTTGAGACACGATTCGTAGCCAGTCCATTCGTGCTGGCGGGTCTGGCGACGGCGCTCTTTATCTCGCTCGCGTGGCTCGTACTGGACTGGAAGTATCAGACCATCGTCGAATACCTCCCGCACCGTGATACGCTCGATGACCTGATTTACAAAGCCGTTGCAATCTCTTTCCCCTTGTTGACGCTCATGATTATCGCCGGCGCTTACTGGGCCAACAAAACATGGGGCAACTACTGGAGCTGGGACCCCAAGGAAGACTGGGCGCTTATCACCTGGCTGACCTACGCGGGCTATATCCACATGCGGCTCACACGCGGCTGGCGCGGACGCCGGGCTGCCTATATGGCCATCATCGGCTTCGCGATCGTACTTTTCACCTTCTTCGGAGTGTCTTACTTGCTGCCCGGCCTTCACGCCTACGCCTGAGCGCAGGCATTAGGGATTGGGAGCCAGTGTCGCGTTACCGAAATAAGTGACACATATCGAGGCCCCCCGTCATGCTGAGCGCAGCGAAGCATCTGCAGTTCTTCCAGATGGATCGAAAATGCAGATTCTTCGCTGCGCTCAGAATGACATGTTTCACTTTCTTAAGTAACGCGACACTAGTGTCCTGAGTTGTTAGAAACATGACTAATTCACGGCGGCCCAGAACGCTCCATGCATTGCAAACAAGGCGGTTGCTGGTGTCTCAACCGCGAAAAGCGCCCCGAATTAGTA
>Ga0315282_10005831_pt1 | contig 20835 bp, 17 predicted proteins | sample YL17G07_20_MG_FD_203693 | JGI IMG/M metagenome (GOLD analysis project Ga0315282, IMG submission 203693) | Sediment microbial communities from Yellowstone Lake, YNP, Wyoming, USA - YL17G07_20 | ecosystem: Environmental > Aquatic > Freshwater > Lake > Sediment | place: USA: Wyoming | collected... | reverse complement strand
TAAAACGTTCGTGACGAAAACGCTTAAAGCAGTTAGTCGCCACTCTGATTCCGATCAGCATCTGCGGCGGGTTGTGGAAATGTCCGTTTCAAAGCTTGAGGAGCATGTTTATCTGATTGATACTGAGACTGCTGGAATCAAGAATTTCATCGCAAGCTACGTTTTGAAAGGAGAGCGGGTAGCAATGGTTGAGACGGGCCCAACGTCTTCTGTGCCCAATCTGCTTGCAGGCCTGAAACAGTTGAAGGTGAAGCCTGAAGACGTTGCCTACATTGCGGTTTCCCACATCCACCTTGACCACGCTGGAGGGGTTGGAGCTTTACTAGAGCATCTGCCTAAGGCTAAGGTCATTGTTCACCCCAGAGGCGCGCCTCATCTGGCTCATCCTGAGAAGCTTTGGGAACAATCAAGGATGGTCCTCGGAAGCATAACTGAATTGTACGGTGAACCTGAACCTGTTCCTGAAGACCGGATGCTGGCAGCGGCTGACGGGACGATTTTCGACGTTGGAAACGGAGTAAGCCTAAGAGTTGTGGAGACGCTTGGGCATGCTTCGCACCATCAAAGCTACTATGAACTGCCGAGTCAAGGAATCTTCACTGGAGACGCTGCTGGCATCTATCTAGGCGGGGTAGATGTGGTTGTGCCGACGACGCCTGCGCCGTTTCGGCTGGATGCTGCCTTGGCTTCATTGGATAAGCTGCTGAGCCTCAAGCCTGTGAATCTTTTCTACAGCCATTTCGGCAAAGCGCCTGACCCAGCTGGAAAACTGCAGACGTATGCGCAGCAGCTCAAGCTGTGGGCAACGATTGCGAAGCAAGGATTAGACAACGGTGAAAGTTTCGAATCCATAAGTAAGCGGATATTTGAAAGAGATAAGGCGGTTCGAGAAGCCTTGGAGTACGTTAAGGTTCATCCGATTCTGAGTGATACCGTCCTCACACACAGCGTGCAGGGCGTTGTGGATTTCGTCCAGAAATATGGTCTGGCTTCAAGATGAAACTGTTTTGGTTTTGACGCCAAAATCGTTTATATTGCCGCTTCATCTTCTCTTGTGATTAGGTGCCAAAAATGGGTGAAGAAGAGAGTCGCTCTCCTACCGAGAAGATTCCGCTCGAAAAAGTCAACGATTACGCATGGCGCATTCCCCAGTACAAGCAAGCCATGAGAGTTCCAGGCATGGTCTTCTCGGACAAGAACCTGTTGAGCAAGATGCAAACTGATCGAACTCTTCAACAATGTGTGAACGTTGCATGTTTGCCAGGTATCTACAAGTACTCCATAACCTTGCCAGATGGGCACGAGGGCTACGGTTTTCCAATAGGCGGCGTAGCAGCAACAGATTATGATGAGGGCGTCATCAGCCCCGGCGGGGTCGGTTATGATATTAACTGTGGGGTTCGTTTGCTTACCACGAATCTTTCCGAGAAGGACATAAGGCCGAAGATTGTGCAACTGGCAAATGTCATCTTCGACAATGTTCCGTGCGGGCTTGGAAGTCGCCGAAAAGACTTCAAAGTGACTCTTCACGACTTGGACAGGCTGGTCACGGAAGGCGTTCAAAACGTTATTGACCAAGGACTGGGTTGGCCTGAAGACGCTGAGCACTGTGAAGAACGGGGTTGCATGAAGAACGCAAATCCCGACAAGGTCTCGGCAACGGCGAAGAATCGGGGGCTGACGCAGATCGGCACCTTGGGTTCTGGAAACCATTTCTTGGAGATTCAGAAAGTGGACAGAATCTGCGATTCGAAGACGGCCAAGACTTTCGGGATTGACCATGAAGGGCAGGTCACTGCCATGATTCACTGTGGCAGTCGCGGTTTCGGCCATCAGATCTGTTCAGACTATCTACGTGTTATGGAACGTGCTGTTCAGCGGTACAAGATTGTTCTGCCTGACAGGGAGTTGGCGTGTGCGCCTGGCAAGAGTCAGGAGGCAGAGGACTATTATCAGGCGATGGCTTGCGCGGTTAACTATGCGTTTGCGAATCGCCAGACGATCATGCATTGGGTGAGACAGAGTTTTCAGCAGGTTTTCAAGGAAGACGCTGAGAGGTTCGGGCTGAAGCTTGTGTACGACGTTGCTCACAACATTGCGAAGATTGAGGAACACAAGGTTAATGGAGAGCAAAGGAAGAAGGTTTGGGTTCACAGGAAAGGTGCGACGCGAGCGTTTCCAGCTGGGAACCCGGAGCTTCCTCCTGATTACAGCAGTGCTGGTCAGCCTGTGCTTATCCCTGGAAGTATGGGGACAAGCTCTTGGCTTTTGGTGGGCACTGAGAAGGCGATGGAAATCAGTTTCGGCTCCACGGCTCATGGCGCGGGGAGAATGATGAGCAGGAGTGCGGCGAAGAGAAACTATTGGGGCGGCGACATTAAGAAGGCCTTGGAGCAGCGCGGAATCTACGTCAGAGCAGCAAGTGCCATAGTTCTGGCAGAGGAAGCAGACGCTGCGTACAAGAATGTGGACGTTGTTGCAGACGTGAGTGACAAAGTGGGCATTGCCACGAAGGTGGCAAGGTTTGTGCCCATAGCTGTGGTGAAAGGCTAATCTTTTTTCCTTCTATCTTTGGTCTCGGTTTTTGACAATGTCTTCTCTTTCTTTTCTGATCAGTTCCTTTTCTTCTGTCGAATGTGCCTTGTGCAGTTCCTTCATGTACCAAGTTCTTTCTCTGGCGTAGTAGATGCTTATGGCTATCCCGAGACAGAGCAGGACGAAGCCGAGCACGGTCGCAGACAGGCCTAGGAGGTTGTATGGCTGCGGTGCGAGGTTGTATGGGATTATCAGGAACCAGTTCGGGTTCTCGCCCTTTGTGAGGGTTATGATCTGACCACCCACAAAAAATATTGAACCTATGGTGGTTACGAAGTATCCGACGGCTTCGTTGTGTCTTGATTCTTCTGCTTTTTCGTGGAGGTATTCGCTGAAGAGCATTTGATCAACAGGTTTGACTAGGTGGCTAGTGTTGTATAAGTTTTATTACTGGTTTCGAATAGTGTTTTCCTTGCTGAGTGGTCTGGGATGCCGTTCAAAGACCAGTGCGGGCTGTGCAAAAGAGTGCTTTCGTACAGGCTTCTCAAACGATGCTACAGGTGCGGGCGCCTCTACTGCAGGGACTGCATGGTTCCTGACGTTTCCACGGGTGATCCGACAAGGTTGTTGTGCCTTAACTGCGCTCGGAGGACGGTCTCGCCGAGGATAGTTTCCAAGTATGGTGGGCTGGCTGGCTATCTGAAGTTCAGAGGCTCCTTTACGAACACTGTTAGGCTGAGCTTTGCGCGGATGGACGGGATTATTGGAGACAACTTGCCGATGGAAGCGTACAAGACTGAAAGCTGGTGGGGCAACCTGGCCACAAACGTTCATGCCAAGGCTTGGCTGGACGCAGGCTGGAATGTTGAGGAGGTGAACCTGAAAGAGGGGTACGTGGTCTTCAGAAAGGTCAAAGAGCTGCAGCCAGCAGGTTTCAGGAAGAAAAGAGCTTCGCATAGTGAGATTAAGAAGTCGTTCACTCCTGTTCATGTTCACATTCCCAAGCCCAGAACACCGTCAAAGACGAAAGTGTCGAAGCTCTATGCTCGAATTAGGAATCTGGAGCGGCGGAGAACTTCCATGCTAATGTATCATGGCAGTTTCAGGCCTAAGCCGAAGCATGAGAAGCGTTTGTTCAAGCCTGACGAGAAGCCGTCACAGTAGAAAGGCCAGAGAGAATTTTTATCTAGCTCACTCTATGCTATTGTAGTGCGTCACGGCAAATGGGCGGTCGTGGTCTAGACTGGTTTAGGACACAAGCCCTCCAAGCTTGTAATCCCGGGTTCAAATCCCGGCGACCGCACTATACGATTGATTGAGGGTTTGTGCGTGCGCAACAGCTGTAGGCCCCTCTATTAGGATACAAATATGCAGGGCAATGTTGATAGGCAAGAGGTTCTTTTGGTTCTCCACGGTGCCTAGACCCCCTATATATAGATTGGACTTTCTGTTCATTGAAACTATGATGCTGCGAACGCCTCGCAGGTAAGATGTCATCCTAGTGCCGCTATTGCCATTATTGTGAATGGTGCGGCCATGCTCAGTGTGAAGCCGCTGCTGAACGCCGCTATCAACGAGTCAGAACCGCAGTAACGAACAATCACGGGCAACGTAGTATCCATCGTCGTTGCTCCGCCCAACGCTATTGGAGCATACTTGTCTATCTTAACTGTCAAGGAAATAGTGACTATTGTCAGTAGTTCTCTCAGAAAATTCACCACAAATCCCAAGGCGCCCCACTGGGCGCCGAATAGCTGACCAACCAGAGGACCAGCCAGCGTGTACCATCCGTAACCAGCTGTCACCGTCATCGTTTTGACAACATCCAGACCTAGAACCAACGCGCTCACGGTTCCGCCCAGAATACTGCCAAGCGCAACTGCGAGTGGGATGACCAGAATTTTCAATCCTGTCTTTCGCATCTTACTGACCGACTCCTTATCCAGCCCAAACACTAAGCCCATCACGAACAGCAACACAATCAGCGCGCCGTTAAAGACGTAATCAGAAACCCAAAAGCCAGCATCAACACTCCCCCAGTTACTGTTCAAGTAACCTACCACAATCCCCAGCACAAGCGCAGAAACAATATACTTAATCATTCCAACGCACCAGCTTCATAGCCGCCCACACAAGAACCACGCTGAACCCGAGAACAAAAACCAAAATCATAACAGCGTCTAACCCAACCTCAGGCAGCGACCTCAGCAACGGACCGTTCGAGCCAATTCCAAAACCGAGCGAGAAAATCAAAACTATGATGACGCCGAGCGAAACCTTGCCAAGATTAACCTTCCTTCTCTCCCGCAACAGATAGCCGAACGATATGCCAATAACCAGCGGAACCACGAGGTAAAGCATTCGAAGATCAATCACGAATCCTGCACCAGCCCGAACCGAACAGTCAGCTAGTATCATCTGCTTCAGATTTAATCTTTCTCGACTCGGAACGTTCGAGGAAGAAAAAGGGCGGAGAAAAAACAGGTCCATGATTGCTTTACTAAGCTTCTTCGAAGAACTCCTGCGCCCTCGGCGGCAGTTCGCTTAAGCCCCTGCGTTCGCGTATCTGCTTTATTATTTCAGCCTGCATCTGTTCTGGGACAGGAGCCCACCTGCTGAACTGCGTCGCCCAGAACGCTCTGCCCTGAGTCGAAGACCGCAACTCGTCGGCAAGCCCGAAAGACTCTGAAACGGGCATTTCAGCCTTAACGATTATCATGTCTTCTTCGTTGGTCATATCCAAGATCTTTCCGCGTCGTTTCTGCACTATCGCGATGACGTTGCTCACGAACTCGTTCGGAACCTTGCACTCAAAACTAATCAAAGGCTCCAAAAGCTTCGGATCGCTGAGCAAGAAAGCACACCAGATCGGACGCCAAGTCATGGGCAAAATCTGCGCTGGACCGCGGTGCACTGGGTCTTCGTGAACCGTCACATCTTCCAAGTTTATCTTCAACCCGTACGCAGGCTCCTTCGCCAAGACCGAAGTGAACACGGCCTCGCGGAAGCCTGACTTAATGTGGTCCATAATCTCTTCAACGTACTGCCTGCCTTTGATCCTATTGACAAGAATATTGTTGCCCTCAATCGCAACAACGTTCTTCGCATCGTCAGTTTCCCAGCCGAAACCCTTCAACGTCTTGGCTCTATCGTCACGCGTCTGATTCTCAGAAATCTTTCCAGATCTTAAGGCCTCAATGATGTCTTCAGGCAACTTCTCCATCGTCACCCACAGCTTGTTATGCTTGTTGGGGCTCTTGCCCATTATCGCCGGGCCCTCATAGTCATGACTGACCGTCTCACGATAAATCACAATCGGCTTGCTAATCTTAACCTTCAAACCTGCCTCCTGCATACGGTAAGCCGTGATTTCCAAGTGAAGCTCACCCATACCGCTCAACAGATACTCGCCGCTTTCCTTGTTGATCAGAAAGTGCAAATTCGGGTCTTCAGTCGTCAACTTGTGCATGACCTTATCAAACAGAGGCAAATCCTTCACATCGGCAGGCTCAACTGCCACCGTAACTACAGGGTCGGAAACGTACTTCAACCCTTCAAATGATTGTGTTTCTGAGCCCTCTTCGGCGACAGTTTCGCCCACGTGAATCGAAGGCAAGCCAGAGAGCGCCGCAATGTTCCCGGCTGGAATCCTGTCAACTATGACTCTGTCTGCAGCCATGCTCATGTAAACCTGCTGAATGGTGCCCTTCTGTCGACTGGTCATGAGCTGAACAACCTTCCCCTTCTCTACTGTCCCGCTGAAGACTCGCCCGATGGCGACTAGGCCGCTGTGAGGATCGACCTCGATAGTTGAAACACACATTAAAAGCGGCCCATTAGGGTCAACCTTTGCCATGCTCTTACCAACTGGACTGTTCGGATCGCCTGGCCAAATCTGGCCCTGCCTGTACGATTGCGCCTGCAACGGGTTTGGCAAGTGCTCAACGAACATGTCCAGAATCGGCTCTTGGACAGGGGCTTTCTTACTCAAAGCATCAACTTTCCATTGAACCTCATCATGCTCACCCGCGTAGGCATCAATAATCTCCTTGAACGTTACACCCTTCGCCTTCATGTGAGGCAAGTTCAAACCCCACTTGTGAAGGGCTGAACCGAACGCTACAGACCCGTCTTCAACCTTGACCTGCCAATCCTTCTTATGCTCAGCCGGCGCATACTTTTCAATGAGGCCGTTCACCCTTGTGATGATTTTCGCAAACTTTCGCTGTATCTCCTCAGGTGTCAACTTGATCTCTTTTATCAGTCTGTCAACCTTGTTAATGAAGAGAATCGGCTGGACTCTTTCACGCAACGCCTGCATCAAAACCGTCTCGGTCTGTGTCATGGGACCTTCCACGGCGTCAACCACAACAAGCGCACCGTCGACCGCCCGCAAACTCCTAGTGACTGCACCGCTGAAGTCTATGTGGCCGGGCGTGTCAATGAGGTTTATGAGGTACTCTTTTCCCTGAAAAGTGTGAGCTAAGCTGATGTTTGAAGCGAAGACGGTCATCTGCCTCTTCTGCTCAAGCTCCCAAGAATCGAGGACAAGCTGTTGTCCAGCTCTCTGTTCACTGATAATGCCCGCTGCAGCCAGAAGACTGTCTGAAAGCGTAGTTTTTCCATGGTCCACGTGGGCTATGATGCTTGTGTTCCTAATCATCTCTGGATAATTCATCAGCTTCTGGATTTCTTCGACCTGTCTGTAGCGAACCATGAGTTTTCACTGCTCAAAGATAAGCTACATGGAAGTAAAAAATGTCGCCTATTAACTTTTTGTCGTTGTCTTTAGAATGCATGCCGACAGAACCTGAAGCCGTCACTATTGACTTGTAGGTCTGCGGGCATGTGTCAGCTGCAGACTTCTAGGGTGTTCTTTTGGGCAAGAAATATGAGTGCAAAAAACACGCAGCATAAACCATGCTCTGACTGAAACGGCAAAAAGCATAAACATTGGTTTTTGACTAGTCATACTTCTGAAAACTTTGTTTCAGATGATGATTGAGTAGTGGTCAGGGCACAACCTCTTTGATGGCGTAAGAAAGGGTCGCTGACGAGACGCATTTCGCTTTTCTCTTATCCTGACAGACTATTCCAGTTCTGGTTGAGGCTCTCCGTCTTTACGGTTTTTTGATGGCCAGTAAAATCGTTATTCCATGAACGCCAGCAGCGTTTCCGCCGTTTTCTTGTTCACGTAGAAACCTTTTCTTGACAGCCGTCTAACTCCTAAAAGCATGAGAACATTCTTGAGCGGTATAGGCGTAGCTGCTTCGTGCAGGTTCTTGAACCTAACGAAGGAAGCCTTCAGTCTATCTCCCATGAATTGCTTGAACTGCTCTCTAGAGTTCAGAACTGATTCGGGGCCGTACTCCTTCCATAGTTCTTCAGAGTTGCCAGTTTTACGTTCTACAAACTCTGCATAACCAGCTATTTCTCCAATGGGTTTAGCCACGTAGAACAGAATCAGAGATGTGTCTTTTGGCGGCGCCAACCCTTTCTGCACGTAAGATTGTGTTTTCTTTCCTTGAAGGTTTCTGCGATGGAATTCCTGCCACCACTTGTTCTGAATCATCATGACGAATGCATATTTTTCATCCATTGGACCACCCACATAGCAACTGTCAATACGCGGTTCGCCATTTAAGACTTTTTTAACCTAGAAGTACATCGCTAGTTCCGATTAGTTTAAATGTAAGTGCTTGTCAATGTAAACAGCAAAATATTGGTGACCGACACAAAGCTGTTCAGACAGCTGGAACAGCATTTTGCGAGGACGATTCAAATGAAGGCTCCGAAAGAAGTGTTGACGCAAGAAAACCTTTCACGGCTTCACGATTTCCTAGGTCACCGCCTAGACCGCGTCACCAGTTCCAAGGGACCGTAGTTCTAGCAGTCTTTTCGAATTTTTAGGTAGGGGTCTGTTTGAAGGATGCCGCTGGTCTGCATGTCAAAGAGCTTTTCGATCTCCTAGCAACATCGCCTCAAGGACTGACCTCAGAGGAAGCCGCCAAACGACTTGCTAAATGCGGTCCTAACACGCTGATTGAAAAGAAACGCGCTTCGATCGCCTACAAATTTATTGCAGACCTCAAAGACCTGTTCGGGGTTCTGCTGCTTTTCGCCAGCTTGCTTGCTGCCTTGGGCGGCATGTGGGAACTGAGCCTCATCATCCTACTCGTAGTGTTGGTGAACACGGTTTTCGGTCTCTTCCAGGAGTGGCGAGCCGAAAAAGCCATGGAAACTCTGAAAAGCTGGATGCCTGAATACGCCAAAGTCGTCCGAGACGGAGAACTCAAGAAGATACTCGTAAATGAGCTGGTTCCAGGTGACCTCATTGTCTTAGACGAGGGTGACCGCGTTCCCGCTGATGCAAGGCTGATCGAAGCCTTCGACTTGTGGACGAACAATGTTCCGTTAACAGGTGAATCTGAACCGCAACCGCGAAGTGCCAAACCGATAAAGGTTGTTGATACGACATTCCTCGATGTGCCAAACCTCGTGTTCATGAGCACGAGTGTCGCAAAAGGACAAGGCAAGGCCGTCGTAATTGAGACAGGCATGGACACGAAGTTCGGGCAGATAGCCGGTTTGACTCAAGAGATAGCTGAAGAATCCAGTCCGCTACAGAAGGAAATCGCTTACACTGCCAAATACGATTTTATTTTGGCCATAACAGTCGGCGTCATCTTTTTCTTGGTCAGTGACATTTGGCTTCATGCAAGCATCTACAGCAGCATCCTGTTTATGATAGGCGTCATGGTGGCATGCGTCCCAGAAGGATTGCAAGTCACAGTTTCAAGCGCCTTAGCTATCAACGTTCTCAAGATGGTAAAAGAAAACGTCCTTGTCAAACGCCTCTCCTCTGTCCAGACTCTAGGCAGCGTGACTGTGATCTGCACAGACAAGACCGGTACAATCACCACTGGAGAAATGACCGTCAAGAAAATATGGATCAGTGACAAGGTGGTAGAAGTCTCAGGCGCCGGATACACTCCTACTGGTAGCTTCCACCGCGACGGCAAAACGCTGGAAAAAGAGGAACCTCAAACAGTGGAGAAGCTTCTTGAAATCTCAGCCTTGTGTAACAGTGCAAAGGTCGAGCCACCGTCTGACAGAAACAAGTCTTGGAGCATCGTTGGCGACCCAACCGACGGAGCACTGCTTGTCGCGACGCTGAAGTACGGACTCAACGTGCAGAGCATGCTGGCACAAAAGCCAATTATCCACATCATACCTTTTGACTCGAAAAGAAAAAGAATGACCACGCTCCACAAGTGCCAAAATAGAATATGTGCTTACTCGAAAGGCGCTCCAAGAAGCATCCTCTCGGCGTGCAACAAGATAGTCGCTGAGAACGGAATCGTAGGTTTGACAAGCGGGCACATGAATTCTGTTGAAGCGAAACTTCATGCGTTCGCAAACGAGGGCCTGCGCGTTATAGCCATAGCCTACAAGGAACTACCTGAAAATGAGTCTTTCAAGAGCAAAGACGTTGAGAAAGACATGATTCTCGTCGGCCTTGCCGCCATGAAAGACCCGCCCCGCCCCGAGGTCAGGGGAGCAGTGAGGCTGGCAAAGCAGGCAGGCATAAAAACTGTGATAATAACAGGAGATTATGGTCCGACAGCGCAAGCCATAGCAGAAGAAGTAGGCATCGTTGTGCAAGAAAAATCCCACATAATACGGGGGATTGACCTAGAAAAGATGGAAGACTCGCAGATCGTGGACGAGGTTAAGAAGGAAAACGTCATTTTCGCGAGAGTTTCGCCTGAACAGAAACTCAGGATTGTGACCGTTTTGAAACGGCACGGCGAGATTGTTGCCGTCACGGGAGACGGGGCAAACGATGCGCCTTCGTTGAAAGAAGCAGACATAGGTATCGCTATGGGTGCTTCGGGGACAGATGTTGCGAGAGAAGCGGCAGACATGGTTCTGCTGGATGACAGTTTCGCCTCCATAGTCAAAGCAGTCGAGTCTGGACGCACAATCTATGAAAACTTAAGAAGGTTCATGGTTTACGTTTTTTCACACAACTGCGCTGAGCTTTTCCCTTACATGCTCTACGCCGTGCTAGGCATACCGCTCCCGCTTCTTGTTGTGCAAGTTCTGGCCATAGACCTCGGCATAGACGTTATACCCTCACTGGCTTTGAGCCGTGAGCCGACTGAAGCAGGCATAATGGAGGAACCACCGCGGAGCGTCAAAGAACGTCTGTTCAACAAGAAAGTGTTCCTCCGCTCGTTCTACATTGGATTGATAATTGCGGCTGGCGCAATGGTGGGATGTTTGTCTGTTTGGGCGGCTGGCGGATGGCACTTAGGAATGTCGCTGCGTGCAGATGACGTTGTCTACGTCAAGGGTACGACGATGACGTTTGCTGGCATAGTCGTCGCTCAGGTCGGCAATGTTTTCGCCTGCAGAACGAGCAAGGCGTCTATATTCAAGACGAGTCTCAAAAGCAACAAGTGGATATGGCTGGGCGTAGCCTCCCAACTCACTATAATATCCGCCATAATTTACATCGCTCCCTTACAGGCATTGTTCGGCACCACCGCGATAGGGTTAACAGAATGGGCATTTCTGGCAATTCTCGCCTGTGTTGTAATCTTTGCAGAGGAAATCAGAAAATGGTTTGCGAGAAGACTGGCCAAGTAACGGTTAAGGCTGGAACCATGTTTGGGCGTGAAGTTTTTATGAGCAGTCTGCCTATTTACCGATGATGTCTGGCAGAGAATTTTTCATAAGCCGTTATCAAGAACTGGGCTGGAAATACGAGGATGTTGAGCTTAAGCAGGCAATCAGAATAAACTCCATGAACGCGGAAAAAGCAAGTCTCCTGAAAAGGCTGGAATCGCGTGGAATAGAACTTGAAAAAATCCCTTTTCTCGAAGACGGCTATTGGATCTGCAAATCAAAATTCTCAGTTGGCGCAACTTCCGAATACCTCCTAGGCTTGTACTCAATCCAAGAGGCAGCCGCCCAAATCCCAGCTACACTGTTTACGCAACTGAAAGACAAAACAGTGCTGGATGCTTGCGCTGCCCCTGGAGGGAAAACAGTTCAGCTAGCTGACTTGATGAAAAACACGGGGGCGATAATCGCCTTGGACATTGAGAAGCATAGACTGACTGCACTTTCGAACCAGTTGGAACGATGCCGCATAGAAAACACGATAACCTATAATCTAGACGCAAGGCAAGTGTCAAGATTGGACACTAAGTTCGACAGAATCCTTCTAGATGTCCCGTGCTCAGGCAACTTCGCAACCGACAAAGACTGGTTCAAAAGAAGAACAATCACAGACGTGGAGAGAAACGCGAAGCTTCAAAGAGAAATATTGACACGGGCAGCCAAGGTTCTGAAAGACGACGGAGAAATAGTCTATTCAACATGCTCGTTAGAGCCAGAGGAAAACGAGTTTAACATAGAGTGGGCAGTCAAAAACCTGAATGTTCAAGTTGAAGAGGTCAGATGCCACGGCGAGAAGGCGCAAACCAGCATTTTCGGGAAGCATCTGGAAGGCTCGATAAAAAACTGCAGAAGAATCTGGCCAGGCAGAACTCAAGGATTCTTTGCCTGCAAGCTCAAAAAGGTGCGCGCATAATGAAGCCAATAACGGATTTCGCACGTCAGCTAAATTCAAAAATCAGCCTCGACGAGGACTTGACAGTGAAGAAAAAGAACAGGTACTTCCTTCTGAACAAGACTCTGAAGCGCTTAGCTTCGAAGGATTTCTTTCATGCAGGAATGTACCTTGGAAAGGAGAAAGATGGAGTTTTCTTCCCTAGCTTCAACCTGTTAGCAATGATTGCTGACAAGAGAGCAAACAAGGTCGTTGTGGACGAGAAAACTGAGTGGCTGTTCATTTGTGGAAGAGACGTTTTCAAGCGAGGGATAATCAGAGTGATTGGTTCGGTGAAGAAAGGTAGCTACACGTTGATTCTGAACAGCTACAGTGAATGCCTCGGTTTTGGCAAAGCGCTCTCAGATCTGCATGAATTAAAGGAAGGTGCTGTGGTGAAGAACATCTTGGACGTAGGTGACTTCCTAAGAAGGGAAAGAAGCAGCTTCAAGACGCATTCTTAGCTTTTCATCTTGTCTATTATCTCTTCAATTTTCACTGTGCTTTGCTCTCTTTTCGCCAAGTCCCTAACAACAACCGCTCCTTCTTTCAATTCCCTTTCGCCAACCATTACTGCAAAGTCCATTCTTTTTCTGTCCGCATCCTCTAACGCCTTGCTCATTTTCCGTCCCATCACCTCAACCTCAGCCGTTACACCTGCACTTCTAAGCATCTGCGCGATCTTCAATGCCTCTCCGACCAACTCTTCCTTGATAGGGATAACCATAACCCTCTTCCTTTTCTCTGTTCCTAGCGAGGTTTCCTGCATCTGGATGCCAAGCATCATTCTGTCCAAACCATGAGCAACACCGACTGCCGGCGTCGGTTCCCCGCCGAACAATTCAACAAGCTTGTCATATCTTCCGCCGCCACCGAGGGCTACGTTCAAGTCAGGAATGTAGACCTCAAAAATCATGCCTGTGTAATACTCAAGCCCTCGCGCGAAGCCAGCGTCGACTGTCATGTCAATTTTGCTTCCGCTTTGTGAGACAAGCTTCAGAATCTCGTTCAAGTTGTCTGTCGCAGCAACAGCCTTCCCGTAGTCTTTGACGCACTTCTTCATCTTACCTACAATGTCGGAAACGTCGCTGCCTTTCAACTCTACTAATTCCCGAAGAACTGCCAAACACTTCTCTGACCCTCCTGCTTCTTCAACCACCTTAAAGGCGTCATCATACTGCTTTTTGTCCATCAACTGCATAGCCGTGTCCTGAACTTTGTCTTGCAGTTTTTCTTGACTCATTATTCCTCTCAAAACTCCAACATGCCCAACTCTGAAGGCGAAGTTCTTGAGGCAAGCAGTTCCCATCAGGCTGGCTGTCAGCATCAATATCTCAGCGTCTGCTTCTGGCTTGCTTGACCCTATCAGTTCAAAGTCCGACTGCCAAAACTCTCTGTAGCGTCCTCTTTGTGGTTCATCATACCGGTAAAGACTGCCTAAACAGAACAGCCTGTAGGGCCTTGGCTCGTTCCTCAAAGTCGTGGCAACAAGTCTAGCAACTGAAGGCGTGAACTCTGGTCGCAAAGCGACCATGCGACCGCCCAAATCTTTGAAGGCGAACATGCGCAAACGAACTTCTTCGCCTGCTTTCGCGGCCAGAAGCTCGTATGACTCCACGACTGGCGTCATTACTTCTTTATACCCGTAAAGCTCAGCTGTCTTTCTGGCTTTACCTTCCATGTATTTCATCATTTCGGCTTCTTCGGGCAGAAAATCCCTCATTCCTCGAACAGTTTTGAACTCAGGCATCTCACTATTTCTCCAATGTTATTTCAGAGTCAACTCGGATATGGAATAGTAAACTACTTCTCCTCTCCGATTCATAACCGCCAGAATCAGCTCCTTCTTGAGACTCAGACTCTGCCTTAACACGTTGGATAAATCCTCAACCGAAATAGGTTTTCCCTCTTGGAGACTCATGATCAAATACTTGGCAGTGTCCTTGCTGTAGTCTCCGCGGTCGTAAACTCGGAAGTCAACGCCTGAACCGAAACCTTCCCGCACAACGTACCCACGGCTTCTCAAATCCCGATAAACCAAGTACCCTGCCCAAGCATTTTCGTTAACAACTTTGTAATGCTGCAACAGTTCTTGAAATCCAACCGCTCTGTCTTTCTTACCCTTTACTTCCAGCACCCCTCTGTCCAGAAGGTAAAGTGCCTCGTAGAACGTGAGCAAAAGCTCCTTGCCTTCGGCGACGCCGTATCCTCTTGAGGAAAGCTCGTCCGCTGCTTGCTTCTTGCTGATTTTGACGCCTCTTTCTGCAAGTACCCCTCTTATTCTGAGTTCCGAGGAACTGACTGCTCTTTCATTGTTCTTACTCATGCAGGTTCTCAACCAATCTTCGCTAACGGTGCTTGGCTTTAAACTTAACAAAGTCTCGCTTATATAAAATGCCGTTTTCGCAAATAATCGCACTCACGTAATCGAGCGGGGTCACGTCGAAAGCCGGGTTCAGAACGTCAACTCCTTCAGCAGCGATCCGTTGCGAACCTATGTGTGTAACTTCTTCAGGTTTTCTCTCTTCAATGATGACTTGAGCCGATGCGTGTTTGAAGTCAAAGGTGGATGTTGGAGCAACAACGTAGAAGGGAATCTTGTGTTCTTTGGCCAGAACCGCCACCGTGAAAGTTCCAACCTTGTTGATAACTGCATCTCTGACTATCCTGTCTGCACCGACCATGACCTTGTCAACCATTCGTTTGTACATTACATAGCCAACCATGCTGTCAGTGATTAACGTGACTGGTATGCTGTCACGTTTGAGTTCATAGGTTGTCAATCTTGCTCCCTGCAAAAGCGGACGAGTCTCAGTAGCCATGACTCTGACTCGTTTGCCCTGCTCCCACGCAGCTCTCACGACACCTAGAGCAGTGCCATACTCAACAGTAGCCAGAGCCCCAGCATTGCAGTGAGTCAGAATAACATCTCCGTCAGCAACGAGGTTGGCGCCGAATTTGCCAATCAGACGGTTTGCTGCTACATCCTCATCAGCAATTTTCTTCGCTTCCTCAACAACGAAGGCAGCCAAGTCCCCAGTGTTTCCAGTATAGCCTTTCGCCTTGTCCAAAATCCTGTCCAACGCCCAGAAAAGGTTGACTGCCGTAGGCCTCGTTCGTCTAATCGTTTCCGCTGCTTCTTCCAGTTCATCAACAAGTTGCTCTTTGCTCCTCGCTTTCGAATTGTGAGCCGTTAAAGCAAGGGCGAAAGCTGCAGCCGCCCCCAAGAGTGGTGCGCCTCTGATCTTCATGGTTCTTATCGCTTCAGCCACGTCCTCACAGTTTCTCATCTTGATGGATACTGTCTCGTTTGGAAGCTTTGTCTGATCTATCGTTTTGACGGTTCCATTGTGCCATTCTATCGTCCGCAAGGTTGGGCCTCAAATAACGGTGTATGCGTTAACCGTATAAGATTTGTCAGCAAGAAAGGAAAGCTATGAAAGCAGAAGACCTGAGAGCGTTCGTTGAAAGCCGAGGACAAAAGTACTCTGAGATTCTGGGCATAGATATCTCAGAAGGGAAAGAAGAGGAGATTTTCAAATGGTTCCTGGCATCCTTGTTGTTCGGGGCACCTATAACGGAATCATCTGTTATCAAGACTTACAGGTGCTTCCAGAAACACGGTGTTTTGACGCCGAGCCAAATCCTCAAGATAGGTTGGGATGATTTGGTCAAGATATTGGATGAAGGTGGTTACACGCGTTACGACTTTAAGACCGCAGACAAGCTTCTGGATGTTGCTCGAAATCTCACGGAAAAGTACAGTGGAATCCTCTGCCTCATTCACAGCGAGTCTTCTGACGCACATGATTTTGAGAAGCGGTTAAAAAATTTGGGGAAAGGTGTCGGCGACGTGACGGTGAGCATTTTTCTTAGAGAACTGCGCGACGTCTGGGAAAAAGCCGATCCGAACCCGACTGCGCTAGTAGTCCTTGCGGCTCAAGAACTTGGAATAGTGAAGAACGATGCGACGGCTGAAGAAGCTTTAGAACAGCTGAAAGCTTTCTGGGCTAGAAACAAGATTCGTAGAAAGTCTTTCGTCAATTTCGAAACTGCGCTGGTCAGAGTGGGAAAGGATTTTCGGAAAAAGAGAAGGCACAACTCGCTCCTGACTAATAGTGGGCACTCTGGTCGTAGGGTGCCTTGACGTACGTAATGACTTCTACGGGGCAGTCGCCGGAAAGCTTCAGCGCTTTCTTCCATTCGTCCCCGACAGCAATGAGCGAGAAGACTCCTGACATCTCAGCCCGTGCCTTCCGCACCAAGTTTATCAGTGCGGCTTGGGTTTCTCCCGTCTTGATCATGTCATCAATCACGAGGACGCTGTCCCGCTTCTTGATCGCATCTTTCGGAATGTAAAGTGTCATGGTCACTCCTGAACCCCTGAGCACGTAGGTTTCTTCCAAGAAGGCCTTGACGCCAACTTCCTTATTCCTTTTTGCTACTACAAGGTTTACCCCGAGAGCGTTGGAAACCATTGTTGCCAATGGAATTCCGTCAACGGCGGCTGTCAAGACTTTCGTCACGCGTTTTCCAGCGAAATTTGCGAGTGCATGATTAGCCGCCTGTTGAAGAATGTTGAAGTCTCCTATGATCTCGGTATTGTCGAAATACCCGTCCTCATCGAATTTTATTCTGCTTCGCAATTCGGTTTCTAAACCGACAAGCTTCGTCAGTACTTTCCACAGCTGCTTCGCGCGTAAGGTGTTCGGCAAGACATGTCCCTTCGCATATCTGCTTAAGACGGTAACGGGCAAACCAGTCTTGGAAGCTAACTCTCGGTAAGTAATGTTTCTCTTGTACTTCGCCGTTCTGAGCAGTTCAATGGTCATTAGGCGAAGTTTCAAATCGTCTGCATGTGTGCTCATAACAGTCCCTTACACAGTATTGAGTCAAATCTTAAAACACTTACGATTTATTATTGCAATGCTAATTTAAAATTTCCGCTCGCAACTCGAACAGCGCACTGTTTCTGTTGACTTAGAGGTGGTGTTGGCGGATCCGCTGGGATTTGAACCCAGGACTTTCGGCTTTCCTCAGCGTTCCAGCCTTAGAAGGCCGACGCGCTTTATGGCAACTCGTATCCATGCTGCGCTACGGATCCACACGACTTGATTTAAAAGACCTCAAATATAGTCTTATCTCTCAGACTGTAGGCTTCTAGGGTCGATTGGGGTAGAATAATCCTCTATAGAAGAGTTTACCTTAAAGTTTTTAAATGGATATCGCTTTATACATATTCGGGGAGGGGGGGAAGGGACATGTCGGAGATAAGGGTAAGCGGGGTTCCGATCCCTCTAGTGAACTACATAGACTTGATACGCAGTCGCAGGTCACCGTATTACGATATTGTCCAGTTTCTTTTGAAGGACATGGAGATGCATTATCAGAGAACTGGACAGGGTTCTGAAACAGTTTACGCGGTTAACCCTAGGATTTTGCAGGAAGAAGTCGAGAAGATAATTAATGATGACAGGTTAACCACGGTTAATGTTTGCCGCACTATTCTCGCGTTGTTGTATGGGAGTAACCTTAGCGAAGAGAAGGACTTCTACGTGACTACTACGAGTAGCGGTCGAAGAAACTACCACATCAAGGTCAATAACCGAACTCTGACTTCCATGAACAGAATGTTGTGACATTTGCCTATTCAATGTAGATTGCAGGTTTGAACGGCATCGAGAAGGCAGCCTTGTTTTTCGGATCATAGCGTTGGCTGTCTTCTTCGCTGTATACCACTACTTGTGCTTTCAACCGCTGTTTCAGAAAGTCCTTCGCGTCCTCAATCACCGCTTTCTCCTCCAACGCTTTCATCTTGAGCACCCTTCCTCTTCTGTCTTGAGGCATCCTGTTCACTTCTTTCAGTGCTTTTTGGACAAAATTGGCGATCTCTTTCACGTTCTTCTTCAAATCCTTTTCCGCTGCCAATTCCTTCATGATCTCGCTCATCTTAGCCTGTCTGTCGAGTGATTTTTCAAGCAATTTGTTGTAGACCTGCCATTTCCACTGACCAGCTGTGTAGTAGTAGATTCTCTTCGGGGCGATTTTTGTTGCTTTCAGGACGTTCATAGTGTCATCAATGACCTCCTTCACGAGGTTTTCCTGCTCTTCTGCAAGCGCATTGATCAGCTTCTTGTTTGCGGTTGGCCAACTGGCTAGAGAGCTGAAACTGTCATGATGCATTTGATTCCATAGTTCCTCAGCTATGTGAGGCGCGAAGGGTGCTAGTAGCTTCAGCCATGCTTCTAAGGCTTCTTGCAGAATTTTCGTGTCACTCTTTCCTTTGCGGTGTGTGTACCAGCGGAAGTCGTTCCATATTTCAAATAGCGCTGTCTTCAAGGCGGTTCTTGTCTTCATCTGTTCAAGGTTTTCGGTCACTTCGATGATGCGTCGTTGTAGAATACTTATCAGCCACTTTTCGAGAGGTGTATCTTCGTTGGTCTTGTCGCCTTCGATTATGGTTCTTGCATAGTTGTAGAATGATTCAAGCTTGTTTTTGATGTCCTTGGCATTTTCGGCTCGGTAGTCAGGGTCGTCCATGCCCTCGGCTCCCATCATCAGCGCACATCTTGTAGCATCTGCCCCGTAGCACTCAATCAGGTTCTTCATGGTTTCAAAATTGCCCTTCGACTTGTGCATCTGCTTCCCTTCCACCATGAGCATGCCATTCACGCCGATCGCCCTAGGCCAGTATTCAGGCGGAAAGAGGGCAGTGTGGTGGAAGATGAAGAAAGTCAAGTGATTCGGAACTAGCTCCTTCGCTGAGACTCTAAGATCCACTGGGTACCAGTACTGGAATTCTCTTCGCATTTCCTCAAACAGTTTGGTTTCTATTCCTGTCTGTGTAGCCAGCTGTTCCACGTTTCCCTTTCCGCTGAATATGTAGTCGAATACTTCACTTGTCAAGGCTTCTGGCCTGATTCTGTTCTGGTTTATGTGCTTGTTTATGGTGTAGAAAGCCATGTATATCGTGGAGTCGCTCAAGCTTTCGATGATCCATCCTTTACCCCATGGCAAAGGTGTGCCGAAACCCGTCGTTCTTGCGCATGCCCACTCCTTCAGCCAGTCAATCACTGTCAGGAACCATTGAGTCGCCGTATCCGGGTAGATCTTCATTCTACCCAAAGCTTGCTTAGCCTTGTCTTTCCATTCCTTGTCAGAGTAGTTCAGGAACCACTGGTCTTGGAGCACCTTTACTATGCATTGAGTCATGCAACGGCAGACGATCTGTTGGGGGAGGTCATACATAGAGTCCGCGATCCTGCGGGTCTTAAAATCGTCGATGAGGTTCTCTTTGACGTCTCTGACCTTTTTTCCCGAATATCTTCGGCAGTTCTCTTTCAACACCCCGCCATGAAACTCCCTCTTGTACAGCTGATTAGTGGCTTCATCTGCTTTTGGGTCATTCTGGTCTTTCACGTCTAGCTGCTGTACAATTTCGATGGCTGGGTATTCGCCGTATCCTTCAACTTGGATGAGCGAGATGGGTTTTATTGCTTTGACGGTTTCTGGGTCTATGTTGAATTCTCTTAGGCGTTCTGGGTTTTCCTGAAGGTCTTTGAAGGCTAGCCAGTCGTAGGGTGCGTGGGCTGGAACGCTGTACACTACGCCTGTGGCCTGATTTGGATCTATGAACCATCCTGGCAGTATCGGAAGCTTACTCTTAGTCTCGGGGTTCTCGCACGTCTTTCCGATCAGGTCTCTGCCCTTGAGTGCTCTGTTTATCTTGACGCTACGGCCTTGCTCTTTGAGTTTCTCGGCCGCCTGTTGGCTTATTATCCATTTTTCGTTGCCGACTGTAACCTCTACATATGTGGCGTCTGGGTTTAGCCAGATGTTTGTGACGCCGTAGATTGTTTCAGGTCTGAATGTAGCGGCGGGCAAGAATGTTTCTTTGTCCAGTTTGAATTTTATGAGCGTGTATTCTTCTGGTGTGACGCCTTCGCCTATTTGCCGGTCGTGGTCGCCTGTTGGGCTTTGGCATTTTGGGCACCAGACCACGGGATGCGTGCCTTTCGTGACGTATCCGAGTGCTCTAAGCTTTTCGTATTGCCACTCGATGAATTTCTGATAAGTGGGCATTACCGTGTTGAATTCTCTTCGCCAGTCTATCGAGAAGCCCATCTTCTTAGCGGCTATGCGTCCTTCGTTTGTGTAGTAGGCTGCCATGTAAAGCGGGTCAACAAACTTTCTGAGCTCTTCTTCTGGAACGCCATCAACTTCTCTCAACCCCCTGATGAAGTTCTTATCACCTTTGGCTACGCGACCACTAGCTCCTACTAGCGGTTGGCCTGTCCAATGCCACGCCCATGGGAAAAGGACATTGTAGCCTTGCATGCGTTTGAAGCGCGCGTAGACGTCCACTCGTGAGGCGGTGAAGGCGTGGCCCGCGTGGAGTGGCCCGTTCATGTAGGCGTATGGGAAGGTTACGAAGAACTTCGGTCTTGAGGGGTCTGGGTCGGCTTCGAAAATCTTGGCTTTTTCCCATTTCCCTTGCCATTTTTCCTCGATTGCTTTCAAAAATTCCATAAAGCTTTTTGAGTGGGTTCGCGGCGTATTAAAGGTTTTGTTATTACGGACAGAGAACACTATTCCTCACGTTTGACACCGCTAGATTAAACAGTGTAGACAAACATTAAACCTTTACTGTTTTGCGCCCGCGAATCTTTTATACTTAA
>Ga0315282_10005830_pt1 | contig 20837 bp, 18 predicted proteins | sample YL17G07_20_MG_FD_203693 | JGI IMG/M metagenome (GOLD analysis project Ga0315282, IMG submission 203693) | Sediment microbial communities from Yellowstone Lake, YNP, Wyoming, USA - YL17G07_20 | ecosystem: Environmental > Aquatic > Freshwater > Lake > Sediment | place: USA: Wyoming | collected... | reverse complement strand
AAAGCTTGGCCACAAATTCCCTCCCAGATAGGGTTTTACAGTTCAGATAAAGGCTATCCACCACTCCTCGGCCTTTCGACCGTTGGGAGGGCAGGATAAAGAAATCGCCATCTTGGGAGCGCTGACGGCGCTTGGGATGCCGGCAAAAATCTGCCAAAGGGGTAATTACCTTCTCGTAGGTGAGGTTTTCTCTCACCAATCTCTGGGCGTTTGTCGAGGCGCGCCGAACCGCGTCCGTATCTTCGGCTACCAGCTTAACCACTTCCTGCAGCTGGGAGATATTCCCCGGGGAGACCAGCCAGCCCGCCTGATTCTGGCGAATCAGGTCGCTGAGTTCGGCATAGTCATTGTAGATCACCGGCAGGCCGGCCCACATGAATTCCACCGTCCGCGTAGTAAAGGCCATTTCCCGCTCCGGGTTGGAGGGCATGAGTTCAAAGGCGACATAAGCTTTTTGATACCACTTTAACAGTTGATCTCGGGAAATAGTGCCATGGAAGGTGACAATGGGGTTTTTCTCCATTTCTTCCTCGAAGGCATCGAATTGTCTCTTCTCTTCTGGATTGGTTTCGTGGCTGCCGCCAAATATTTCCAGGTAACAGTTGTTTACGCTCCCAAGGCACTGGGCCAGATCCAAGAGGGAGGGCATGGGGTTCAGCCAGGGATAGAACCCCCCGGCAAAGATAATAGAGCGATGCTCCAGGTCAGGTTGATGTGGCGGTAGCTCATCGGACATGGCTACGGGCATGAAGTGAATTTCCAGTTCATCCAGTGCCACCCCGGCCATGAGCAAAAAAGCCATGAAGTAATACCGCTGCCTTCGCCCGGCGCAGGTGAAAAAATCTGCCTCGGCTATGGTCCTCAACTTGGAAATGATACGATGCTGACGCCCCAGGGGTTCCCTGCCTCTGACCATCTGCTCAAACTCAATGATGTCAGGACCATGAAAATCCAGGGCTAGGGGTATCTCATAGTTTTTCTGCCAGAATTTCAAGGCCGGTTTGGTCAGGATAATGACATCCGGCTTTTCTTTCTCGATGATTTGCTCCTGGTTGAAAGGGTTCCAGAGTCTCTCTCGGGCTTCCGGGGGGATTTGCTCTCGAAAGATGCGGCTGAGGTAACATCCCTCGGGCATGGAATAGGCCACCTCGAACCCATGGGCGAGAAGACCCTGGACAATTTGCCAGCTCCGCAGTCCTCCCCCGGAAGTGGCCATGCCTTTCAGAGGCAACACGTCAGAACAGAAAACCAGCACTTTGGTCATATCGTATCCCTTTTCTTAAAGAGAAGCCGAACCTAGGCAAGGCACTCAGACAAAGACAGGACCATGCCCTGGACCAGGGTCCGGGAAGAAGCCCCAACCAGAGGCAGCCCTGCAGTCATAATCCGGAGAGAACTATCTCGAGAATCACCAAAGAGAGACCCCAAGACCTTTTAACCTCCCCCTGACAAAGTTAAAAGTCTTGCGAGTCGTGTTAAGGAGACCTTCTCTGCGGTAAAAATTCCACCCCTTTCTCAACAGGCTTTCAAATGTGTCCTCGGGGAGTTCGTACAAGTCATCACCGGGAAAGAGCCGCCTCCCCACGTTGGGTCGGCCATTGCTGACGTAAGAATAGATCTGGTCAATGCACAGGCAGTGCCGGCAGGGTAACATCCATTGGGATCGGGGGAGTTGGTACTTCCGGTAAAAGAAGGCTCTGACCTCTTGAATCATGGAGTTGTTATAAAGCTCGGCAAAGGTGTGTTCCTTCAGATTACCGAAGACAAAGGTGGAGCAACTGCCGCAACTTTCGAACTTGATCCAATCTTTCCCGTCAAACTCAGTGGTGGGGGGCTTGAAGAAGGGCCGGGTGAAGAACTCGCATACTCCTATGTCATCTTGGTCATCAGCCTTGATTCTGGTGACGCGCATATCATTGCTCCAGATATAGCCATCTTCCAGCTGCTCTTTGTTGCCAAAGATGTCCCCCTGGCGCACCTCATCAGAATATTTTTCATAACCCCGGTTGTCTGCTTGGGGCTGGGTGCGGGTAATCTCCTCGGACCGTTCCCTGGAGGTCTGGTCGATCCATGTGCCATCCAGGCGCGGCATCCGGGTAAAGGCCAGTCGCAGTCGGTATTTATTGTTGACGCAGTGGTCGATCAATTCCCCTATCCGGTGGTTCACGTGTTCCGGGATATCCCAGTAAAACTCATCGCACATTTCTTCATTGGCATAATTCAATGCCATGATTTCCATGTCATCCACGCCTAATTCCTGGAAAACAAAGTCAGCGTAATCCATCAAGTGATCAAGATTAGACCTCATTAAAACTAAACCCACCCGGAACCATGGGTAAGGGTCCATATGCCGCCGGGATTCCGAAAATCTCTTTAAATTTTTGACCACCGTGGGAAAGTGGTTATTAAGATACATTTTCCGGTATAGCTCATCATTATGGGCATCGAAGCTGCACTTGAGCCAGTCCACCACTCCGGCGATGTGTTCCAGTTTATCTTCCGTAAGGAGGGAACCGTTGGTTGTGGGTCTGTAGTAAGTGCCGTACCGCCGGTAGATCCCCATAAGTCGTTTGAATTTGGGTGATAAAAACGGTTCGCCCAGGAGGGTGCTCTCGGTATACCTCATGGTTGGAAACAACTCCTCCGCCAGCCGTTCGATGGAGTCCCATTCCCATTCGGGGTGTTCTGTGGCTGTGAATTCCGGCCCCCTGGCGAGCTTGGAATAGCAGCATTTTTTGCAATTGTAATTGCACCGCCAGGAGATTTCATAGGTGCTCCGGGGGGGGAGCGCGGTTATGCAGGTTTTCTTGGCTTTGATTTCCTTGAGCAGCCTTACTTCGTTTTCTTCCTTTAACTGCAAATACGGTCTGGCCATTACATCCTCACCAAAGATTCTTTTACCTTGCCGACACCTGAGGTTTATGGATGACGACGCCTGTCGCGGTATCAGGTTTGGGCGCCACCGGGCGGGGTGGTGGTCAGCCCCAGCAACATCGATTTTCCGTCATACTTCGGGGCGCGCCGCCATTGAGCAGAGCGCCACTCGCGGTTTACCTTCTCAGGGCGTGTCGCAGCCATCTCAGGCGTTTGGTCAGTCGCCAGGAAAACGTGTTTTCCAACGCCTGCAGATGTTTCTGAATCTCGAGTTTCTGATTCTGAAGCTCGAGGATTTGCGCCTCCCGCTCGGCCAGCTGACTTTGCGTCTTTATTAACTCGTTTTCAAGATGCTGTTGAAGCTCGAGGATTTGCGCCTCCCGCTCGGCCAGCTGACCTTGCGTCTTTATTAACCCGTTTTCAAGATGCTGTTGAAGCTCGAGGATTTGCGCCTCCCGCTCGGCTAGCTGACCTTGCGTCTTTATTAACTCGTTTTCAAGAGTTATTCTGCTCCCCAAGATGGAGAAGAAACGCCGGATAACTACCGTTTCTTCTTGGCCGGCTTGAAAGAGTTCCCACAGGGGCTCTTCCGAGACCTTGCCGCCCACGGCCACGACTCCCAGTCCGTAAGAGTGGGTAAATTCGAATACCGGGTAGTGTGATCGGAGTTCTTCAAAGAATAGTCCTGCCCCAAATCGTTTTTCTTTGGCAAAAGTATCATGTAAGAGAACTATACCACGCTCACTTATTTTGGGGAGCCAGGTTTCAAAATCATGTTTCACCGATTCGTAATAATGGCAACCGTCTATATGGAGAAGATCTATGGTACCATCAGTAAAATAACTAAGGGCCTCATCGAACTTCATACGCACAAGGTTAGAAAAACTTTTATAATGCTGATCATGATACTCAGAAAATTCTTGAAATACTTCTTCTCCATAGAGCCCCGCATGCTCGTCGCCTTCCCAGGTGTCCACGGCATAACACTTGGTCGGCAATAGCAGGGAATCCACTGCTTGACAAAAGGCTGAGTAAGAAACGCCCGTGTGGGTGCCCAGTTCCACCAGCAGAGAGGGCTGGTGACATTGGATCACCGCGAAAGCAAAGGGGATGTGTTCCGCCCAGCTTAAGGGATCGACGACCCTTCTGGGTTGGGCAAAAGCCAGGGGATAGTGGAGAAAACGTAACATCATTAGAGATTATGCGGCATCTTTATCTATGATGTGTCTCAAATTGGTGTTGAGACCTTTCCCTGGGTTTAAAAACCCTATAACGTTTCTCTTCTTGAAGGCAACCCCTCTTATGGGAAGCCCTGGCCAGCACATTGGGCAGGACACCATTTGTAGTTTACCTTTTCAGAGCTCGTCTCAACCACCTCAAAGGTTTGGTCAGTCGCCAGGATAGCGTTCTCTGTATCTTCTGTATCTCAGCTTCAAGCGCCGCTACAATCTGGCAATAATTATCACATGATTCATTGAAGTAAAGAGTACGATGATAATAGCAGCGATTATTTTTCCTATTTAATATGGCACTCTCTATTCCAGTCTTTCTTGCTATAATATGCCACGAAGAAAAAAAATTGGGGTCTTTTTTAATTAGATTTTTCCAAAGGTCTGTCATATGACAATCAAGACCTTGGAAAGCTTTATCTAAATGGCCTATGAACGAATTATCCCATATCTTTGTGTCAATCGGGGTAACCGATTCTATAGAAAAAGCATTAACACTAAGAAGGAAATCTATTTCAGGCCAATTTAATAGCCAGTAATTATCTGTAGATATGTTCTTTTGTGCACAATAATCCATCTTTTCTTTAGTGGGCAGCCAATGGTAGAACCACAAGTTGTCTTCGCCATCTCTTGGAAAATTATAATTTCCTGTGGTAAGGAAAATTGTTCCATTAGGCTTAGTAATATAGGATATTTCTTTTACTAGATTATATTGATGATAGAAATTATTCACAGATTTTCCTGTTGGTTCAACTGGGTCCCCTACATGTTCGATCAGATTTCTAGCGAATACGACATCAAAATATCCGGACTTTAGAAGATGCATATCTCTTGCGTCGCCATGATATACCCTTGCCTTGGGAGACAGGACTTTGGTGGCAATAGCATGTTCCAAAACCCAATCAACCGCAAATATCGCCTCGTATTCCTCGCAAAGAAGCTTTGTAAAAATACCCCAACCGCAACCAACGTCGATAACTTTATTTGCTTCCGGAATGTTTCTCTTAAAATATAAGAGATCTCTCTTGGACTCATCTTCTGATCGAAAAATGTCTTCAAGAAAATGCAATGGATTTTTAAACTTCCGTTTATTTATAAATAAATCTAAAATTATTGGTATGATCCTTTTCAGATCCTCATCAATCTTGTCAGAAATACCAGGAATATCAGGTAGTGTAGCGTAATTAATCTGAGCCAAAAATTGAGCAACCAAGTCTTCATTAACTTCTTTCAATTTGCATCCCCTTGTTTAATCCGAGATTGTGCGGCAGCTTTAGCTAATGCCGTCACAAATGGTTTTGGGGTCCTCTTTGCATGAGCAAAACCCCCACATGGTCCTTTGCTGGGACTCGTATCCTTCAATCGGGGCATTATAGCAAAAATTCAGCTGAAAAAATAAATTTATCTCGGATATGAGCGAGCCTCACCATAAGCAACCGGTAAAAGGTCTGCTCGCTGACGCCCATCTTGCGGGTGACCTCGGCCACTTGCGTCCCTTGCTCGGCCTGCTGCAGGGCAAAAGCAATCTGCTGGTTGGTAAATCGGGACCGCTTCATCGAGAAAATCTTCCTTGCCAGATTTTTCATCTTAGCAAAATTCTCTCATTATGAATGGTCCAGTTTTTGGGGAGCATACCATTAGCCCAGATGTTAGCCCAAAACAATAATGGGGTTAGCTGATTAAGCTAACCCCCTTGATTTCACTGGAGCCGGCACGGGGATTTGAACCCCGGACCTGCTGATTACGAATCAGCTGCTCTACCACTGAGCTATGCCGGCGGGAATCTTGATAGCCTTGAGTTTACGGGGTTTGCCGGAAAATGGCAACCTGAGATAATTGCAAAAATTGGCAAAATATTTAAAATTCTGGGCGCAAATCGCGCTCAGCAATTCAGGCGGAATCGCCCCCCATTTGGTTTGCCGGAGATATTCATCATAAAACGAGCTCCTGAGAGCCCCGCCACGGGGCGATCAGGCCCCGACTAAGGGAAATATTTAAGGGGTCGATCCTTTCCGTTTCGCCTTCCCCCTTGCCAGCCCCGGCAACCCGCCTTCCCTCAGTAGGGCATGGCCCCATATTCCATAACCGGCAGGCCACCCCTCCTAACCAATGCCGGCAGACTTCCTGTACCCCATGCTCAAGGCCCAGGCCTCCCGAGGTAGGCACAACCGCCTTCGCCACACACCTGCCGGATTTACAGTCCTGGCCCTTGATGGATATGGACTTCGAGGTCATTTGCCCCCTCGTCCGACCAGTCCTGCCTCCTATCCGGTTCCTGTCCGTCAGGTCGTAGCTTTGCTCCACGCTTCCTTCAGACCCCGCCTCACGACGACGCCCTGGCGCGCAGCTCCACCCTTCACCTCCATGAGGTTGGGTAGATGACTTTCACCTCCAAGCTGCGGTGCATGCTCGGCACCCCAAAAAAAGGGGCGACCCGGCGGCTCGCCCCTGCTTTTTGGTGGGCCGTGCCCACCCTACATTTTTCTTATGGGATGGGGGGTGGGGGTTTGGGGGAGTTTTTCGTAAGTGTAGGGGCTGGCGCCCTTTGCCCCCTCCCCCAACCATCATCCTTCAAACTTGTCGTCGAACACCTTCATGGCGCAAAAGCGGCCGCACATGGTGCACTGGTCTTCCTTTGCCTGGGAGAGCTCCCGGTAGCGCCGGGCTTTGGTGGGGTTGATGGAGAGCTGGATTTGGGTCTCCCAGTCCAGGGCCCGGCGGGCCTTGGACATCTTGAGATCCCAGTCCCCGGCCCCGGGCAGGCCCCGGGCCAGGTCCGCGGCGTGCGCCGCGATGCGGGAGGCCACCACCCCGTCGATGACGTCTTCCACCTCCGGCAGCTTCAGGTGTTCCGCCGGGGTGACGTAGCAGAGGAACGCGGCCCCCTCAGTGGCGGCCAGGGCCCCGCCGATGGCCCCGGCGATGTGGTCGTAGCCCGAAGCCACGTCGGTGACCAGGGGCCCCAGGACGTAGAAAGGCGCGTTCCGACAATATTTCTGCTGCAGGCGGACGTTTTTCCGGATGGCGTTGAGAGGCAAATGGCCCGGCCCCTCCACCATGACCTGGACCCCTTTGGCCCAGGCCCTTTGGGTGAGCTCGCCCAGGACTTTCAGTTCGTGCAACTGGGCCCGGTCGGTGGCGTCGGCCAGGCACCCCGGGCGCAGGCCGTCTCCCAGGGACAAGGTGACGTCGTATTCCCGGGCAATGTCCAGGAGCCGGTCGTATTGCTCGTACAGCGGGTTTTCCCGGCCGAAGCGCCGCATCCAGGCCACCAAAAAAGCCCCGCCCCGGGATACCACCCCGGTGACCCGCTTGGCCAAAAGGGGCAGCGCCGCCCGGGTGACGCCGCAGTGCACCGTCACAAAGTCCACCCCCTGGCGGGCGTGGTGCTGCACCATCTCCAGGATGGCGTCCGCCCGCACCTCGTCCAGAGACCGGGCCTCGGTCATCACCTGGTAAATGGGCACGGTGCCGAAAGGCACGGGACAGCGGGCCAGGAGCGCGGTGCGGATTTCATCCAGGTCGCCGCCGGTGGACAGGTCCATCACCGCGTCGGCGCCGTACTCCAGGGCCGCGGCCAGCTTGGCCTGCTCCTTGTCCAGGCTCACGTCGTGGGGCGAACTGCCGATGTTGGCGTTGATTTTGACCCGGACCCCTTTGCCGATGGCCGCGGCCTTAAGCCCCCGGTGCCCCCGGTTGGCCGGCACCACCAGGGTGCCCTGGGCCAGACCCTGGCGGATGACCTCGGGAGCAAGACCCTCCCCCTTGGCCGCCTGCTCCATGGCCTCCGTGATGCGCCCGCTTAAAGCCGCTTCCCGCTGCGTCATGGGAGGAGTTTATCTGATAAGAGGCAAAAATGGAAGTGCCTGCAGGGCTGGGATTCCCCCAGCCCTGCAGGCAGCCTTCGGGATATTGGGGGAGGGCCAGGGACACTTACAAAAAGGTCCCTGCCCTCCCCCCAAGCCCCCCACCCAACCCGCATAAGGGGCTGGTGGAGGCGGGCTACGCCCGACTCCACCAGCCAATCTTTTTACACCCTTATGGGGGTTGGGGGAGAGGGTTTGGGAGAGGGATTGTAAGTGGCCATCGGCCCCTGGCCCCCTCTCCCAAGGTCCTAACCCTCCTCAAAGAGGAGGCCCGCCAGGGCGGGCCAGTCCGCCACTTCCAAAAACGGGTGCGGTTGACGGTTCCAGGGTTGGGCGAAGAGGATGGGGGTGATGCCGTGGTGCGCCAGTTGCAGGCAGGTTTCCAGGCGGTCTTCCACGAAGTACTGGATGCGGTGGTCCTGCAAATAATGGAGCTTGGTATCGGGGTCGCCGGTGGCCACCACCCGGATGGCCGCGGCCGGCACTCCCGTCAGGGTGCGGTTCAGCCAGGTCTCGATGGGCCGGGCCCGGTCCCGGGCGGTGACAAAGAGCAGCGGGGCCTCGCCGGCCAGGCGGGTCAGCACCGGCACCGCATGGGGGAAGGGTTCCACCGGCAGCTCGTGGGGCCGGTCGATGAGTTCCCGGATTAGTTCCAGGATGATGCGGGGCTCCAGGTCCAGGCACTCCGACAGGGCGAAGGTGGTGATGTCCTCGTAGCGCAGGTGGTGGCCCACGTCAAAGCGCTCCCGGGCCAGGGTGAGAAAGGTGGTCATGATATCGGCCACCACCCCGTCGATGTCAAAAGCCAGCCGGTCCCTGGGGATCCTCCGGTTTCTCCGGTTTGCGGATTTAGCCCCCGCAGAGCAAAGACAGTTGCGCTTCATAGGGAAGTCATGGCCGGCCATTAATTTAATATTAATTTGACGTCAAACTTAGAGCATTTAAAGCCAATGGTATCCCCCCGTAACGCTTAACAAATCCCCCTAAATCCCCCTTTTTCAAAGGGGGACTTTTAAGGGAACCCCCTTTAGCTCCCCCCTTTGGAAAAGGGGGGCTGGGGGGGATTTCATCATGGTTGTGTCAATACTCTATTTATGACGTACAATTAGTATAAGGTTGCGTTTTTCTGCTCGACAACTTGCTGAACCAGGGGCCGCAAATGCTCACTGATAATTTCTGCCGCCTTCACCGAACCTTTGGGGTTATGGTGCACCACATCATAGAAATATTCCCGTTCGGGCGGAATGCCTTTAGCCAAATCGATCAGCATGATATGGTTTTCCAAGGCCTTTCGGCGGATGGCATCATTAAACGCATCGAACAGCGCTTTAAATTCGGCGTAATCCAGGCCGGCTTCCCGGATGCCGTCGGCAATCACTTTATCCGGGGTTGCTTTCAGCCTGCTGGCCATGGTCATCAAGACCGGGACGATGTTTCTTGCCTTGCAGAGATAGATAAAGCACTGCAAATTCATCTCAAACTGCCCGGACAGTTCCGATTGATTAATCACCAGCTTTTTGCCCCTGACCTGGGCGAACTCATCCCTTTGGTCCGACAGGTTGCCGCCTTGGGGCTCGGATTTCCATAAAGATCTAACGGATTTTCCGAACTTGCGCATTTCGGCAGCCAGATTCGGAATATACCTGTCTCTCATTATCTTGATAAAATTAGAGACTACCTCATCATTCATGTCAATAATTACCGATCTTGATGAGTTATGGTTCCAATAAGATTTTTCATAAAGCAAGATAACAAAGTCATTAATATTGTGCATCATCACCACGATTTGCGGCTTAATCGGCACGATCTTATTAAGCAGAATGTTTATGGAATGGAGGCTATGATTGCCACTTCTACCGGCATTATAAGAATTTATTCTGATTCCCAGTCTTTTCTCAAGTAATTCGCCGGCTAAATAGGGAAATCTTTGCTCCTCTTCCATAAAGCGGCATTCGGTAGTGGAAGCTCCCAAAAATACCAGGGAGAAATCAGGGTGGTCATATTTCTTAGAGGGCATGATGAAACCATCGTTATCCACCCTCAGGATATATTTTTTCAGGACCAGGGTATCGAAATGCCTTTCCTCCTTCCCGGGTAGAAAAGCTTCGGTCATGGAAGGCCGGTATTCCCTCAACCTGATGGCCCGATGGGGAAGGGCATAGTTAAAGCCGATGCCCTGGTTTATATATTTCAGCAGCTTCTCGGCGCCATAAGCCGTTAGGAGCAATACTGTGATTAACAAAGCGCAGATGGTTTTTTTGGGATTTCTGTCAAACCAACTGTTCGCCATCTATCCGCTCCAACTGCCGGCTCCGGAGCCGAAGTCTGGATAAACCGCTTTATCCTGGGTTTTAAAGGGAAACTCGAAGAGTCTCATGAGAGTCGGGTCTGCTTTATTCTGACCCGGAATGGCAACGGTGGTCAAGGTTCTTTTGGGGGGCCTAAGGAGCTCAGGATGTCTAAAACCTCCCCTTCGGTGAGGTCATACCAGTTCAGGTAGGCGTCGGCCACCGCGAAGGACCAGCCACCCCGGATGTTGAGGCAGTAGAGTTCGTCCACCAGGGGCAGGAGTTCCTGCACGGTGCGCTCGGAGCCGGTGGGCACCGCCACCACGAGGCGGCCAGCCCCCTGGGCGCGCAGAAACCGGACCGCCGCCCGCATGGTGTAGCCCGAGGCCAGGCCGTCGTCCGCAATGATGGTGGGGGCGCCCCTAAGGTTGGGATAGGGCCTGCCGCCCCGGAGTTTCTGCTCCCGTTGCTTGATGACGGCCGCGGTTTTTTGCACCTGGGCTTCCACCTCTTCCCTGGTAAGCGGCGCCCGCCGCCGCAGCGCTTCGTTAAAAATTGCCTGCCCCCCGGGATCCAGGGCCCCGAAACCGGCTTCCGTGGTCCAGGGGAGCTGAATTTTGCGGACCACCACCAGGTCCAGGGGAACCTCCAGGCGCCGGGCGATTTCCGCCGCCACCGGCACCCCGCCGGCAGGGATGGCGAACAGGTGGACCTCCTGGCCCTGATAATCGAGGAGCAGGGACGCCAACTGCTGGCCGGCCACGGTCCGGTCGAGAAAAACGTGGATGCGGTCCCGTAGCTCCTGGTCCTCTATGAGTCTTCCCATTGCCTGACAAATTCCTCTTCCAGGGCGGCTAGCCGCTGCCGGAATTCCGCCTGGCTGAGGCGGGCCCCGGTGAGCCCCCCCTTGAAATTAATTTCCGACAGCAAGGTCGCGCCCTGGGGACTTATGAGCAGGTCCAAAATGGCGTAGGGAAACTTTCCCCGCGCCATGACCCGCCGGCAGAAAGCCTGCTGCTCCGGGGTAAGGTTGGCAAGGTTGGCTGATCCGCCTTGATAGAGATTCTTCCGGAAACTGTGAGGGTTGACCCGTTCGTAGGCTTCGACGTAGTCTCCCAAAAAGACCGCTCTCAGATCCCGGGCCCCTTCCATAAAAGGCTGCACCACCAGCGGGTAGACCAGGCCTTGGAGGCCCGCCAGGCTGTACAGGGCCTCCAGGGACGGCCAGAGGCTCACCCCCAGGCCCAGATGGGCCCGGTCCCGTTTGACCACCACCGGCCCCAGGTTCCGGGAATGATACTCCGGCAACCGGGCGGCCAGGTCAGAGAGGCCGTAGGCCACGAAAGACCCGGGCACCATGAATTCCCCCAGGACCGCGGCCTGGGCCGCCTTGGAACGGCTCAACAGCTGGGCCAGGGCCGGGGGGAAAAAGGCCACTCCCCGGTCCGCCAGATCCAGCACCTTGATCTCTTCCCCGAGTCTTAAGGCGAGGACGCCGAGCACCGCATCACCGCCCCGCAACCGCTGGTATTGGCTGCGGAAATCAGTGATCGAACGAATTAAACACCGTGGTCGGGGCATTAATTTTGCTGGCGGGCCTTATGGGGGTATCCGGTCGTTTTAAGGCGACGGACCGCTTGATTAATTCTAACACTTTTTCCCCGCATTTTCGAGATACGTAAATGTCGTAATAATCCACTTGGGCGATGCGGCGCCAACCCCGGGCCACCAGGCCTTCGGGATAGACCTGCTTAAACACGCTTTTCCCGAAACTTCCCAGGATCAAAAAATCGGCCCCCACCCGCTCGAAATCGTAGGGTTGCTGGCGGGGGTTCAAAAGCACCACCCCCTGGGGGGTCGATTCCACGAAGAAGTACGACGGCATCAGGTGGATGCGATGGTCGTCATCCAGGAAGGCCAGTTCGTACTCCGGGGTCTCAATGAGGCAGCTTGGCGGCACATGGGTGCGGAGATATTGCACCAGCTGAGAGGGCGCGTGGTCCTGGCGGCTGACAATCTGGCCCATAATATTCAGCCCCTCAGTGGGATAGATCATGATGAAAAAAGCCGCCAGCAGGCCGGCCCCCAGCCAGCCGGGAGTGCGGGGCGCCAGGGCGGTGAGCCGGGCCAGGCCTTTCAGGAGAAACCGGGCCGCCAGGGGGCTGGCCAGGAACAGGGCCGGCAAGGCGAACCGGTGCCAGTAAACCGCGGTGAGGTAAACCAGGCTCCAGAGCAGGAAGTTCCAGACCCAGAGCTTCTCCCCCGGCGAAAAATTCCCCTTTTTCCAAGTCCACAGGGTACCCAGAAGTCCCAGCCAGAAGAGGGGATGCTGCAACAGGTAGATGAAACTCTCCGGGTAGACCCGGCCAATGGTGAAGGGGGTGAAAAATTCGTGGCACAGCAGCTTCTTCTGTTGGAGAAAATGCAGGACTGCGGCCCCCAGGTCTCCCAGGATCAGCGCCTTGATGAGCAGATAGGCCACCATGGGCAGGGCCGCGCCCGCGCCAAAGATCAGCAGCCGCAGCGCCAGCCGGCGCCATTGCCGCCAACTCTGCCGGGTCAATAAAATCAGGGGCGGCAGGAAGGCCAACCCATAAAACTCTTTGGCGTCGAAGGCCAGACCTAAAAAAATTCCTCCCCAAAACAGGGGCGGGACCGCGTCGGAGTCCAGGGCCTGCAGGAGAAACCAGCTGCCGCAGAGAAACAGGCCCAGGGCCGGGATGTCCCCCAGGACCGAGCGCCCCCAGTAGAGGACGTCGGTGCCCACCAGGGCCAGGGCCACGGCCAGCAAGGCCGCGGCCGCCCCAAAGAGGCGCCGGGCCCCCAGGAAGAGGGCCAGGAAGGTCAGGACCAGGTAGACCCCGGCCACCAGGCGCCCCGAGGCCACCTCCACCCCTAAAAGTTTGTACGCCAGGGCCACCGGCAGGATGACCGCCGGACCGACGCTGATGCGATAGTCCAGGTCGCTCAACTGATCGGGACTCTGCACCGTAAAGGCGTAGCGCCCGTGCTGCGCCAGATTGGCGGCGGTCTCGGAAAAAATGCCTTCGTCCCACCAGATGGTGGGATAATTGGCCAGGTTATAGAAGCTGCCCAGCAATACCAGGACGCACAGCACCAGCCCTCCCCAAAAGGCCGGGGAGGAGGGCCGCAGACGAACCTCACCTAACTTCACCGGTCTTCAGAGCCTCGCATCCACAGGGTTAATCGCTCGCCCCTCAAGCTCTCCCCCGCATTACCCCTGGGAAGACTCTTATCACCTCCGTTCCGGGGGCGGGCTGGCCGCGACCCCGGAGGAGGCCTAGAGAAGTCCCCGCCTGGGGGTGGCAACCCCCAGGTGGCCGCGCCACCCACCAGGTTACCCACCCAACCACAAAAAAGCCTGCCCTATTATAGGGCAGGCTTCTATATCCAAGAAAGTAAAATTATCGTTTGATTAACAAAAAAGTTATCAACTACAGGCCCACGATGTGCCGATGAAGCTCCTTGGTCTTTTCCAGGCGGGCCTGGTCCCTCTCCGCCACCAGCGCCGCCAGCCGGTCCTGAATGCGCTGGTAGATGGGCCCGTTGATGTCTTCGCCCCGGCTGTGGGCGTCGATGAGCTGGCGGTAACAGCAGATCATCTTGGAGATCATGGAGACCGCATACTCCCGGCCCTGGACCTTGACGGTGGCCAGCCCCAGGTCCAGATAGGCCTTGAGCTCGTCCCCCAGGACGGCAAAAGCCACGTTGGGTTGCCGCCGGATGCGCTCGTTGAGGGCCTCGATCTGCTCCGCCGACTGCCCCCGTTTGCCCAGGACCTGGCGGCGCTGCTCGTCGGTCAACAGACACAGACGGAAGCAACTGCCGCTGCGGTCCGGCCAGCCCTCGTATTCCACGATCTCGTTGCCCTCTTCATCGTGGTAAACCTTGCGGATGTAAGAGTCGGCGATGAGCTCATGGAACATGCAGTTGCCCACCCCGCCGATGCAGCGGTTGCCGTGGATGAGTATTTCGGTGAGCAGCCCTAGGGCGTCGGCCTCCCGTTTAAACCGGGCCAGCTTCTCCACCGTGTTGATTTCCGTGGAGGCCACCAACTGGGTGGCGCCGTAGGATTTAAACCGGGCCATCTCCTCCTGGGTCTGGATGTTGCAGCCCACGCTGGCGTGAATCACCAGGTGCGGGAAGCGCCGGTGCACCTCCTGCATGACCGCCGGGGTCTTGACGATCACCCCTTCGATGCCGAAGTGGGCGTATTTCTCCACTTTTTGCACCACCAGGGGTACTCTCTCCGGGGGGATGGCGGCGTTCAGGGCCACCCGGAGCTTCCCCTGGTAGTCGGCGGCGATGCGCACCGCCTCACCGATCTGGCTGTCGTCCAGCTCCCATTCACATTTCCGGCGGCTAAATCCCTTAGCCCCCACGTAAACGGCATTGGCGCCGTTTTTAAAAACGCCCTCCACCATCTCCAGGCTGCCGCCCGGGGCTAATAGTTCGTTAATCATAGTTTCCCACACCTCCCTGAGCCCTTTACACCGGTTCCTAGGCTCTGCGACTCAAGCTACGCCAGTGCCTGTGGTAACCCCCAGGTATGGTGGGTTCCTGCCCCGCGCCTACTAACGGTCGGACGCCGCCTGCCTTGAGCCGCGCCGCCGGAGAGTAATAAGCCCAATATGCTGCCCACTTTATATATTAATCCCAATCGAGGTTTATTTCAATTAATTATAAAATTTTTTTAGGCCGCCTTGCACCAGGTCCTGCCCTGGGCTCCCTTACCTGGGGGCCGCTTCTGGCCCAGGCCAGGGTGTTGCACAATGCAACTTCCTGCCTGGGGCTGAGCTCTGCAAGACCTCGCTCCTGCACGGTAATTCGGCAACCTTTAGGGCCAACTTTGAAGGCGCCTGGCCCAGCCGCCGACAACAAGTTCCCCTGCCGCGGGCGCCGCTAGCCCCGCAGGTAGGAGATGGCAAAAACAAAGCAGAGCCCCACCTCCACGGCCCAGGTCAGCAGGTAGATCAAGAGCTCCATGCGGGAGCCGTAGTCTTCTTCCAGCAGGATGCGGTTGGGGTTCCGGACGATGTCCCAGGAACTCAGTTCTTTCTCGGCCACCATGTTTCTCTCCTCTCCAACAAGCCTTTGAAAAATGCGGTTTCCCATTTCAAAACTTGGGGGATGTTTCCCCCTATATGCCCCCTTTCTGCCCCATTTTGGGGGGTTGGGAGGGGTTTTTCGGGGAAGGCGGGGGGCACTTACGAAAAAGTCCCCCGGCCCTCCCCTAAAATAACTTTTACAATCCGCTAATAGAATTCCGCCAGGAGCTGGTCCACGGGGCGCTCCGGTTTCTGGCGCACCAGGGGACCGGCTTTCAAGGCCGGATGAAATTCCTCCAGCACCGGCCGGGAACGGCGGTAGAGCACCCCCAGGGGAATGCGCTGGCCCCACTCCTTGGCCTTCTGGTAGGCCCAGATTTCATTCTCCGGATCGTAACCCGGCTCTTCTTCCACGTGATAAACCCGTTGTTGATACCATTCGTAGGTATTTACTTTATTAAAGGAGACGCAGGGTTGCAACACCTCCAGCAGCGCGAAGCCCCGGTGAGTCAGGGCCTGTTTGTACAGGCCGGTGAGCTGCGCCACTTCTCCGGCAAAACCCCGGCCCACCCAGGAGCACTCCTGGGCCACCGCGATGGCCAGGACGTGCAGCGGCGGATGGTACACCCCTTGGGGCTGCAGCAGCGTCTTGAAGCCCAGGTCGCTGGTGGGGGAGGCCTGCCCCTTGGTCAGGGCGTAGACCTGGTTGTTGTGCACCACCAGGGTGAGGTCCGGGTTGCGGCGCAGGGTGGCCAGGAGATGGTTGCCGCCCTCGCCGTAGCAGTCCCCGTCGCCGGCTGCGGCCACCACCTTCAGCTCCGGGTTGGCCAGCTTGGCCCCGGTGGCCACCGGCAGGGTGCGGCCGTGGATGCCGTTGAAGGTGTTGCACTGGAGATAATGGGGAAATTTGCTGGATTGGCCGATGCCCGAGACCATGAGAAGCTCCTGGGGCCGGATCTCCAACTCCGCCAGGGCCTGTTTGAAGGCCTTGAGCATGGCGAAATTGCCGCAGCCCGGGCACCAGGCCGGCTCGATCCCTTGATACAGGTCCAGGGGCAGCATCATCCCCTCCTCAGGCCACGCCTGCCAGACCCCGCAGGATGTACTCCGGGGTAAAGGGAGCGCCGTCGTACCTGAGAACCAGGTGGTCCGCCTGCCGGCCCGTCTCCTGGCGCAGCAGACGGTTAAGCTGGCCGGTGGCGTTCATCTCCACCATCACCACTTTCTGCGCCGGCCCCAGGGCGCCCAGCACCGCTTCCCGGGGAAAGGGCCACAGTTCGCTCAGGTGCACCATCCGGGCCGGGGTGCCGCCCTGGTTGAGGCGGCCCACCGCTTCCATCACCGGCCCCAGGCTGGAGCCCCAGCAGACCAGGGTCAGGGGGGCGTCTGCCGCCCCGGCCCTGGTGATGCCGTCAAGCTCCTTGACCAGCCCCGTTAGCTTGCGCAGGCGCTTGTCGTGCATCATCACCCGCACCTCCAGGTCCTCGGTGAGGTGGCCGTCGGGGGTGTGCTCGTCGGAGTCGGCCACCACCACCGGACCGAACCCCGGCAGGCGGCGGGGCGAAACCCCGCTGGCCGTGATGGCGTAGCGCTCATAGGTCCCGCCGACCTCCCCCAACTCCAGGGCGCCGCGGTCCATGTCCACCGCCGTCGGGAAATCCCCGGTCTCGTGGGTCCAGGAGGTGTCGCCGAAAAACTGGTCCGTCATGATGAAGACCGGCAACTGGTAGCGGTCCGCCAGGTTGAAAGCCCTGGCGGCCAGGGCGAAGCCCTGGGCCGGGGTGCCCGGGGCCAGCACCGCCCGGGGAGAGTCCCCTTGGGCGGCGGACAGCACGAAACTAAGGTCGCCCTGCTCGGTGCGGGTGGGAAGCCCGGTGCTGGGTCCGGGCCGCATGGCTTCCACGATGACCAGGGGAGTCTCGGTGCAGGAGGCCAGACCCAGGGTCTCCACCATCAGGGCGAAGCCGCCCCCCGAGGAGCCGGTCATGGCCCGCACCCCGGCGTAAGCCGCGCCCACGGCCATATTTATGGCCGCAACCTCGTCTTCGGCCTGCTCCACCACCACGCCCCACCGGGCCGCCCGCTGGCCCACGGCATTGAGCACGCTGGTCCAGGGGGTCATGGGGTAGCCGCTGACAAACTGCAGCCCCCCGGCCAGGGCCCCCAAGGCCACGGCTTCGTGACCGTTGATCAGGAGCCGGGGCTGAGGCGGCGGCGCCATCCCGGCCAGGGAATGGACGTTGCCCACCGCCGCGGCCTGCCGGTAACCCGCGGCCGCGGCCTTGTGGTTCCACCCCACCACCTCCTTGCCCTTGGCCGCAAAAGCCTCCAGCAGCAGGGCCATCATGGGCTCCAGCGGCACCTTGAGCAAACCCAGGAGGGCGCCGCACGACCCGGCGTTGATGGCAATCTCCGCCGCTTTTTTCTCGATGACCAGGGCCTCGGGGTCCAGGGCCAGGCTGTGCACCCCCCGGGGCACTTCCTTGACCCGGGAAGAGTCGTAAATGATGACGCCGTCCGGCGCCAGTTCTTCTTGATGGAGGGAGACGGTCTCCTGGTTCAGAGCCACCAGCAGGTCCACCCCCTCCCGGGAGGAGGCCAGGGGCCGGTCCGCCACCCGGAGACGGTTGCACAGGTGGCCGCCCCGGATGCGGGACTGGTAGTCCATGGTGAACAGGACATGGCACCCCTGGCGCACCAGGGCCTTGGCCAGCGGCCCGGTAATGGCGTGCACCCCCTGGCCGGCGGCCCCGCCGATCAGGATGTTCAGGTCAATGGCCATATTCCTGCCTTTTTCAGACAGAGCGGTCTGATTGTGAATAATTACTCAAGGACGCGGCCATGTCAATATAAATAGTTGGGAAAAACCGACGAGGAGGAACACTAGGGCGGTCCGGCTCCCGGTTTTACAGTTCAAGTAAGCACCGGCCCGGCGCGGGGCAAGGACCCCCTTAAAAGGAAAATAACCGGCGGCGGCCCCCTGCCGCCTGGGAGAGTGGGCCCGGGACCCGGGCTGCGGGTCCCGGCACTAGTCCTTCTGGATGTGGTCCTTGACGGAGTGCCAGAGCTTTTTGAGGAGACCTTCATCTTCCGGGTGGCCCGCGACCTGGGAGTTGGACTCGGGCTCCTCCTTGGCCAGCTCCTTGAGCAGGTGCTGCTGCCGGGGGCTGAGGCTGCGAGGGATGGCCACGTTCACCTCCACCAGCAAATCGCCCCGACGGTTGCCTTTGGGATACGGCACCCCCTGGCCCTTCAGCCGGATGACCTCCCCGGGCTGGGTGCCGGGCGGGATGACCAGCTCCTGGGGCTCTTTCAGGGTGGGGATGGTGAGGCGGGTTCCCAGGGCCGCCTGGACGAAGGAGATGGGCGCCTTAAGGTGCAGGTCGTAGCCATCCCGGCGGAAGAGCTCGTGGGGCCTGACGTTGAGAACGATGTACAGGTCCCCGGGTGGGCCGCCGTAGGCGCCGCCGTTGCCCTCCCCCGCCATGACTAGGTGGGTGCCGCTGTCCATGCCGCAGGGGATCTTCACCTTGAGCTTTTTCTTCTCCCGGACCCGCCCCTCACCGTTGCAGGCGGGGCAGGATTCGGCGAAGAACTCCTTCAGACCCTGGCAGCGGGGACAGGTGGTGGTGATCTGGAAAATGCCGTGGCTCCGGGACACCACTCCCCGGCCGCCGCACTGGGGGCAGGGAATTCTCCTGGTCCCGGGCTTGGCCCCGGTGCCGCCGCAGCTGTGGCAGTTCACCACCCGGGGCACCTCCACCGTCACCTCGGTGCCCAGGGCGGCGTCGAGAAAGTCCAGGGTCAGGTCGTAGCGCAGGTCGCTGCCCTGCTGGGGGTGGGGGCCGCCCGCCCCGCCAAAGCCCCCGAAGCCGCCGAAGCCGAAGACGTCCTCAAAGATGTCGCTGAAGGAACGGAAAATGTCGGAGAAATCCCGAAAACCGGTGAACCCGGTGGAGGACAGCCCCTCGTGTCCATAGAGGTCGTAGAGACGCCGCTTCTCCGGGTCGTGCAGGACTTCGTAGGCCTCGGCCGCTTCCTTGAACCGCTCTTCCGCCTCCTTGTTGCCCGGGTTGCGGTCCGGATGGTACTTTAAGGCGATCTGGCGGTAGGATTTCTTGATTTCGTCGAGGCCGGAGTTCCGGGACACCCCCAATATGCGGTAATAATCCTTTTTGTCGTTGGGCATAATCCTTACTTGAGACGCGCTTTCACCGATTTTACTTTATCGCCTAAAGTTACCTCTTTGTCCCGGCGATCGTCAATGGTGATATGGGTCATGACCCGCTGCACCCCCTTGTCAAAGGGCAGCTCGTGCAGCACCTGGGCCACCTTGAGCAGCCGGGCGGCGTGGCCGTGAATCAGGGTCCCCATGTCCGTGAGCTCATGGGGGATGCTTTCTTTTTGCAGGTATTCGACCACCTGGGCGATGTAGTCTCCCACACTGGGGGTACCCAGGCCCAAAGGCACCACGCTGATTTCCATGATAGCCACAGCAACCTCCGCGGTAAAGGGCCCCTTGCCTGAATTCATTGCCCATCCGGAAAACGGACGGCGGCGCAGAAAACAAAATAAAAAATCCCCTTTCCCCTACCACGGCTCCTTAGAAGCGGTAGCTGGGGACTGGAGATCCGAAGCAGTCATCTCAGATGAATTAATCCGAACAGACCCGAGTCATCACCACCAGATCAGGAGGTTCCCCGGGGGGGCAACAGGCGGCGCACCACCTCCTTCAGGGCATCCAGGTCGGAGGATTTTATCACAAAATCGTCGCCCCCCCAAGTGGAGAGGTCCCGGGGAGGGAGGCAATTGGTGTAAAAGATTACGCGGGTATCCTTTTTGGTCCCCTTGACCATCAACCCGATTTCCCGCCCGGACATATCCGGCAGCAGCATTTCCAGGATGACCACGTCAGGCTTGAAGGAGTCCACCAGGAGCACCACTTCCGTGCCTTTCCCGGCAACCTGCACTTCGTAGCCCTCATCCTGTAATTCTTCCCGGCATAGCTGCTGGATGTGGGGTTCGCTGTCGGCAACTAGAATTCGCGACATGGCCGGCACCTCCTTACCAAGGTGCTTCCCCCAATTTCCTTCTAGTTAATTTAAGTACTCATCCCCCTGATGTCCAGTTGTGCCCTTTACTAAATTTTTAGGATTTTTGTAACCGTGCCGGTCTAGATAAGTTGCCTGGTTTGCCAGAGATGCACCCACCTACGGACTTTAAATATTACCTTAATTGGAGCTTTTTGTCCATGAAAAAATTTGCCTTGGCCCCGGTGGCGCGCCCCCCTGCCGCGCTCCATTTATTTTAAAAAGGGTATTTCGCTTATGCCTTTAACTCCAACTCGTAACAGCCATGACCTGCAAAGGAGCTGCTGGAGCTTCCCCCCTCACCCTGACCCTTGTATCTTAGGTAAAGATACGCTTGATTAGTAATGGTGGTCAAAGTTAATGTTGACAAAAGAGCATGATGGTTTCCCTGGGCCAGGCCTGGGGCAGGCCCTCGGGCCTG
>Ga0315282_10005828_pt1 | contig 20841 bp, 17 predicted proteins | sample YL17G07_20_MG_FD_203693 | JGI IMG/M metagenome (GOLD analysis project Ga0315282, IMG submission 203693) | Sediment microbial communities from Yellowstone Lake, YNP, Wyoming, USA - YL17G07_20 | ecosystem: Environmental > Aquatic > Freshwater > Lake > Sediment | place: USA: Wyoming | collected... | reverse complement strand
GCAACAGCACGGATAAGACAGTGGAGATTGCGAGGGTAATGGGAGCCGAGGTGTTGGTTCAGAGGGGAAGGGGGAAAGGAAATGCCATCGGACAAGCAATTATGCACGTGAATGGCGGTGTTAAGTACGTGGCTTTCATCGATGCTGACTTCACTTACCCTTCAGGATATTTGCCTGAGATGGTCAGGATTTTGGAAGAAAATCCAAGTGTGGGTATGGTGTGTGGGAACCGCTTTGGAGATGAACTGAATCTGGGAAAGCTACATGACATACTCTATTTTGGGAATAGACTGCTTGCTTTCGCGCATAACTTCATGAATGGAGTAGAACTCGATGACCCGTTGACGGGTTTGAGGGTTGTGCGTTGGGAGATACTGAGAGGTTGGAAGCCTAAGTCTAAGGGTTTTGACATTGAGGTTGAACTCAATCATCAGGTCGAAAGGAAAGGTTACGGCATTGTGGAAATGCCAATAGAATATCGGCCTAGACTTGGAGAGAAAAAGCTTAGACTTAGACATGGTTTGACTATTCTAAAGAGAATTGTGGTCGAATCTCTAAGTTAATTTCGCGCGAAACAACATGTCAGATTGCATATTTCTCCGTCCTGCGAATCCGCGCGCTGAAGCGAACTTGGGAGAACGAAGCTCTAGATTAAGCCCTACTACATACTCTAACGAGTTATGAGGTTTCTAAATGAATATTTGCATGCTAGCTCCTGAATTTCCTCCGGTTTGGGGAGGGGTAGGCACATATGTGTTCGAGCTGGTAAGGCATTTGCCAAAGGATGTTGATGTTCATGTTGTGACTCCAATTCGAGAAGGATTCGGCAAGCAAGAAGTATCAGCACTTGCATACGATCCTCTAGATTATCTCGGAAGCAATGTACATCTTCACTTTGTTTGTCGGGCGACAGATTCATTTTTCTACAATGCTAGGTTTCAATATGCCTGCCTAAAGCAGATACCTATGATTGTAAAAGAAGAAGGCATCGATGTTATTCATTCACACGCTGCTCAAATGCCGGATCTTCTGCTGATGCTTCGAAAACTTGACAAACCCTTCGTTACAACCATTCATACGACTATAAAATCCCAACGAATGGGAACGAAAGCATCCAATCTCAATTTTCATGAGATGGAAAAGTCGGAGAAGGCAACATATTCTTTATATCCGGTTCTAAGGTTTGCCGAAGAATTGTATTTTAGACAAAGAAGGCTCTACGTCACGCCTTCCCATTGGATGAAGCGGTGGTTTGAAGACAATTTTCGCATTGCAGTGAGCCTTAAGGTCATTCCAAACTGCATAGATGTAGACGAGTACGGAGCAGACAAACGTGGCTTTCTATTGGAAACCATAATTCCCAGAGACCTTAGAGACAAAAAAATAGTTCTTTACGTCGGGAGAATGCTGGCTATGAAAGGCGTTGATGTCCTAGTGAAGGCAATCCCAGAGATCTTAAAGAGGATGGGAAGCGACGAGCTTCTTTTTGTTTTCTCGGGTCCTGGAGACTGTAGTAGATTCCGCAAGAGGCTTGAGGAAATGAATGTCAAATCTCATTGCTTATTCACTGGTCCATTACCGAAGGAAACCATAATTCAACTTGTGATGAGGTCCGAGCTTGTCGCCGTGCCTAGTTACTATGAAAACTGCCCTTATGTAGTCTTGGAATCGATGGCATGCGGAACGCCGGTGGTAGCTTCCAATGTCGGTGGGATACCGGAGATAATAACAAATAACTATGATGGCATACTTGTGGAATCTGGTTCTCCAAGTGCACTGGCGAACGCCATTGTAAGACTGTTGACAAACAGATCTTTAAGGGGCCTGATCAGTCAACGAGGAAGAGCAACAATCATTAAGAGATTCTCATGGAAAGCTAATCTTGCTGAGTATCTCAATATCTACTTTGAAGCGCTGAAGAGCGCGCGCGATCGTTAAGCATTCTCGAAGCAATGAGTTGTGGGGCTGCTGTTGTCGCTACCAATTCTGGCGGGAACTCTGAGATAATTAAGCATGAAAATAACAGCTTATTGGTCCCTGTAGCTAACTATCAAGAATTGGCCAAATCAGTGATTTCGCTAATAGAAAATGAGAATCTTAACAAGAAAATTGGCAGAGAGGCGCGCAGAGCTGTTGAAAGATCATTCACGTCGGAAAGATGTGCAAAAGAAACTTGCGAAATTTACAGACAGATGATTCAATAGGATATCATGCTACATGTCTTTGATGAACTGTGTTTGAAAGTCCGCGCCATGTTAGTAGCGTTTTGAGCTGGGAAAATGGAAATGACAGCTCTTGACAGAAAACCAATAAAAGTTCTACTGATACTTGGGCCCACCATTTTCGATCACCCCGACTTGACAGCGAAAAAAATCAATGAAATTACCGCGGGAATGGACGAGCATTGGAGAATGTATATCATAGCGGGTGCGCGGGCTCAAATAACCTTGCCCTGTCCCCTTGAGATTCACACAGTGCCTCTGATGGGTTCTTCTAAGAGTGTTCTACCCAGAGTTGCCTATCTTCTGAGTTGTATTATCAAAGGTGCCGAGCTTGTAAAAAAGGAAAGTATTCATGTTGTTACACAACATGATGGGCATCTGGAATACGGGATGGTTGCATACATCGTTAGCAGGCTTACACATAGAAAATGCTTAATAAGAGTCAATGAAGACACCCTGATACCCCTAATGTTCTTCTTGAGAGCTTCCGGACATCGTGCGTTCAAGAGCAAGACAATTTTGAGAATAGTTGCTTCTGTCTATAGAAGAATGGAGTGTGTTCTTTTTGAGCATGCTGATTGGGTTATAACTCACGGTCCAATGGATTACCAGAAAATTAAAAGGATCACCAATAGAATTACATTTGTGCCGTTATCGATTGACACAGAGAGGTTTAGGCGTCTTAACAAAGTTGCCACAAGAGAATTTAGAGAGAAATTTTCCATTGCCAAAAACGCGAAAGTAATCCTTTTTGTGGGACGACTACATCCTGAAAAAGGTGTCGAGACTCTTCTGAAAGCAATAAAACTAATGCAAGACTGGGAAGTTCTGCTCTTGATGGTATATTCTGTGTCTGATTACAAGAAGGACTATGAAAAGCTTGCTGAACAGCTCGGAATATCAAACAAGGTACGTTTTCTCGGGTATGTTCCTCATGCTGAACTTCCTAAATACTATAGCATGGCAGATTTGTATGTATTGCCTTCGATGAGAGAAGAATGGTCAAATACTATAATGGAAGCAATGGCTTGCGAGGCCCCTGTAGTTGCCACAGAAGTTGGCGCAAATCCTTATTTGGTTATTGAAGGGAAAACAGGTTTCCTGGCCCCGCCGAATGATCCATCGAGCCTTGCCAAAAAAATGTGCCTTGTATTCGAAAACCCAGAGTTGATCAAGCGAATTGTCGAAACAGCTGCTTGTGAAATTCGAAGATATAACCAAGATAAAATTGGCGAATTATACAAGACAGTTGTCAAAAACATGGTAAGAAAACCTGACGCGCGCGCTCTAACCACATCACACTGAAACAGGATATAAGAACAAGGTGAAGAGTATGCGCGTTTTAGTTTCAGGTCATGGGGGATACGTAGGTTTGGTTATGGTGCCGATACTTCGAGTGGCAGGGTGTGAAGTTGTAGGGCTTGATAACGAGCACGCGCGCTTTATGGGCTTTTCGAACTCGAGAATTGGCTAGTCAAGGGAATGTTTCATGGTGAGGATTGCATATTTCCACAATGAGTGCGCCCCTTATAGAATGCCGATTTTTGAGGGAATTGCCGGGCTACCTAATGTCAACTTGAAAGTGTATTTCGGAAGATATCGATCCTCGAACAGGAAGTGGAAGGTCAGGCTTAACGCTAGTTTCGATCATGAAATATTGAGAGAAGTCAATTTCTTGCCTCGTCTTTTCAGCTTCAATCTCGAAGACGATTCTAACCCCTTAAACCTGTCATTGCCATTTAAACTATTACGCAATGAATATGACGTGTTCATAGGAGGTGCCCCTCATTACTTCGGTACGATGATCACGTTTCTAGTTTCGAAAATACGTAGAAAACCGTTTATTCTTTTTCTTGAGGATATTGATTTTAGAGGCGGCGAAATATCATCATATTTAGGGCGTTTCCGAAAATATCCTGCTTGGAAAGCGTTTAATTTTCCTTTTATTTTGACTAGATTCGTTTTTTTGCAGCTTGTTCTGAGGCACTCTAGTTGCTACGTTGTCCCAGGTACTGCAACAAAGGAATACCTGTTGCGCAGAGGCATATCGGCCTCCAAGATATTCATAGCATGGAATGCCATTGATAACGATGCAATAGCGCAAGAATGCAAAGAATCACTGAAGAAAGGCAACGTCAAAAAACTAAGGGGAAGACTGGGTCTAGAAAATAAAAAGATGATTCTATCGGTGGCCTATCTGCTAGAAAGAAAAGGTCTTCAATATCTGATCCAAGCATGTGCGAAACTAAAGAAGGAATATAATGATTTTGCCTTGGTAATTGTTGGTGACGGTCCATACAAACAAGATTTGAAAAGATTTTCAGTTCAAAATGATGTTGAGACGATATTTGCTGGATATGTATCGAATTTGGTTGACTACTACCTAGCGGCAGATCTCTTTGTATTGCCGACTTTGCAGGATGTGTGGGGGTTCGTTATAAATGAAGCTATGATGTGCGGTTGCCCGATCATCACCACTTATGATGCTGGCGCATCACGAGACTTGGTAAGGAACGGGGTAAACGGTTATGTAGTTGAAGCGAGGAACGTAGAACAGCTATATCAGGCCGTAAAAAACATTCTATGCGATGATAGACTTAGGCAAGAAATGAAAAAGGCATCAAGAAGCATGATACGCGATTTCTCCTACGAAAAGAGTCTGGAAGGCTATAGAGTTGCAATCGACCGTGTTACTGGCCATCGCCACGCGCGCGAGGAAGTATCAACCGTATAGTGTACGTAGACAAGATAGAAGGCTACAAGATGAAGTTTCTTACAGTCTCAAACAATCAGAGACTCGTGGGATATCTCGAATTCGCTGAAGCGATGTCTTCCTTAGGGGTTGAAACAGCTTGTGTAAGTGAATCAGAATACTGTTTCCTTGGCGAATCTAGACCGTCACATTTGATACCTTTTCCTAGAATCCTTAAGCTCATTAAGCAATTTCGTCCAGACTACGTGATGATGGATTTCCCTTACTATATACAATACATTGCAAAGCTGGTTGGTCAGCGCGTATTCCTTCATATGCGGGGTGATGCGTGGAATGAGACTTACTCAGAGAGGGTGACGCATCCGTCTGTTCTCGCGAGAATATACGGCTATTACTGGACTGAGGTCGTTATCTCAAACATCAAAAAAGCTGACTTGATTCTTCCCAACAGCAAGTGGCTAGAAGAGCAGGTTAAGAAGCACTTGCCAAACCGTCCAACCCAAGTTCTATACGTTGGAATCAACTCAAAGAAATGGGATCCAAGCCAGAATTCAAGAGCGAATAAACAATTGGATCTTAAGCATCCGGCGGCTGTGGGCATATTTCCATTCGGCAACTACGCGAAGGTTTCAGGATTGCTGAAATTCGTGAGAGTCGTCAAAAGGATGCCCGATGTGAATTTCTATTTTGCTGGCGACGGTGCCTATCTTCACTTGGTCAAAGCAAATTGTCCATCAAATATGTTCCTTATAGGCAAAACTGCTGAGAATGAAGTTCACAGTTTGCTAGAAAGTGGAGACTTGTTCATACATCCATCTGGATTGGACGCTCTGCCAAGAAGCGTCAAAGAAGCGTCTCTAATGGAGAAGCCGATAGTAGCATCAGATGTGGGTGGAATACCTGAGATAGTCAAAGACAATCATACGGGGTATCTGTGCAAAATCAATGACGCTGAGCAATGGATCAAGAAAATAAGGTATTTGCTGGAGAATCCGAGTGTAGCAAGAAGGTTCGGCAGAAATGCCCGGGAATTTGTAATAACAATGTTCGATTGGAAAAAAATCGCAGAGGATTTTGTCAGTAGTCTCAAATCTTTCTATTACGAAGTTGATAAATAGCGCGCGTTGATAGGGTACTGCACAAATATAGGTGAAGGAATTTGAAAAAAATCGCAGTAGTCGGTGGATCTGGTTTCATAGGGAAATCATTGGCTGAACACCTTTCAAAGACTTTTCAGGTGAAGATACTGGACATCCGGGACGCTCCAGAATCTCTGAAAAATAAAGTCGAATATACTCGTTGTGATGTCACGAACTATCAAGAAGTGGTAAATGGACTTGCAGAAGTGGATCTGGTAATTCATACTGTTATTGTCCAAATTCCTTTGATAAACGAGCAGAAGTCTATGGGCTATAAAGTGAACGTGATTGGGACTCAAAATATCTGTAGTGCGGTTGAAAACAACCAGAGAATTAAAGGAATGATATTAGCGGGCACTTGGCACACTATTGGTGAAAAGGATCTCAAAGGAGTCATCGATGAAGAGTTTGGGTTTAGACCTGACAAGGTTGAAGACAGGGCTAGGCTATATGCACTATCCAAGATGGCTCAGGAAGCCATTGTGCGCTACCACGATGAAATGTCTACCAAGATCTACGGTATCCTAAGGATGGGAACAGTGCTTGGTGAGGGCATGCCACAGGAGACTGCAGCCAACATTTTCATAAAGCGGGGGCTTCGTGGAGAGCCTATAACTCCCTTTAAGCATAGCATGTACCGACCTATGCTATATGTGGATGTGAGAGATATCTGTAGGGCATATGAGACTTTTGCATTGAACATTTTCAATGGTAAGTTCGGGAAGAGTGACAACAGTTTAGCTCATATAATCAATGTCTATTACCCTCAACCAATAACGATTCTTGAGCTTGCCGAAATCACGAAGAGGGTGATTACAAAATGCACAGGTGGCCAACTAAAACCCAAAGTGGAGGTCCTTGATAAAGGCATTGCTCCTCTGTTTAAAGAGGACGATATCAAGAGAATAAAGGTTGACATAGACAAGGCGAGAAGTCTCTTAGGACTAGAAAGACTGAGAAGCCCTGAGGAATCATTGACTGAAATAGTTTCATCGCAATTGAAGCACGCACGAGGTTAAATAGCGCGCGCTAATTCAAGAGAAACCCCAAATGGGCCGTTTAAATTTCAGGGAAAACAAAGCTTCTCGACGCGTGCTGAGTTTGAAGTTTCTGCCCTCTCAAGGTTGGAAAATACTGGAAGAAGCCTGAGTTGAAATGATTAAGAAGCACATTTTCTTGTTCTTACTCACGCTGGGAGGAAAGTACTCTATGGATCAATTCACTGAAATAGAAAGAATAAACAATCCAGAAGGCTGGAAGAGTCTTGAAACAAAACATCTTGAGAAACTACTTTTACATGCATACCACAATGTACCGTTCTATAGTGAATTACTTGAGAAATTTGGCGTTGTGCAGAAAAATGAAGTAGACCTCAATAGATTCGACACATTTCCGTTGCTTACGAAAGAGATCATAAGGAACCATAGAAAAGGGCTTATTTCTAAAGATATTGATAAAAGAAAATGGTACTATAATTCATCCGGCGGCTCAACAGGGGAACCGCTTAGATTAATTCAAGACTATTCATACGACAAATGGTCAAACGCAACAGACAGACTATACTATGAGAAAATGATCGGCATTGACGAATTGGGTGCCAAAAAAGTGTTGCTTTGGGGATCTGAAAGAGATATTTTGGAGGGAACTGTTGGATTGAAAGAAAAAGTGTCTAATTGGCTGACGAATACGGTCCTTCTCAACAGTTTCAAGATGACCGAAAGAGATATGGAGCGTTATGTGAAGATTGTTAACTGTTACAAACCTGATTTAATAACGGGCTATGCAGGTTCCTTATATGAGTTCTGCAAATTTGTAGAAAGGAGAAGAATGCCAATTCACAGTCCAAGAATAGTTGTGAGTTCAGCCGAAAACTTGCGCGATGAAATGAGGAAAAAAATAGAACAGGTATTTGCAACCAAAGTTTATAATGTCTACGGATCAAGAGAGGTCGGTGCAATAGCTGGTGAGTGTAGATACGGATCGCTCCATATTTTCATGTTTAATAACTATACAGAAGTGACGGACAAAGTTGGTATGTTCGTAGGGGAGAATACAGAAGGGAGAATCATCGTAACAAATCTTCACAATTATTCAATGCCATTAATAAGGTACGAGATCGGAGACATGGTGGTACGTGGATCCGAAAAGTGTAAGTGTGGAAATCCATTGCCAACTCTTAAGAAAATCACTGGTAGGATAACAGATCATTTTGTTAGGGAAGATGGAACCATCATTTATGGGGAATACTTCACACATCTGTTCTATCTAAAAGATTGGGTAAAGGCTTTTCAGATCGTTCAAGAAGACTACAAAAAGGTGAGAGTTTTTGTTATTCTGCGAAATCATGTAGACAAGTTTGAAAAACGAGAGATTGAAAATGGAATAAAATTGGTTATGGGGCAGGACTGTGTAGTTATCTGGGAAATCGTTGAACAAATACCTGAAATTCAAAGTGGAAAACATCTTTATACTAAATCTTTAGTTCATCCAGCTTAGAAACACAGTTAATTATTAAGCGGGTGTCAATGTACGCGTGCGAACGCTAAGGCTATTACAGCTTGGAAAGCTATGAGAGGTGTGTTTCCACGAAGGCTTCAGAAAGCGGTTAGCTCAGGTTGGGCAGCCTGTTCTGAGTTGTTACTGTGGTCTCCAGTAGCGAAATCTATAAACAATGGCGCGCGCGAAGGATATCGAGGATTAACGCTCTACCATTAGGTTTTGCTGCCAGATTTGCCAGCTAGCGCGCGAGGGTTTCATAAGAAGTCGTAACGTGGGGTTTTGAGATTGAACGTCTCTCGCATATCAAAACTAATTCTTCTCATTGCGATCATGCTCTTGATCGGCAATACTGTAGCTATTTCCAGAGACTATCAAGATAGTTGGATCCTTGAAGGGTTAGAGGTCCCCTTCATACTGTTTGTGATAACCTATGCAATAGCTTTTTTTCGTGAAACAAAAACATTACGGATGGTTGTGCTTGCGGCAATAGGCAGAACTGTCTTTCTTTTGATCCCAAATTTGAAATATGTCTGGTTTCAAGGAACATTCATTGATCAGTATGTGCAATATGCCTTGGCAAATTACGTATATTCAGTAGGACACATTTTCACTCTTAATACTTTTTATTTCACACCTTACATAACTACTCCACTTATACATCTCTCATTTTCCATCTTTTCGATTGTTTCGAATGTATCAGTGGTAGACTCAATGAAATACCTTCCAGTTTTATGGTCACCGATTTACCCGCTCCTTACGTACATCATAGTTGAAAAAATGGAGTTTACACAGCAAAGTGGTCTCCTCAGATATGCTCTATTCTTCTCATCAGTTCCGATCAGTGGGGACCAATATGGCGTTACTGGAGGCTTGTTTGGTGGCCTTTTGGCGTTTCTAGTTCTGGCCATTCTTGTGGTCGTTCTCCAGAAGAAGAATCGACTTTTATGGGTTGTCTGTACAGTTTTCGTTTTCGCTCTCGCGGCAGGGCATTCGGTGACTTCGATCATCTTGAGCGTTTGTCTTCTGCTCATAGTGGCGATCCAAAGGTTTTCACGTCTCCTACCCAGATTGCATCTTCAAGCCTCGGCTGCATTAGCGTTTGCATCAATAAGTGCAGCGTGGCTAATGTTCATAGCAAGTTCCACGTTGCAATCGATCTCAAGCTTGTTTTTTGTTGCTGTGCCAACAGGTGCTACTCCTGCATCAGAATACATATCCACAGCTTTTTTTGAGCACCTTCGGGCCAACTTTTTATCCGCAATTAAATCGTTTATAGTTTTTTACGGCGCAGATGCTCTTTTTCTGATTCTATCACTTGGCGGTTTAATAATCCTTCTAAGAAGGCGGAAAAAATTGAACAGTGCGGCAAGTCTTCTTCTCCTTTTCGGAGGGCTTATTCTTTTGTTAATAGTCGCCGGATATTTCCTAAAAGTAGGTGCACCTCGGTTACTCTTTTTTATGAAGCTTCTATATCCAGTTTTTGCTGGACTGTTTGTTCTGCAAATAAGCGCACGCGTGCGTAGCAGGAAGGTCAGGACAGGGATACTCGCAGGTATAATCTTGTCAGTAATGCTACTAGCCACCATTGAACTCTACGGCTGTCAGCCCCTTATTAGTTCCGCAAACGTCCTTTACAAGGGCCTGCCAGCCGACGTACCTATCAGCTACGTGAATGTAGTTAACTCGATATATCAAAGACAAGTAATAGGGTTTGCCGCAAATCATATCAACGGCATAATCGCGGCCGAATACACAACGACAGACGAAATCATCGGATTAACACCTATCAATTATTCAATGACACATGTGGTTGACTACTATCCCATTGATACAACTCAACCAACAATGAGCTACGACTATTTCATTATTCAGCTTCCTGGAAGAAGTGGATCACCACCAGAGGTTCCACCACCGCTGAAAACAACAGAAATAATAAGCGAATACATACGGAACTCGAGTATTATCTACACAAACGGGGAATCATACATACTTGGCCAACACCTACGCTAATAAATGAAGCAGGGCGTGCTCTCTTTCAACGAACACGTCTTGGGCCCTGATCTATGCAGCTCCAAGCGCTCTTGGAGATATGTCTTCAGTTTATAGAGAGGTTGTCCAGTGTTGTTCGGTGTCTGAAAACAACTATCTAGCGTGGCACTGATTTTTTCTTAAAAAGCATTAGTTAGCGAGTGCAAATGAGTGCTGACACGGGCAATTATCTGACTCTGTACATAATGTCTCATCGAAAATAAGGTGAAGATAATGGATATATATGATAAATACGTTCCATTAGCGCGCATCCGCAAATTTCTCTCGCAACTGTATCGCTTTTCTGTCTATTCTTTCGAAGAGCCAAAGATTCAACTCAAGAATGGAATGTTCATAATATCTGTCGACGTTGACGTTGGGAGCAAAGAACTCGCAATAATCAATGGAGGAAACAATGATGCCAACGTTAGTAGTCGTTTCACCGAATATTCTGTTGGGGAAATAGAAGAGCGAGCTCTCCCCTTATTTGTCGATTTGTTCAATCGTTTTGAGATCCCGGTAACCTTCGCTCTCCGTGGACAACTAACTGAGGTTCGTGACTCTATCCTCGAGCTTCTTCTGAAATCTTCCGTAAAGCACGATATCGGGGCGCATGGATACTATCATAAAAACTTCAAAAACCTATCTCATGATGAGGCTGAAAATGAATTGAAGCTGATTTCAGATGGTATGAAGAAGTTTGGTATTATCCCAAGAAGTTTCGTTTTTCCTCGAAATAATGTCGCTCATTTAGACCTTCTTGAGAAGTATGGGTATAAATGCTATCGAGGCGACGACCTTGGCCTAGGTATGGAGAAAAGAGGGCAATTGTGTAATATTCGACCGAGTTATCTCATTGATCCGAGTACAAACTTCAAGTTACTGAAAATGACCATTAATCTCTGCATTGCAAAAAGGCTGCCGTTCCATGTCTGGTTCCATTCATGGAATTGGGCTGTCCATTCTGGATTTGGAAAAACAAGAGAATCGATGCGAAGAAGCACTAACAGGTTTTTTCTTCCACTCCTTGAATATGCCAAACAAAAAGAGAAAAGTGGCGCCTTGTCGCTTGAAACAATGCTATCAGCCGTGGAAAAGGTGGAGGAGCTTAGCCAATAGCACGCATGCGTGTCGCGCGCGCGTATCACTTCATAACTATCTGTCCAGTCTGACTTGAAAAATCCACTGTAACCGTACAGTTTTCAAATTCTCTTTTCCAAACGTTTGCTGAAACCTGAACTTTACTGCCTAGAGGTTTGCCGAAGTCCCTGTTGATAATCGAAGGATAGATGCCCATGCTGGAATGCCAGATGTCACTCCAACAGAAGTACGTATTGGTTCCGTTCATGCCTAGCATGTAGCAACTTAACCCAAAGATGTAGTTTGTCTCGTTGTCAACCATCACATTATGTGGTTCAGCTATGACGTATTTCCCCGCCGTAGATATGGTCTCCAATTTGTCTATCCACAGCATCGTATCTGCTCCTCCTCCAAAAGCAAAATTCTCCAGATTCGTGGCAGCGCAGACATCATAGTAAACGCTTGAGCCTCCATTACAACAAACGATTTTATTTGCCCCTATTGTTGCTTGCATACCCGCCAAAAGTGTTCTCATAGCTGTCTGCCACCGGGTATATTGTGCACCATTATCATAGCTGTTCCACCACTTTGCAGAAGGTGCTGGATCTGTGGTTAGTCCGTACATTCCTGTGAAAAAATTGCTCCACGTATCGTCAGCCATAACTCCGTCAAAGCCTTCAGCAACTTGTTCTTTTGCCTTGTTTTCACAAACACCCTGCCATGTTGGATCTGAAATATTCATAAAAGGTGAACCATCTGAAAAATAAATCCTATTGCCACTAACATCATGCATATAGCAAGTTTCAGGACAGCTATCATTTGCTTCACCTATCACATCAAAATATCCCATGATGATTATATTTGGATTCTTAGCGCGAATACTTGGTATAAGTTGGTAGGTTTCTGGGCCCATGTAAAGCCAGTCAAACTGAGCTGCAAAAGTAACAGCTTCAGTGGGAAGACCTCCCCAAGAGAGCAATGCTTTATGTACCACAGCATTTACCACGGGTACTGGCTGCAGCACCATGCCTGAACTGACTATCGTTATGGTTGGAGCATAAGAGGCTGACGAAACAAGAACATTCGCCAGAGTTGCCGATAAGATGACAAGGGAAACGAGTGAGATTGTTACCATGGTTATTTTAGTCATAGCCTCACGCGGTGCATTGAGTCTCTATACATGCGCCTACAGCGCTATCTGTGCGTGGAGCAGATATAGTATATAGGACGACTCAATATATGCCTATAAACCTATGCCTATAAACCTTGCTGTAATGGTGTTCAGCAGAAATACAGGTCAACAAGTTGAATCAAAATCTAACGCGCACCATTATGAAGGCTGTTCCAACAAGCGCGCGGCGAGCAACCAACAAAAATGACAAAAGAGAAAGCACGTATTACTTTGTAGACAAAAGTGAAAAAAGCGAGTCAGGGTTGAGAGCTTTTGCATGAACATTGAGGGGGGAGGACATGTTCGTTGAGGAAATGAAGAATACCAAGGAATGGGAGGACTTTCTAGAAGTCACTCCAGAAGGAACCTTTTATCATAGCATAAAATGGAAACACGTTATGGAAAGATCTTTTCCATATCTTACCATGTATTTCGTGGTCAGGAGTGAGAATGGGAGGTTGACTGGTATTTTCCCAGCATCTATTCTGACTCTGAATCATATGAAAGTCCTAAGTTCACTGCCACACTCGGACTTTGGTGGACCTATTATAGAAAGGGCTCATATCAAAGAGGGTTCCCTTTGTTTGCAAAAGTTCTTAGGTGAGTTTGGTCAAGAGAAAGACATTTCGTATGCCAAGATATGCTTCTTAAAAGATGGGAGCGAGAGCTTCTTCAAATCGCCAAGATGCTATGTCAATGATAACAAGGGTGTCGTAAAGCTGGATATCGGAAAAAACCCATCGGCCTTTATATGGAAATCAATCTTTCGCAATAGACATCGGAACAATATCAATCGTTTTAAGAAAGATGGCTTTCAAGTCAGAGAAGCGTCCAGCAGATCTGACCTAAAATTGTTCTTAGATCTTTATTCCAAGAACATGAAGCATATTGGTGCTCAAGGATATCCAGCGATGTTCTTTGATAACATGTGGAACCTGCTATATCCTGAGAATTTCAACATTCTATTTGTTGAAGGAAGAGAAACTTTGGGTTGTGGAGCTTTTTTCAGGTATGGTCAAACGATCTATCTATCCTACTTTGGATTGAATAGAGAATTGGCCTCTTCTTTGCCAAGCGCCTTCAATGTCTTCACTTTTCTATGTTGGAACCAAATTGAATGGGCAGAAAAGCATGACTGTAAATACGTCTGTTTTGGGTCGACTCCTGCCCGTCCCAAAGGAAAAAATCAAAGGGTGAATCTTTCCCAGAAATTGGCGTTCGGAGGTTCACTCCTTCAGCAGGAAATAGTGGTTGTTCCATTCAACTCTTATGCTTTGGCTATTCTCTTGTTTGGGTCAAAGGTTATTTCAGTTGGGAAAGTCATAAGAAGTGTGTTCCCACAGAAGCTTCAAAGAACCGTAGAGCTTAGGCTGGGCCGCTTGTTCTGAGTCGTTACCTACAGTCAACGATAGCACACGCTAATGCTTCGGTTACCCAAAACGTAAAGAGCCTCGGTGTTTATTTCTGATGATTTGTATTTGTGGTAACCTTGACGCGCGCACAGAACCTTGATTATCGGAGTTGTCGAATATTTGTCAAAGAATAATGCAATTTCTGTCAATACAATATCTAACATGGACGAATTGCTCAAGATTGAAGATTCTTGGAACGAGTTCATCAGGGATCACGCCCGAAACCCATTTTTCTTAAGTGGATTCTTCAAAGAATTTATGAGCTTGAGTCAGAATAGTAATTGGGCTCCTGCTGTATTGATTTTCTCAGTTAGTGGCAAAATCGTGGGCATAGCTCCTCTAGCGACAAAAACGAAACTTGGAGTTCGCATGGGCAAGTTTCTCCTGACCTCCGACTTATCTCCAGATCTCATTCTTGACGATAAGTACCAAGAATTGTGCTTTGACAAAACATTTGATTACATGTTCACCACCTTGCATTGCAAGCTTGTTTTCCTAACAGTGTTTGCAAAATCACCAAGCTTTGAGAAACTGAAGCAACTAGGAAGCAAGAAGAGATTGGCACTGTTCGCAACGCCTGCGAAAGGGCACCGCATCCTTCCCGTCAAAGGTACTTGGGCTGAATTCGAAGCATTTAGAGGAAGAAACTTTAGGCGTAAGTTCAAGGGAATGGAGCGAAATTTGGATCGCTGTGGTTCATGGAGAATCTCGTGTATTGAAAATGGAAAAGAAGAATTCAATGTTGTCAAGAAAATTTTCGACATTGAGAAAATGAGTTGGAAAGAGGAATTGCGAGTTCGTACAGGGAAAAAGGATACAGATCTCTTAATCTTTCTTGAAGGTTCGCAGCATATGGTGAAAATTGAACCAGGTTTCAAATGGAATGTGTGGTTCTTAGAACTTAATGACCAAGCAATAGCTTATAGTCTGTTTATTGAATATAAAGGGGTATCTTATTGTGTAAAAACATCTTATGATAGACGTCGTAAGAGATTATATCCAGGTATTTATGTCCTCAACGCCGCCCTTTGCGAATTTTTCAATAAGCACCAAATTAGGGAAATTGATTTTCTCACAGATCTTCCTTTTCAAGAAACTTGGACTTCTTTATGCTCACCCAGAGTTAGAATCATGATGGCGCGTAGCAGTGTCCTGCTGTCTATGGCAAAGTTTGCGTTCTTAAGCAAGCCCGTAAAAGGCATTCTTGCCTTATTATCCAAGAGGGTACCTTCGATAGCCGATCTTATTGGCTTGTAAACTGGGCTTCAAATATATTTTTGTGAAAATCATTAAGCTATGTGTATTTAATGTAATTTTCTTGCTATGATTAGCGCGCATAACTGTTCCTAAAATGGCTAAGAATGGTCTTAAGTCCGTTTTTGCATGTGTGGGTTCATTATGGATTTGTTTGATGAGCTTTTGGCTGTGGTTAAGGAATAAAAACCATCTTACACCAATTTAGGAACATGCATGGGCGCCGGACCAGTCTGTCAAACAAGTTTACATTTGACGCAAAGAAGTAAACGAATAATAAGACTCCCTCGCTATTATAGCAAAAGGCAGACATGATGGAAGTCTGAACATTGTTAAACGGAATAATAGATTTTGATTACATTTTGGCAATACTGCATGAAATCATAATGGCGAATAAAACAGAAAACATGGACGAAATTAGGAAAGAAACTAAAAAATATACGCGCAAACACCAAATCTACGCCAGAATAGCCCACATATTTCCCAACTTTGTTTTGAAAAAACTAAATCTATACTATCATGCACTGACAGCTCTGAGGGATTATGATTTAGCAGATTTCCAATACAACAAAATGGTTTGTCTAGAGTTTTTAGATTACTGCTTTAACAATAGGAAAAAACTCTATCTTGACCTCAGCCTGTTTAAGGAAGAGGAAGACAAAAACTTAATACTAAGACACACACGGAACATTTTATACATAGCACTATCCAGTCACAATCCCAAAATGAGTGAGGAGAGCCTAGAGTACAGGAGAAAATATGACGCTTTTAGTAACAACATTGAGAAAGCAAGAGGGGTTTTTGTTCTTAAAGTAGAGAACCATGAATTTACACTACTCATAAAACATTTTGAAGAAGTAATTTTCTTTCATAAATATGGAACAGATGCACTGCCTAGCTACATAAGGCAAACTCTTGCAAACAAAGACTTTATTGATGCTGGAGCCTTTGTAGGAGACGCATCCTTGATTCTTAACCAACTAAAACCAAACAAGATTTATGCCTTTGAACCATCCAAAATCAACTATTTTCTTATGCAAAAAACGCTAAAACTGAATAAACTCTTGAACGTTATACCTGTTTGTTCAGCATTGAGCAACAAAGAGGGTGTCTCAAACATGTTCTACTGGGACAATGCCTCATTCCTTTCGGCTGAAGGAAATGAAGAAGTAAACATGACAACAATAGACTCTTTCCAAGAAAAAAACTCCTTGAATGTTGGATTAATAAAAATGGATATAGAAGGATCTGAATTCTATGCAATACAAGGCGCTGAGAGGACAATAAAGAAGTTCAAACCGGTTCTAATAATCTCCTTGTATCATGGCGGCAAAGACTTCTTCGAGATTCCAAGAATTCTTAAAGACTGGATGCCAACCTATACCCTCAAATTCTTGGATTTGAATCGAGTTTCTACAGTACGTGAAAAAGTATTACTCGCTTATTAAAACATAAATCATGTTATCCTGTTACTTTAGTGCCCATCAATCATTGACTACGCTGTTAATATAGGTTTGGAACCGGTGGATGGGCAGTGGTCAACTCTTCTAAAGGAAAATAGGAGTCTAACGTCTGACGTGAACCTTGTAACGATGTTTCAAGAAATTGCCGAAGACTTTGACATGCATTTTTACTAGGCTTAGAATCAAAGAGAAATTGCTGCAACGAAACAAATCTGAGAAGTGAGTGGGCGGAATGGGTAGGAAGAATTCAAGAGTGCTTGTGACAGGCGGAGCCGGGTTCGTAGGCAGTCACATCGTGGACAAACTTCTTAGCAAAGATCTTGAGGTGGTAGTGATCGACAACCTCACTAGCGGAAGTCTGCGGAAAATTGCCCATCATGAAGAGAAAGGCGAGTTTCATTTCGTGAAGGGTGATATTCTGGATTTCTCTACTGTCAGAAAGACGATGAAAGACATAGATGCCGTTTTCCATGAAGCTGCTTTAACGAGCGTGACGCTCTCCGTGGAAAATCCCATTCTTGCAAATGAGATCAACGTCAAAGGAACGCTAAACCTGCTAAAAGCTTCTTCAGATCTTGGTGTTAAGCGTTTCATATATGCTTCTTCAGCTGCTGTTTATGGAGACACAAAGAGTACACAGAAAAAAGAGGATATGCCTACTAACCCGAAGTCACCGTATGGGATTTCTAAGCTTGCTGCTGAAAACTACGTCAGAATCTTTCAAAGACTTTATGGCCTCGAAACAGTGTCATTGCGCTATTTCAACGTGTATGGACCAAGGCAACGCTTTGATATTAATTGCGCTTATGGCGGCGTCATAACAATTTTCGTAAACAGGCTACTAAAAAACATGCCACCGATCATATTTGGAGACGGAGAACAAACAAGAGACTTCATATTTGTCGATGACGTTGTCGAAGCAAACATGCTTGCGCTGAACAGTAGAACTGCCTGTGCGGACGTGTTCAATATCGGGACAGGCATAGGCGTTAGTGTGAATCAAATCGCAGAATTGCTCAAGGAGTTACTGGACAAGAAGAATTTGAAAAACATATACAAAGAGCCTCGGCCTGCAGAAAGCAGACACGGTTACGCTGACATAAGCAAGGCTGAGAAAACTCTTGGATTTAATCCAAAGTTTGATGTCAAAAAAGGTCTGACAGATCTCGTCGACTGGTACAAGAGTTCTGATAACTGCCCGACATAGATCTTCTGACATGAAATATGATCTTGGCAGAATAAGCCCTCAATCCCAGAATATTCATACAGTTTGGCGGTACTTCACACACTGATGATGAGGTTCACTATGCACTACGGTTTCTGGGAAGAAGACCACCGCGCCCTTACAGAAGTCATCAATGTTCAGGTTTTCCTCAAGAACCAGAATATTGACATCAGAAAAGAGCAATAACTGAGGAAGTGAACAGAAATGCAACCTCACCATCTCAAAGCACGCTATGGTTTCTACGATATATCCAAAAAAGAAGGAACTATTATTAATTGTTGCTTCAGATAAGTATGATGAGGCTTGAAAGATGAGGATGGGCACGAAGACTAAAAGGAATCTTGCGATAGGCTTCGCAATTCTCATGGTGTTTTCGTCGATTTTGGTTAATCATGTGGCTGCCACTGACGGCGGATTGAACCTGCCTTCAACGCCTGTTATCATGGAAGTCAGTAACAGCACAGCGAGCTACTTCAACACAACGTTGAGCGACGTTCCCTTGGGCTATGATGTAACCAACGGAACGTACCTGGGCTGGTGCGTCGACACATCAGCGAACATGGACCCTGGAACTCATGAAGTGACATTATACTCAAGCATCAACCCTCCAGGAACATTGACAACCGAGAAGTGGGACATGGTCAACTATATCCTGAACCACAAACAAGGAACTGTCCAAGACATCCAACAAGCAATATGGTACTTCGCTGATATTAACGGCAACTACACTCCCACAAGCCCAGTGGCTTGGACCATTGTAAACGATGCACTCGCGAACGGCACTGGTTTTGTCCCCGCAAACGGCCAAATAACAGCTGTCATCTGCTTTCCAGAGACCGTGCTTCCAGGATCACCCAGCGTCCAAGTCAGTATAATCGAAGTTGCGATCCCAATAGTTCCAGAGTTTCCATCGTTAGCGATTCCACTATCATTCGCTTTGGTAACACTGTCAATAGTGATACTCCTCAGAAGAAAACATCCACCCACACATGCGCGCTAGAAACCCACTAGCGAGGACTGCTTCCTCTCAACAGGGGTTAGCATGCGCACGCTTCCCCATAATTGCATGTTCCTTGCGCTAAATTCCACTCTGGAATGCTTCTTAAGGCTCGGCTTCCTCGCAAAAAAACCATACTAGGTTACACAACATGCCCAAAATCGTGCCTAAACTGCAGCGGCATTTTCCAATCATCCCAATTGACCTAGTGTCAGCTCTGAAAATCGCAGTAATCCTTGCTGCAACTTTGACTGTTTTCTTCCAAGATCTCACACTAATCTTCACCGACGCGTTGCACAATGAAACAACAAGTTACATCTTGACCATACCGTTCATCTTCGCCTACCTCATTTATCGAAAAAGAAAGATGCTCAGAGCCGTTATGCCGCTCGGCAACAAGGAACAGCCCGGAAACATTCGACACTTGGCTTCAATAGCCGGAATTCTACTCGTAGCCACCGCAGTGCTGCTTTACTGGTATGGTTTATGCACTTTCACGTCAGTCGAATATCACATGTTCGCTCTTCCACTGTTCACTGCAGGCCTGTGCCTAATCCTGTTCAACCCGCAGACCCTCAGGCAGCTAGCCTTTCCCACGGCTCTCCTCTTCTTCCTCATGCCTCCGCCGCCAGAAATCTTACACAGCGCAGGCTCAACACTTCAAGTCCTAAACGCAGAAGCCTCCAACGCTATCGTGAACGTTTTCCACATTCCCTCAACGCTCACATCAGAAAACGGCAACCCACTCATCACAATCACCAGACTTGACGGAAGCACGATACCCTTCTTAGTAGACATCGCCGGCTCAGGCATGTACACCCTCATCGGCTTCACCATATTCGCCGCCTTCATAGCCTACATAACCAGAGACAAACTCTGGAAAAAAACAGCCCTCCTCATAATCGGAATCCCAACAGTCTACCTCCTCAACATCCTAGAAATCACTATGGCACTCTTCATAGGCTACAACTACGGCAACAACCTAGCCCTGCAAACGTTCCACCTACTAAGCAGCTGGGTCCTCATCCTCCTAGGAACGCTTCTCCTGCTCACAATATCTGAAAAAGCCTTCAAAACACACATCTTCGCCAAACCCGCAGAAAAATGCCTCCAATGCAACCCGAAACCACAGCCAGACCGAGACTACTGCCGAGCATGCGGCAGAATAGTCCGACCTGAAACAGCAAAGCTTCACAAGAGCGACATGGCAAAGCTTGGCGCAATCATCCTCGTCGCAGGCCTGCTCATAACAATCCAAGCACCAGTCTTCGCCATGACGCAGGGGTCGCCGACAATCACCATCAGCACACCTTCAGGAGGGCAGTCTTCCACCCAGATCCTTCCGCAGACCGACCAGTACACGCTTACGTTCATCTACCGAGACACAGATTTCGAAGCCTCAGCAAAGCAGGACATGTCCCTCATCTACCTGTATACACCCCTTAACGAGACAAAGGAGCCGATATGGACATCGCTTGAAATAGCCACAAATCAATCATCTCTTCACCCGTGGGAAACATCCCTCACAACCTCGCCGCAGTCACATGATACGCAGCATAAAGTAAGCCAAATTGACCTTCGAGACATTCAGCTTACACAAAACCCACCCATAATCAGCCACTACTTCGTCTTCAACTA
>Ga0315282_10005827_pt1 | contig 20845 bp, 17 predicted proteins | sample YL17G07_20_MG_FD_203693 | JGI IMG/M metagenome (GOLD analysis project Ga0315282, IMG submission 203693) | Sediment microbial communities from Yellowstone Lake, YNP, Wyoming, USA - YL17G07_20 | ecosystem: Environmental > Aquatic > Freshwater > Lake > Sediment | place: USA: Wyoming | collected... | reverse complement strand
CGCCACAAACCGATGGCGCGACTCCCTCGAACACGTCCTTGCCGACTACCACGCCACCATGACCCAGCTCGGCGCCAACGTCTGGCAGCACACTTCACCTATCAAGAAGGAATGACTTAGTCCGGTGGCTGGTCGCCAGAGGCGACTACTACTACACGGGCAAGGCTACCCGTCAGAGCAAAGAGGGGGTCTTCGATGAGAGGGATATCGAGTGCTGTGTTGGCGGGGGAGTCCTACACAAGCGCGAGCGCGACCGAGAGGGTGGTTCGGCCGATGGCCACACGTACGTCGTGTTCGGGCACTACGTGAGTGGCCTTCCCATGTACATAATGGGCAAGATGGTGCGGTCGGAGGACCGTCGGATCTACGTGCTTATCTGCACCGCACACCAGCGGAGGACGAGGTGACCCCTATGTTCGGGTTTGAGTGCCAGGAATGCCACAAGGGGGTGGTGCGCGCCCAGCAGCGCGCAGACATCCCGTTCAAGGTGGACGGTATACCCTTCAATGTGCCGGAGGGCACTGTCGGGGTGTGTGACAACTGCGGTGCGGAGGTCCTGTCAGCCAAGGAGTGCAAGAGGTGGCGCGCCCTCTTTGAGCAGATGCAGCAGCAGTCGGATCGTCTGCTCTGCCCTGAAGATATTATGGGTCTCAAGGCGCAACTGGGGTATACGACAACCCAGTTGGCGGGGCTGATAGGGGCGACGCGTCAGTCCGTGACACAGTGGATGAATGCCTCCCGGGTCGCCCCCCAATCGCGCATGGCCGATGTCCTGCTGAGGCTCGTTCGGGAATGCTTGGCGACCGACAGTGTCGAGGTGTTGCCGTTCCTCACCTCGCTGGCCCGCGATAACGGCATCGACCTGCCGGCCCCCGCACGGAGCAGGCTACACATGCTGGGGAGGAGCGCATCGCCAGGACGCGCCGCTTATGACCGGGCATTCCAGGGGCGACCCCCGTCAGACGGAACGCGCCCTTCCCTGCGCGTCGTTCCACAAGGTGCAAGCGACACTGCCGCATAGGAGCACACCATGTTTGTCACCTTCTACTCCTACAAGGGCGGAGTTGGTCGCACGCTCGCCCTCGCCAACGTTGCCTACCTCATGGCGACCGACAAGGAGGAGCCTTGTCGCGTCCTCCTGTGGGATTTCGACCTGGAGGCGCCGGGGCTCCACCACCTGTTCCCGCCGCAGTGGGGGGATCGGCCGCAGGGGTTCGTCGACTGCGTTCACCACTACGTGACAAGGGCGGAGCTTCCTCAGATCGACGAGTACATCCACCACACCGGTGATGCAGGGGTCGACATCCTGCCGGCGGGGCGGGTTGACGATGCATACACCGAGAAGCTTGAGGGCCTTCAGTGGCCGGAGATCTACGACATACGGCGAGGCTACGACTTCATCGATGCGATGAAACAGCAGATCGCGGAACTGAAGGGCGAAGAGGGGCGGCCGCTGTACGACTACGTGCTGGTCGATGCCCGGACAGGCTACAGCGACGTCGGCGGGATCTGTGTGAGGCAGTTGCCCGATGTGGTGGTGCTCATGTTCCGGCCCGACGACCAGAACCTTGCCGGGATTGGGGAGGTGAACCAGGTCGTCCGGTCCTACGAGGCAGAGCCCGACGGCCGCGCCATAGGCGTATTGCCGGTCCTCGGGCCGTTGTGGCCATTCGCGGCCCCACAGAAGGGGCAGTACCTGCGGGAGGCTCGCGCCATGTTTCCCGCGGGGGACTTGGCGACCGTCTCGTTTGAGGCCAGCCTAACCTACGGTGCGGCCCTGCTGACGCGCGAGGTGGCGCGTGGAAACCCCGAGTACCAGGACGACTCGCCGGTGTGCGGGGACTATCGCGGCCTCGCGGCAGCCGTGCGGCGGCGCAACCCTAATGACGCGCTAACCTTGAAGCTACGCGCCACCGAGGCAGAACGGAACCGTGACTTCCTGCGAGCGCTGTCGATCCGTGCCGACCTGGTTCGCCGGCGCCCCAGCGCCGCCTCGGGCTGGGACGAGCTGCAGCGTGTGGCAATCGACGCGATCAGCGGGCCTGCGGCTGCAGCCGTAACCCCTGTGCTGGACGGCCTTGCGCGCGAGTACCCCAATCGGGCGCGTGCGCACGAGGTGAGCGGGTCGGCTCACCGCTTGGCAGCGCTCTGGGACCAGACGGGCGATCACCTGGCGGCTGCAGAGGCAGCCTTCTCGCGGGCGCTAGAGCTGGAGCCCACGACTCCCGCGAGGCTCATGCGGGCGTTCGCGCGATACCAACTGCACGACCTCAGAGGCTGCCTTGAGGATTGCGAGCAAGGGCTCGCGTCGACTCTGCAGCGGGGCCCATTCCTTGTCCTGCAGGGGCATTGCCTACTGGACCAGGGCAAGCACATCGAGGCGCTCGCCGCGTACGACGCCGCAGCGGCGGCTCAGGCCGCTCCGCCCAATGCAGTGGTCATGGCGGCCCAGGCCGCCTTCAAGGCCCACCTCTTCGAGGCAGCCCTCGAGCGCCTTGACCGGGAGGAGCCGCCATCGCCGCGCGGCTTGCTCTTGCGCTGCCATGTGTTGTGCGCGCTCGGCACTACCGAGGGCGCCAGAGCCGCGCTGCAGAGGGCCATTGACCAAGGGCCCAGCCCGAGCCAGCCTGACAGCAACGTCGCGGAGGCCTGGCTCGCGGTCGGCGACGCGCACAATGCCCGGCTGGCCCTCATGCGTGGTGGCCAGCGGGTACACCCGTGGACGCGCCTACTCTTGAGCGCCCTGACAGACGTATTGCGTGGTCGCCCCGACCGCGCCTGGCGGAAGCTGGACCAAGCTGGGGAGATGGCCCACGAGCCTCGCTGGTCGTTGTCTGAGATCGAGTCAATGCTTGAGTGTGGACAGAGCTGGCAGGGACTGCCTCCAGACGTGCTCGGGGAGTTGCGGCGGAGAGTTGCCGAGCTTGCGGCCCGGTGCAGGTCGAGCAGGCCCTGAACGAGAGGTGATCAGGCGGCCGAAGGGCTCTTCAGCGCCGCGGTGATGTCCTCCGCCTCCAGGTCCGGATAGGCGTCGAGGATCTCCTCGCGTGTCATGCCGTCGGCAACCATGGCCACTACAGTGGCGACCGGAATGCGCAGCCCCCGGATGCACGGTACGCCACCCATCTTCCCCGCCTCAATGGTCACCCTGTCGTCGGCCATGACAGCCTCCCTGTTCGCTCTGTCGACCGCATTGTACCATCCTCTCTGGGTTCGGTCACCGGCAGGTTCACCCGTCTCGCCCGCGAAGGGCACCGGGCCAACGCACAACCAGAGGTGACCACCACCATGCTGCTTGCCTGTTGTGTCCTCTCAGTGTTCGGACAGCCCGACGCGCCGAAGATCCACGCTATCACCGACATCTCACACGAGTTCTCCTTCTACTTCGACGGGCGGTTCGGCGGCCAGTACGTCGCGCCATCCGGTGGCGAGAACGCTATGAACTGGGGGACGCTCAGCAAGCTCGACGTGTCGAACGTGAACCTGCTGATCCTGTCCTCCGGGCCGACCCCGTGCCCTTACACCGAAGCCGACATCGCGCTCGTCAGGAGCTTCCTCGAGTCCGGCGGCGGGGTGGCTGTGCTCGGGGACTACGGGACGTTCCGAGATGAGACGACCTACCGCCTGAACGACCTGGCCGAGGCGTTCGGGGCTCAGTTCGCCGCTGAGCCCTCTGTCCAACCGCTCAAGGCCCTGCCCGAGCTCGGCTCCGAGAGCACCACCAACTACGGCGGCAGGGTCCTCGCGCTCGACGACCCGACTGTGTGGGCCGTCCTCATGGAGGACGCGCAAGGCCGCCCCGTGCTTGCCAGGCGCGCCGTGGGCGCGGGCAGCCTGCTGGTGTCGTCTCGCGCGCTGTGCGGCCGACAGCCCGATGCTAAGGACCCCATCAACGCGGAGTGGTGGGCGCCGCTGCTCGCCGACCTGGCGAAGGGCAAGCAAGTTGATCCGGCAAAGCCGCCCGAGGGCGCCTCGCCTGAGAACGTCATCCAGAAGGAGGGCCTGAAAATCGAGTCCTCCGACTACCTGCTCCCGATCGCCGACACCATCTTCGCCATGTACGAGAAGTGTAGACCGGTCCAGGAACGCATCCTGGGGGTGCCGCCGCATGAGGGGATGCTCAAGACGCTCATCCTGCTGCCCTGCGGGGGCGGCGGCTTCTCAAGCGGCGAGGCGATCGGCCTCGGCGTATGGTGGGGCGATTTCCCCATCAAGCAATACGGGATGGTTGAGCTGCTGGGGCACGAAGCGACGCACTCCTGGGTGCTGCCCTTCGCGGAGCCGATGTGGAACGAGGGCATCGCCACCTACGTAGGCATCCTGCTAGGCCGCGAGCTGGGGCTCGAGGCCGATGCCGACGCGACACTCAAGGACTGGATCGACGGGGCAATCAAGAGCGACCCGGATATGACCAAGATCGACATCGCGCACGGCACGGACGTACCCCATGTCGTCGCCATGGCCAAGCCGATGTGGATCTGGGAGCAGCTCCGAGCGGAGAAGCCCGACCTCCTCGCGCTCTACTTCCAGGCAAAGCGCAGGCTGATCGACCCCGCCGTTCGGAAGGAGTACACAGCCGACGACTCGGTGGCCGTGCTGAGCGTTGCGATGGGCCGCGACCTCTTCCCGTGGTTCCAGTCGCTTGGCATCACCGTCGACCGGACGAAGGCGACGGTGCCGATGGAGTAGCCCTTCGCCCTCGCCCCGACTCGGGGCAAAGGGCCGGGGCATGTGCGCAGACGTAAGCCCCAAGGAGGGGCCGCATAGGGGGAACCGGCCGAAGGCCGGTGGGACCCTAACCGGCCCGAAACCGCGTTGCGTGGCCTGTCCCCGGCGGGCCGGTTGGGGGCCCGGCGTTGCGCGCCACCCCATGCGGCCCCTCCGATTCGCCCCTAGCCAACCTTGGCCGGGTGCTCGACCTCGCGTGGCTCGGCTCGCGCTCCGCCCGTCGAGCCCGGCCCCAGGCTTCCACGCACGGCCTTGGCCCCATGGCGGGCGGCCACGCGGGGCCGCCCCTGGACCGGCCGGCCGCACGGCCACCACGAAGGTAGGCCGAGGGTGTGCGCGAACGCAGTAGTCGAGCGCTTCGAACCAGCCGGAGCCGACTAATGAGTGAGTTGCCGAGCGGCGTCGTCACGTTCCTGTTCACGGACATCGAGGGCAGCACGCGTCTCTGGGAGGAGCACCCTTCCGAGATGCGCGCGGCCTTGGCGCTGCATGACGCTGTCCTGCGCGCAGCCGTCGAGGGGGCCGGGGGACGGGTATTCAAGGTGGTCGGGGATTCTGTATGCGCGGTGTTCGAGCGGGCCACGCAAGCCGTCGCCGGGGCGATAGCGGGCCAGCGAGCCATGCTGGAGAGCGACTGGGGCCCGACGGGGCCACTGCGCGTTCGCATGGCCCTTCACACGGGCGAGGCCGACGCGGACGCCCACGACTACTACGGGCAGCCGCTGAACCGGTGTGCGCGTGTCCTGGCGACAGGACACGGCGGCCAGATCCTACTGTCACAGGCCACCGCCGAGCTGGTGCGCGAGGAGCTTCCCGAGGGCGTAGCGATCCAGGACCTAGGCGAGCACCGGCTGCGCGATCTCACAAGACCCGAGCGTATCGGTACGCTCGTCGTGCCAGGGCTTCCGGGGGACTTCCCGCCGTTGCGCGGGCTCGAGTCGTTCCCCCACAACCTGCCCCAGCACGCCACGACGTTCATCGGCCGCCTCCGAGAGCTGGCCGAGGCGTCCGAGCTGCTGGCCACGTCGAGGTTGACATCCCTGGTGGGCCCGGGCGGCACCGGGAAGACCCGGCTCGCGGTGCAGATCGCGGCGGACACCATTGATGCGTATCCCGGCGGCGCGTGGTTCGTCGATCTTGCGGGCGCCACCAGCCCGGAGATGGTCCCGCAGGCCGCGGCCTCTGTGCTGGGACTGCGTGAGGAGGCGGGGCGCAGCCTGGTCGACACGCTGCAGGCCCATCTCAGCCGGAGCCGGGCGCTCCTGCTGCTCGACAATTGCGAGCACCTCATTGCCGCGTGTGCCGAACTGGCTGTCCGGCTCATCCAGTCTTGCAGCGACCTCAAGGTCCTGGCCACGACGCGCGAGGAGCTGCGGGTCAGGGGCGAGCAGGTGTACAGGGTGCCTCCGCTGCCGGCTCCTGAGACCGATGCGGGGGCCTCTCCGCAAGAGCTCGCGCAGTACGAGTCGGTTCAGTTGTTCATGGAACGCGCCTCCGCGGTCAGGCCCGGCTTCGATCTGACCGAGTCCAACGGTCCTTCCGTGGCACTCATCTGTAGGCGGCTGGACGGCCTGCCCCTCGCGATCGAGCTCGCGGCCGCACGGATGAAGGCGATGAACCCTGAGCAGATCGTCGAGCGGCTGGACAAGCGCTTCCGGCTTCTGAAGGGCGGTGACCGGACCGCCCGGGAGCGGCAGCAGACGTTGCAGGCCCTGGTCGACTGGAGCTACGACCTACTCACCGGCCGGGAGCAGTGCCTGTTCCGACGCCTGTCGGTCTTCGTCGGTGGGTTCTCGCTCGAAGCAGCGGAGGCCGTGGGGACCTGCGACGAGATCGAGGGCTGGGAGGTCATGGACCTCGTCGTGGCCCTAGTGGAGAAGTCCCTGGTCGCGGTGGATGAGCGGGGCGGCGAGGCGGTGGCCCGATATCGGATGCTCGACACCTTGCGGGCCTACGGGCTCGAGCGCGCCGAGGACTTGGGCGAGCTCGCGGAGCTGCGCGGCGCCCACCTGGCCCACTTCCGCGAGATGGTCGGCGGCGGCGACGGGACTCACACAGGCCTGGACGCCACGGACTGGGTGCATCGGCTCGATGCCGATCGGTACAACATGGTGGCGGCCGTCTCGTGGGCGGTGGAATCCGACCCCGAGGTGGCGCTCGATCTGTGCTATCGGTTGCACCCCTACTGGCACAGGCTTGGCAGGTGGACTGAGGCCAGGACCCTTCTGGGCGCCGCGCTGGACCGGACGGACTGCGCGACATCGCCCGCACGCGGCCGGGTCTTGTGGGCGGCGGGTTTCTTCGCGAGCCAACAGGCCGACGGAGAGTCGGCGGTGCGGCTATTGCGTGAGGGGCTTGAGTGTGCCCGGCAGGCCGGAGACCAGGAGGCCGTCGCTATGTGCTTGGGCACGTTCGGCGTCGTGGCACGGCACCGCGGCGACGCCGAGGGGGCGCGCCACTGGCTGGAGGACGCGCTCTCGGCGGCCCGCGCTTCCGGGGACAAGGTCATGGTCGCGAGGCTGCTGGCCGACCTTGCCGCCGCGTCCCTCGGCCAGGGCGACCACGCCGCCGTACGCCGCCTAACGGATGAGGGCTTGCGCATCAGCCGAGAGCTCGGGGCGCGGGCCGTGACAGCACATCATCTGATGATAACAGGGCATCTGGCGCTCGCCGAGGGCCGGCATGCCGAGGCCGTCACCCTCCTGCGCGAAAGCCTGGAGATCAACCGCGCCCTCGACTTCCGCAATCACGTCGCGGCGACACTCTCCTCCCTGGGGATGGCCGCGTGCCTGATGGGAGACACGGCACAGGCGCTGGCGGCGCACGAGGAAGCGCTGGTGGTGCAGCGGGAGATCGGGGACAGGTGGGGCGTGGCCGCCACCCTCCACGGGATGGGCGAGGCGTCCCTTGCGTCCGGGGACCCGGGGGCGGCTCTGGACCTGTTCAGGCAGAGCCTCAGTCAGGCCAGGGGCGTCGGATCGCGGCTCGGTATGGCAAGCTGCATCGAGGGCGTGGCAAAGGCGCTCGCGCGACAGGGCTCGTGCCGGGCCGCCGCGGTTCTCCTGGGTGCGTCGGAGCGAATGCGAGCCTCCCTGGACTCGCCCACCTCGGACACTGAGGCAGCCGCCCTGGCGCACACGGCCGATCTTGTGAGGCGTGAGTTGGGCGAGCCAGCGTTCGTGGAAGCTCACGGCCAGGGCATGTCGATGTCCGAAAGCGCGGCGGTAGCTGCGGCCCTCGGGCCGGAGCACTAGACGCAAGCGAGGGAGGAAGGCTGGTGGGCGGATCGGACTTTGACCGGCACAACACCGAGGTGCGCGAGGTGTGGGCGGCCTACCACGCCGGCAGCCCGACACGTGTGCCGATGACGCTCGGCGTGAACACGCGCTACATGCTGCTCGACCCCGGGCTCAACCCCGATGGGATCACGTTCGAGGGGTACTTCGGCGACCCGGATGTCATGTTCGAGACGCAGCTCCGCTTCCAGCACTGGGTGCGGCACAACCTGGAGTACGATCAGGAGATGGGCCTGCCGGAGCGCTGGGGCGTGTCCGTAGACTTCCAGAACTCGTACGAGGCCCTATGGTTCGGCGCGCCGCTGCGGTACTTCGAGGGGAACGTCCCCGACACGGTGCCGTTCATCACCGACGACACGAAGCAGGCGTTCCTCGACGCCGGGCCCCCCGACCCGTTCTCCGGCTGGATGGCTCGAAACTGGGACTACTTCGAGCATCTGAAGGCCAAGGCGGAAGGCAATGAGTTCCATGGCCGGCCGGTGTCCGTGGGCGGTCCCACAGGTTGCGGCACCGACGGGCCGTTCACGCTGGGCTGCTCGCTCCGAGGGGCTACCGAGCTGTGCACGGACATCTACGCCGATCCGGGGTTCTTCCACGCCTTCATGGCCTTCGTCACCGACGCGACGATCGGCCGCATCAAGGCCTACCGCGTGCGCCTGGGGCAGCCTGAAGAGTCCGAGGCGTGGGGCTTCGCGGACGACAGCATCCAACTCCTGTCGGTGAAGACCTATCGTGAGCATGTTCTGCCGTACCACCGGCGGCTCGTCGAGACGTTCGGGCCGAAGGGTCCCAACGGGATCCACCTCTGCGGCGACGCGACCCACCACTACCCGACGATAAGGGACGAGCTCAACGTCATGTCCTTCGACACCGGGTACCCGGTCGACCACGGCAAGCTGCGCGAGGTGCTGGGCCCCGACGTGACGATCCACGGCGGCCCCGCCGTCGAGCTTCTGCGCGCCGGGTCGCCCGAGACGGTGGCCTCGGAGACGCGGCGGATCCTTGAGTCCGGGATCATGCGCGGTGGGCGCTTCATCCTTCGGGAGGGCAACAACCTCGCCCCCCGCACGCCCCCCGCAAACGTGAAGGCGATGTACGAGGCGTGCAAGCGTTACGGGAGGTATGAGTAGACACGACCTGCGGGGGCGCCGTTCAGCGTGGGCCCGATTCCGAGCACAGTGCGTACGGCCTCCCAGAAGGTCGGGTGATCGAGGTCGCCGACCTGCCGCCGGATCTCGGCGACGCCGGGGGACGATGCAGTCCCGAAGAGGTCGACTGCATCGCCGCGCACCGTTGCGGCGCGAGGATGCTCGAGATACCGGTCGCGGACGGCCATGCACTGGGTCAGCTCTTCCTCAGTCAGCATGGCCACCAGAACGAGTACATCGAAGACGTGCTTCCTTGCCTTCTCTCTGCGTTCGGTGTCCGTCGCGCGAAGCCAGTCTCCAGCGGCCGCGACCTTCAGGTTCAGCCAGGAGTAGGCGTTCGGCACACAGACTTCGCCCGCGAAGCGCGTGCCATCGCTGCAGAGCCCCTGCAGCGGAACACTGTCCGGAGAGTCCTCGACAGCGAACGCCTCCGGCGCTTGGCGACCATGCAGGTCCGCATTTTGGCGCGAGCGCACACGCTCACCCCTGACCCACACGTGCTTGGTCTCGTCGCCTTCGGGAAGCCTCGACAGTATATCCACCTTCACTTGCTGGTCCGGGGCACCGGGCGACAGTGGCTTGCAGAACTGCATGTTGGGGGTGAGCGCCTCGTACCCCAGCTCGTCCAGGCGCCTGCGCACAGCCCGTCCGCGCTCGGCCCGCATGAGGAACTCGACCTTGAGAAAGAAGTCCAGGTCGATGGTCGCTCGGGCTTCGGGCAGCACCTCGAACAGGGTCCGTGCGCCGCGCTCCATGAGGAGCTGTTGCTTGAGCCTAAGCCCATGGCCGCCGATGAGGATCAGACCCTCCGCGGTGACCGGGTCGGCAAGCATGTCGAGCAGGTGCGGGCGAAGCGGATCGGTCATAGTGAATCCCTTCCACCCTGAACGAGCATCTGCTCAAGCGCGTCGGCCGCCTCGCGCTCGCGAGGACCGGCCTTCATCAGTTCGAGCCAGGTCTGGACGGGTGATGCCCAAGCAATGCCACCCTCTACCCGACGGTCGAAGTGCGCGACTTCGGAGCCGTCTTCCACGAGTTCCACGTTCGGGAAGACGTGGGTCTCTTGCACTCCGAGGAGGCCCCTGGTCGCTGCCAGGTCGGACACGTACAGGCTGAGACGCCGTGGCGTACTCAGGACACCGTAGCGCATGGCGGAGCCAAGACCGGTCGTGGTGCATCGGGAACCGGGCGTGGACGCGCGGTACGTTTCCAGACGCTGCCACGCTTCGGAGTGGGTCAGCTCAGAGCGACCCTCGAAGCGAAGCATCGGGCGTGACCCCAAGCCCTGTAGCAACCGGCGCAGCATGGCTCTGGGGTCGGCCGGGCGAAGGCCGTCGGCACTGCGGTCCACCAGACGCTCCTCTTCAAGGACCGTCACCACCTTCGATACGGTCCCAAGACTTAGCCGACCGGACGCGATGCGGCTGATGGTGAACTCATGGAGTGACTTCAGCGACGGGAACGCCCGCCCCAGAACCAGCGATCTGACGATGAGCGAGCTCACGCCGCCGAAGACGTTCCGGATCGGAGCGGAGTCCTTGTACAGATTGGGGCGCCCGGACCTCCAGACCCGGAACCCGGGGGCGAGCACTACGGCGTTCCCGCACAAGTCCAGTCCACTCACCTCCTCGCGCTCCAGCCAAGCGAGGTGTTCCTCGCTCAGGTACGGCACCACGATGAGGGGGCGCAGGCCGAGCAGCGCGGAATAGCGGCACGCCTGGGCTATCGCTGCGTCGACGGTCTTTGGCGTGCTGCGCCCCTTGGCTTCGCACGCGAAGAGGCACTCCCGTTCGCCCCAGCGGACGGCGACGACCGCGTCGGGACCCATGCCCGATGGGAGCTGCGTCTCCGACGGACCTAGCTCCACACGGATGGGCGGCAAGCAAGCATCCGCCAGCCCGGCGAGGACGCTCTCGTCACGATCCCAGTTGGCAAGTTTCCTATCTATGTCGGTTTTCCTATTCTGGAAACACTCTACCACAGTGAAACGCGACGCGCAAGGGCCAACGCAACAACGACGTGCGAGGCGTACAGGCGGCATGGGAGGCACGAGTAGGGACACACCTCACCCCCTGCAAAAGGGGGAAGCTCTCAGCCGTCGCGAACGATCATATACCCCCACGAAAGGTCGGCGGCCGGGGGTGTTTCCGCCAGCCCGCGGCGCCGCACCTCCGCGCCGATCGCGCCGCGGACCAGCATGACGCACGCGGTCACGGCGTCCGCGAAGTCGCAGCCGGCGAATGAGCACCGGGCGATCCGCCTGCGCAGGTCGGCGGCTCCGTCACCTAGGCGCTCGACTACCGCTTCGCCGATCGGGCCGAACCTATCCCAGTAGGCCGCCCACCTGGACACGAGATCGACGGTCGCGCCGCAGCGTAGTCTGTCCCCGCCCCACCAGGCCCCGCCTGCCTCGATAAGGTCCGCCGCGAAGGCGTCGGGGTCGCCGGCCAAGCCGAACTCAGCTAGGCGGTCCGGGAGGCCCTTGCCAGAGACCGGCGCCGCTTCGAGCGACGACAGGAAGCCGGACAGCGCGGACGCGGGAACGTCTGCCCGCGCGGCGCTCGGGTGCTGGGTGAGGAACCGCATGACCACGGAGCGGTCGGTGCCGCGCGGTTGCAGGTAGATGGCGAAGCACCGGCCGTACGAGCTATCCACCCACTCGGAGTGGAACCCGCCGTCGAAGCCCTTTGGCATCTTCTCGGCAACGCAAACCGCAGCCGTGAACCGCCCGAACTCGCCACGGTCGGGAGCCGACGCCTCCATCACGTCGTCGATGGCGACCAGGGGCCTGGTGACGGGGTCCGCGAAGAGGGCGACCGCCTTCGCGGTCTCGCGCGCGGGCTCGGTCGGCAGGCCTTCGGCGATCTCGCGGGCCGCGGCCGCGAGATCGTCCAGCGCGTCGGTCACGGCGCCCGAGGTACGGTCGATCCACGGCCTGAGGATCTCGAGGTCCACGTCGCTCACGATCGGCATGGTGCACCGGTGCATGGCTCCGTCGGCAGCTATGAGGCCCCTTGCCCCAAGGAAGCCCAGCAGCTCCGGGACCCGGCCGGGATCCAGACCGACCTGCCGGGCTGCCTCGGCGGGATCGCCGGAAGGATAGAGGGACGTGTAGAGGCGCGACACTTCCGAGTCGTGTTCGAATAGGGGGCCCGCGAACGTCGCGTCACCCGTCACCATCATGTACCAGTTGCGGTACGAGCCCGCAGGCAATGTCGTCACTGCCATCACGCTCCTTCTGAGCCGCTCTCTCGATCGGTGGAGGGTCGCCTTCACCGAGTCTGTCGAGACATCCAGGAACTCCGCCACTTCGGCGCACGTGAGGCCGTCGAAGTAGAACAGCTCCACGACCAACCTGGACCGCGGGGGAAGGGTCGACAGTGCACGGCGTGCCACGTCGACGGCCTCGCGGCGCTCCGCGACCTCGGCGGGAGTGAGCTCGGGCGATCGCACGTCGGGGTGAAGCGGCAGGGGGCGCCCGGGACCGACGGACGCGGCAAGGTGCCGAGCCGCCGTCCGGTCCACGATCCGCCGGAGCCAGCCGAGGAAGCCCTCCGGGTGCCGAACGGACCGGAGGCCTTCACACGCCGCCACAAGGGCTTCCTGTGCGACGTCCTCCGCGGCTTCGCGGTCGTCAAGGAGGCGAACGGCCCGAGCATGGGCGAGGCGCGCCGCACGCAGAAACAACTCGTCGCGCGCAGCCTCACCGCCTGCCTGCGCCCGTCTCACCAGCTCCTCGGTCGAATGCCGCAACAGCTCGCTCCTCGTCACGTCATCGCTCATCCCGCTCGGTCATAATAGTGGGATTCGGGCGGCATTCGGTGACGAGAGATTCGTCGGCGGCTCCCCGGCTCAGTGCAGCAGCAGGTAGCCCCAGGCCGGGTCGGGGTCGTCGGGAATGGTGGCGAGGTCACGGCGACGGATCTCGCGGCTCACGGCGAGCTTGATGAGCAGCAGACACCCCAGGTGCGTGTTTGCTTCATAGCACCGGGCGAAGGAGCACCTCGACACTCGACGCTGAAGATCGGCGTCGCGAAGACTGCCAGCGATCTTGGCCCCGATCTGGTCGAGTCGCTCCCAGAACGGCGCCCATGGTTCGGCCGGGCCGACGGGGATGCGGCTCCGCAGGCGGTCGCCTTGCCACTCCGCCCAGCCGAGTGTGACCAGGTCGTCCGCCAGGCTGACGTCTTCGCTGTCCAGCTCACAGCGCGCCAGCCACTCGGGGAGGCCGACGCGAGTGACCGCATCCGTTTCGAGGGACGCGAGGAACCCCCACGCCGCCCGGTTCGGCCACCCCGCTTCGTTCGCGGCGGACGGGTGCGCTGAGAAGCAGGCCGGGATCGCGGACGTATCCCCCGCGCAGGGCAGCGCCATGACCCTTGTCAGGTCGCCAGTGGGAGCCGTCACCGAGCGGACGGAGCAGCTCACGTTCACCGCGGGCGGCCCGTCGTCTCCCATCACCCATGCGAAGAGGTACCGCCCGAACTCCCCCGCGTCGAGCATGTGGGCTTCGAGGCTGTCGTGGCTCGCCTCGAACACCCGACCGAGGAGACCCCCGAGCAGCGCGATGACAGCGCCGCTCTCACGCCCGGCGTCGGTGGGCATTGCCGACGCGAGCCGCTCAGCCTCGCCGGCGACTTCGTCGATCGCGTCGATAACCGGAGCGGCGACCCTCTCGACCCATGGCCGGAGCACTTCCCGGTCGAGATCGTCGAAGATCGGCGCCATGCACGCAACACTGCCGATCTCACGCTCGACAAGGCGCCGTGCCGCCAGCTCATCGACGAGCGAACCGACCTTCCCTTCGTCGATGCTCTCGGCCCGGGCCGCCTCCTGCGGGCTACCCTTGGGGTAGACGTTCCAGTAGATGGCCATGGCGTCGGGGTCGTAGTTGAGCCAGCGAGTGTCGAAGCTCTGGTCACAGAAGCACATTGACAAGACCGGCACGTTGGAACGCCACCTGTTCCCCTTCGTCGGAGCCGACACTGTGCTCACACTCCCTCTGAGTCGCTCTCTCGATCGGTGAAGCGCGGACTTTACCGCGTCTGTCGAGACGTCCAGGAACTCCGCCACCTCCGCGCACGTTAGGCCGTCGAAGTAGAACAGCTCCACGACCAGGCGGGAGCGCGCGGGGAGCATGGCGACGGCCCTGGCGAGGGCCGCCTCGGCTTCCCGGCGCTCCACGATGTCATGTGGTGTAGGCTCGCGGTTGGCTTGCGTGGGGTCACAGAGCGGAGCGTCGACTTGGGAGGCGCTGGTCTGCTTCGCGACCGCCCTGTCGACGATGCGCCGCAGCCACCCGACGAAGCTCTTGGGATCGCGCAGGTCGCCAAGCGAGACGTACGCCGATACAAGCGCCTCTTGGGCGGCATCGTCCGCGGCATCTGGGTCGCGAAGCAGACGGTAGGCCCTGGCGTGGGCCAGTCGCGCCGCCCGACGGAACAGCACGTCCCTCGCGCCCTGCTCGCCCGCTTGAGCGGCCGCGGCCAGCTCCTCGGTCGTCGCTCGCACTCGCCGCGCTCCCTGGATCGCCGTCTCCATACATGATAGAGGCTGCGACAGCCCGCGCGGTGACGGGGGATTCCGCTCAGTGAAGGGGAATGTGGACGCCGGAGCCCCCGTCATCACTGTGAAGGGATTGCTTGCCCTGCGCGGAGATCCGACCGACGACGAGCTGGTGCGGGCGGCGCGGCGAGGAGACACGGATGCGTTCCGCGCGCTGTACGACCGCCACGCGCCTGGCTTGCTCGCGCTGGCGCGCAGCTTGGTCGGTGCGGAGGAGGCGGAGGACGTGGTGCAGACAGCGTTCGTGAGGGCGTGGGATCGCCTGCCGAAGCTGCGTCATCCGGGGGCTTTCAAAGTCTGGATCCGCCAGACGGCGCGCAGAGCGGCGCTGGATGAGCTCCGGCGTCGGGGCTCGCGCCCGGCCGCATCTCTGGATGAGATGGGCGGCCAGGGCGATGACGTTCCCGCGCCCGACGCCGGCCCGGAGGCTGTCGTGGCCTCGGCGCAAGCGGCTGACGCCGTCCGCCGGGCGGTCGACGCACTGCCCGAGCATCACCGCTCGGTCGTCGTGCTGCACCACTTCGACGGCCTGGAGGTCCGGGAGGTCGCTGAGGTGCTCGGTGTTCCGCTGGGCACCGTTCTCTCACGGCTCGCGCGCGCTCGTGAGACATTGCAGAGGAAGCTGACGGGGTTGGTGCGGGATGGGATATGACACCGTGGACAGCGGCTGCCCGGCGTACCGCTCGCGCCTGGCCGACCTCTCCACCGGGGCCTTGCCTGACGAGACGGCTCGCGAGGTGCGCGCGCACGCCGAGTCATGTGCCACGTGCGCGGCGGAGCTCGACTCCCTGGTCGCCGTGGCGCGATTGCTCGACCGTGTGAGTCTCGAGGCAGCCCCGGCGGGGCTCTGGGACGAGATAGCGCCGCGCCTGCGGCCGCGCCGGCGGTGGCTCGTGCCGGTCCTGGCGCCTGCGGCGGCGCTCGCGGCAGCGTTCGTCATGCTGGTAGTCGCGATGGCGCGGCATGGCATCTCGCCGACGGAGCCGCACCCGCACACGGTCGCATACGACGTTGTTCCGATGTCGGCCATGGAGGACGATGCAGACACGGTGGTCATGTACGCTCGCTCGAGCGCCCGGTCCGCGTGGCTCGATCCCGCGGCTGAGGCCGTGTATCTTGACGCGGTCGAGGGAGGCCGGCAGCTTTGAGGTGGCGGTACGCGAGAGCAGCGCTGGCCGTAGCCTGCGTGGTAGCGGTCGGCGTGGGTGGCTTCGCGCTGCTCTATCGACGCCCCGCGGCTCCACTCGTTCCCCGTGAGCCTGACTTCACGGCACAGGCCGTTGTGGGGACGCTTACCCCTGACGGCTGGGTGGAGCGAGAGGCGGCCATCGCGTCCGCCGAAGGCGAGCGGGCCGTCTCGGTGGCGAGCGGCGGCGCGACTGCGGCCCAGGCTGCGGCACCGATCGACGCGCGCGCGCTCGCTGACGTCTACGACGTAACCGTCGCGCCGGGCCCCATCGTGGGAGGCCGCCCGACCATCCGTACCCAGGTCAGTCGGAAGGGCGCGGCTACGCCGGCGGTGGTGATGGATCGCGACTCGGAGACCGGGGCCGTGCTAAGGCGCGAATCGTACCGAATCGACGGCAGACTCGCGACGCGGACTGAGCTCACGAGTGTGGAATACGGCGCCCCATCTGCCGAGTCGGTCCCGGCAGTCGGGCAGACCGCGGAGCCCGAGCGCGAGATGACGGCGGAAGAGGTCGCGCTGGTGGCGGGCTTCACGCCGTCCGAGCCGTCATACGTCCCTGAGGGCTACCGCCGTGTCGGCCTCTACGGCTACCCGGGCGGTCAGGGACGGGGACGGGGCTACGCCGAGTACCGCTATACGGACGGGCTCAGGCCTCTGTCAGTGTACGAGCGAACACCCGGCGGCTGGGGTCCCGGCGGCCCCGGGGGACGCGGCGGAGGCCGTGGTTGGGGAAAAGGCGGCCCGCCGGAGACCGGCCGGGCTCAGGTCGCCGACCTCGGCATCGCGCTCTCAGCGCGCCAGCGACGGGGCCGGATCATCGCTGTCGTAACGGGTGACATCACCGCGAGTGACGCCGTGAACGTGCTGGATTCCATTCCGCCCGGACAGTAGGTACTAGGTCAGCATCTCCCTGATGGCCTCGGCGCGGTCGAGGGCGCCGAAAAGGGCCGTCCCGGCGACCAGGACGGTTGCCCCGGCTTCGCGGACGACCCCCGCGGTGTTCGGGGCGATGCCACCATCCACACTGATGTCGAATGCCGGGAGGTCGCCCGCGTCGATGCGCCGTCTCAGCTCCCGCACCTTATCGAGCTGCTCCGCCATCATCTGCTGGCCGCCCCAACCCGGGTTAACTGTCATCACCAGCACCTCATCGACGTGAGGCAGCAGCGACTCGGCGAAGCACAGGGGCGTGCCCGGGTTCAGCGCGATCCCGGCCGAGGCCCCGCCCTCGCGGATAACGTCCAGCGCGCGGCGGGCGTGCGCAGTAGCCTCCGGGTGGACGAGTATGCGGTCTGCGCGCGTGTCAAGAAAGACGTCGAGGAGCCTCTCGGGCCGCTCGACCATCAGATGCGCCGTGACGCGCGCCTCAACAGCCGCGACGACTCGGCCGATGAGGTCCGGGCCGAAGGAGATGTTGGGGACGAAGTGGCCGTCCATGACGTCGGCGTGGATCGCTTCGGCGCCGGCCTCGACGGCCGACAGTGCCTCCTCGACGACCCGGCCGAGGTCGCAGCCCAAGATCGACGCCGCGACGATCGCTCTCGGCCCCTTCGCCGACTTCCGTTGGCCTCGCATGATCGCGCTCCCTTCGGTGCTCACACTACGGCGAAGTACGGCTTTCGCCCGCGCCAGCGTCCGCGAGTGAAGTCCGGGCACTCGATGGGCGCGCTGCCCTGAGCTATAGACGTTTGCGACAGACCGACGATGCCGCTCATCGTTGCTGAGTCGTACACATCGAGCGGCGTGTCCGTGCCCTCGCGCACCGCCTTGATGAAGAGCTTGATCTCCAGGTAGTCGGTCCCGCCGTGCCCGTCCGCCGACGACTCGAGCTCGCGCCACCACTGGTGGTTGAACTCCTCCTGATAGGGGGCGAACGGCTCCCATTCATGGTACTGCGGGCTGCGGCCCTCGACGTAGACGACGGCCCTGTCCTCGTCGTACAGTCCGAGCGTCCCCTGCACCATCCACCGGTTGTCGTAAGGCCTCGGGAGCTGCATGTCGTAGTTAATGACGAGGGACTTGCCCATGTGGGTCCGCACGACCGAGGTGACGATGTCGCCCTGCTTGTACTCACGCTTCGCGCTCGGATGGTCCGGGCCGAAGCGCCGGGCGAAGTAGTCGTTGATGCCGCGCGAATCGGTTGCGGTCGAGGTGATCGTCGCGTAGGCGTCGCCGCGGTTGATGTCGAGCCAGCTCAGCACGGGCCCCTGGCTGTGGGTGGGGTACTGGTCGCAGCTCCGGCTCACGAGGTACTTGGCGGCCCAGCGGTCGTTGCCCTGCGGATCGAAGAACCAGTGGTCGATGCAGTCGTGCGAGTGAGCACAGTGGCAGTGGACGATGCTGCCGAAGAGCCCGGCCCGGACCATGTTGAGCACGGCCAGGTTGTCGCGCCGGAAGCTCCAGTTCTCGAGCATCATGCACGGCACGCGCGTCTGCTCGCAGGTGTCAACAAGCTGCCAGCACTCGTCGACGGTGATCGCGGCGGGCACCTCGACGCCTACGTACTTGCCGGCCCTCATGGCCGCGACCGCCATCGGCGTGTGCCAGTTCCAGGGCGTGGCGATGATGACCGCGTCGAGATCGTCACGCTCGAGGAGGCGCTGGAAGTCGTGCTCGTTCCGCGTGTAGGCTTCCGGCTCCGGGCGGCCGGATGAGGTGACGATCGACTGCGCCGATCGAGCCCTGGCTGCGTGGATGTCGCAGACCGCGGGCACTTCGACGTTGGACACAGACACAGCCAGCCCGAGCAGCCCCTGGCCCCGGCCTCCCGTGCCGATGAAGCCGACGCGCACGACACGGCCGGGGTCGGCGTCCGCACGACTCACAGAACCGAACGTGGCGGCCGCCCCCGCCACGGCCCCGGCGGCTGTTCCGATGAACTCGCGGCGATCCATCTCGGTGCACCCCTCTCGAGCTCGCGATCAGAGCCGTGGTCGAGTTCGGTGGGCGGTGACCGAGGGCCTGCGTGCGACGCCTTGGGGCTCGCCAACGAGCGTGGTAATCTACGGGTAGGCGGTGAGTGCGATGATTCGTCGCATTGAGGTGCTTGGGTACCGGTGTCTCAAGCACGTGTCAGTTGAGCTTGGACCGTTCATGGTACTTGTCGGGCCGAACGGCAGCGGGAAGAGCGCGCTCTTTGACGCTCTGGCGTTTGTTCGCGACGTACTCGTGCACGGACCCGAAGCCGCCGTGCTTGACCCGTTGGATGGTGGGCGGAGGCCGGCGCGGGCGTGGTTCGTCAAGCAACTCAGTTGGCGCCGGCAGCGCAACTGGGTCGAGATGGCCGTTGAGATGACAGTCCCTCCCACAGTGGCTCACAGTGGCCTCTGCGAGTGCCGGTATGAGGTTAGGGTCGGGATGCCCGCCGAGTCGGCCCCAGTGGGCGTGCTTGCAGAGGCTTTCTGGGTGGGGCCTGGTACGGGCAACAACCGGCGCAAGCGGAACGGACAGGAGCCACCACAGGCCGTTCGCTGGTCCAGGGGACGTCCCGGATGGCGACGCGTCGTCGGCAAGACTTCCACGGGCAGCGACCACCTCGTGTCGGAGCACGGGGACTTCGAGCTTACGCTTCGGTCGGAACGAAGTCGTCCAGCGCTGGCCAACATGCCCGATGACCTCGACAGGTTCCCCATCGCAATGTGGGCGCGTAACCTGCTCCGGTCGACGGTCATGGTCTACGATCTCCGCCCCGAGGCGATGCGGCCCCCTGCGCGGACCGGCCGGAGCTCCCTCTGGATGGCGGAGGACGGCTCTAGCCTGGCCGGCATTGTGAACCTCATGAACGAGGATGACCGTACGGCGTGGGTCGCGCACTTGCGCGGTTTCCTGGACGTCAAGGACGTCCGGGCTTTGCCTGTGATACCCGAGGGCACCCTAGCGCTAGTGTTGACTGATGGGGCAGGGCTGCAGGTCCACGCTGACGGCCTGTCTGCGGGCACGCTGCGGTCTCTGGCTCTGACTGCCCTGGCCTATGCGGATCGGCCCCCCTGGCACACGCCGGTGTATCTCGTCGAGGAACCGGAGAACGGCGTACACCCGCAGGGGATCGAGGCGATCTACCAGAGCCTCTCCTCGGTCTACGGTGGGCAGGTGTTCCTGGCTACGCACTCCCCCGTTCTGGTAGCCATGTGCAAGCCGGCGGAGCTTCTCTGCTTCGCCAGGGCGGAAGACGGGTCAACGGTGATCACCCCGGGCCACCAACATCCCAGGCTCAGGCAGTGGCAGGGCGACATCACACTCGGCGACCTGTTCGCGGCGGGGATCCTGTCGTGAGCTCCGCGCCCGTGGACTTGGTCATCCTCGTCCCGTGCAAAGACCTCGAGCAGGTGGTTCAGGTGCTCATCGGGGACCGAGTAGGCGCCCTGGGTTCTCGCCGGATGGAGTACGAGGTCGTCTACGTTCCGATGCATGACCCAGCCGTCAGGACCAAGGCGCTCGGCCTGCTATCCCCCTATGTGGGCCACGCTGCACGCGCTCTCGTGCTGATCGACCGGCATGGCTCCGGCGCCGAGGACCGATGCCCCGAGCAGATCGAGACCGAGGTGGAGGCCTCGATCTCGCGGGACTGGGCCGACGGGTGTGCCGCAGTGTGCATCGACCCCGAGTTGGAGGCCTGGATCTGGAGCGATCCGGGCGTGCTAGCCCGAACGCTGCCGGCGATCCGGCCCTCATTGACTCGAGAAGACGTAGAGAGGGCCGCCCAAGCGAACGCGCCGGCCCCGGACGAGGACCACGAGGAAGCCTTCAGGCGTACGTTGGCCCAGTTGAACGTCAAGGCCAGCCAGGGTCATTTCGTTTTCTGAGTGTGTCCAAAAAGGAGAGGTTGGGGTTCGGTCGGTATCTGTGGGGCATGAGTGACTCAGAGACGTGCGAGACGCAGGAAGTGCAGAGCTTGTTCGAGGCGTTGAGGGCAGTGCCGG
>Ga0315282_10005826_pt1 | contig 20848 bp, 18 predicted proteins | sample YL17G07_20_MG_FD_203693 | JGI IMG/M metagenome (GOLD analysis project Ga0315282, IMG submission 203693) | Sediment microbial communities from Yellowstone Lake, YNP, Wyoming, USA - YL17G07_20 | ecosystem: Environmental > Aquatic > Freshwater > Lake > Sediment | place: USA: Wyoming | collected... | reverse complement strand
CGCAACCTCGGGGCCGACCACTTCCTGTTGCGTGGCTTGGCAGGCGTGCGCGCGGAGATGTCGCTGCTGGCCAGTTGCTTCAATATGAGTCGGCTGATCAGCTTGTTTGGCGTTGCTGGATTGATCGCGAAGCTCTCGGCTCTGTAAGCCCCCTGTCCAGAGGTCTGCACCCCCATCGGGGGCAGCCGCCAGGGTCTGAGCCGTGCAGGCTGCCGTGCAGTGGGCACGCGGGGCAGCGAGGGACCTGTGGAGCCGGATCGCAGAGGCATCCGCCTCCAGAGCAAGACAGTGGGCCAAACAACTGCGATGTGACACAGCCTGTGCGCTTGACGCTGCCACCCATTCTAAGTCACAGCGACCTCAAGGACTTGGGACGAACACAACAAGTTTGGCGGCGCCGCGCGGAGGATAGGGCAGGCCTGTTCTCAGGCCGTGAACTTCAGGAACTCGGCGGTGAGGGCCTTGGTCAGGCGGCCGGGAGCGCCGTTGCCGATTACGGCGTCGTCGAACTTGACTACCGGGACGATGTCCTTGGTCGTCACGGCGAGGAATAACTCGTCGGCGCCGGCAGCCTGCCGGGGCGTGATGCACTTCTCCTCGATTGGAATGCCGACGTTCTGCGCCGCCTTAACGACGAACTTCCGCGTAATCGACGGCAGGATGTTGGCCGAGAGGGGTGCGGTTTGCAGAGCCCCCTTGATGATGGCAAAGAAGGCTGAGCCTGCGCCCTCGGTGATGAAACCCGCATCATCGACCAGGATCGCCTCCTCGCAGCCCTTATCGACCGCCTCCTTGCGAGCCAGAATATTGGGCAGGAGGTTGAGGCTCTTGATATCGCAGCGTTTCCACCGCAGGTCCGGGCAGGTGCAGACGGCGATGCCCCGGGCCTTCTCCCGGCTGCTGTCGCCCGCCTCGCTGATCGTCAGGAAGAAATTGGGCTTGAGGTCCGGCGCCCAGGTGTGGTTGCGCGGGGCCGACCCGCGGGTCACGTGGAAGTAGATTTTGGCGTTGGGCAGGCCGGCCGCTTGGAAGGCCCGCTCGACTCGCTGGCGGACGGTGCGGATGTCGATGCCTGTAATGCGGATGGCCGCCAGGCTCGCGGCAAACCGCGCCATGTGCTCGTCCAGGGCGAAAAGCTTGCCGTTGTAGCTGCGCAACACTTCGTAAACGCCGTCGCCGAAATAGAGCCCCCGGTCGAAATACGCGGGGCCGAGGTCCTCAAAAGAGCCGATTCTGTCGTCAACCATTGCCAGTTTCATACGAGTCTTCCATTCCCGAAACACTGTCCAACCATGTCGGAGGCACACTGGGCCTGCGAGGGTATGAAAATACCACAAAAAAGTCTTTACAGAAAGGCCGACAGGTCGTATCTTGTGAGTTTTTCCAAATGTCTGACGTTTTGGACCGGGAGTTTCTCAATGTACGCGATAGTGGAACAAGGTGGAAAACAATACAAAGTGGCCGAGGGCGACCGGCTGGAAATCGAGCTGACCGACGTGGCCCCGGACGCGAAAACGATTGAGCTGAACAAGGTGCTCTTCATCGGCGGCGACGGCAGTAGCAAGATCGGCAAGCCTTACATCGAAGGGGCGAAGGTCGTGGCGTCGTTCGCCACTACGGCCGAAGACGCCGTCGTCAAGGGCCCGAAAATCTACGTCGTGAATTTTCGCCGGAGAAAGAGCAGCCAGCGCAGAATCGGCCATCGCCAGAAGCACCTGCTGGTCAAGATCGATAAGATCGAAGGGTAGCACCCGAGCAGCCTTCAGCCGGGCCAATAACACGTTGTCATAACAAGGTCATCTGTCGAAGTAGCAGATGACCTTTTGTTTGAAGGCGTCGGCGATGAGGAAGGTGCTGCCCTCGCCGGCGATGCTGGATGGCTCGATCACCTTGACCACGTCCGCCCATCGGCCCGCTCCGCCCACCAATTGCAGCAGCCGGTTCGGCGAGGATTCAAACCACTCCGTCCGCAGGTAATTGTTTCCCCGCTTCGGAAACAGGGCGAGGTACAGCATATCCGTTTCCACCAGCTCGTTGAGAAAGTGCGTCCCCAGGGAGACGTCCGGGACCAGGTTCTCGTGCATGGCGACGATCTCGCAGAGCACGGAGGCCCGGCTGATCTCCGCGAACGTGACGGGCACGCCCAGAAACGGATCGTTCGAGCCCCACCGGCCCGGCCCCAGGAGCATGATGCATCCCGGCACGAGCGGGTCGGGGGCGCGATTGATTCTGCCGATGAGTCTTGCCACCTCGTGCCGGTCCTGGAGCGGGAGCTGACTGTAGGCGGCGGGCACGACGTAAACGAACCGGCTGATGCGTGTGCGGCGACTGTGGCCGATCACGGCGCCGGCGGCCTCGATGATCCTGTCGGCCTGCCGAATCTTCACGGTCGGAGGTTGCGGCGTCTCAATGCCTTTGACCGCCAGCGGCCGGCACTGGACGACATGGATCTTGTAGCGGCCCTCGGCCACGAAATTCAGGGTGAACTCCACGTCGACCGGAAACTCGTATGCCTCCCGCAAAATCCGTAGGATATCGCGCATGTCTTTCACGAAGTCGGTGTCGCGGAGCAGGCCGTCGAACGTGGGGACCCAGGCTCGCGCGGCGCTGCCGGTCGCCAGTGGGGAGGATTCATCGGTCGAGGCGAACATTTCCATCGGTACGTCTGTGCTGTCTTTTGCCACGTCGAGGAAATGGCCCGACATGAGCCGGTTGGCCTCCAAGTCGAGGTAATCGACGCGTCGCTGTGCATACTGGCGGACTTGCTCGAAGCTGGCCTCCGGCCGCCTCTGCGGTGCGTTGAGGGCGATGAGCCGGGTGTAGTCGTCGTCCGAGCGGTCGACCGCCCGCGTGCCCAGGCCGAATACCACTCGCAGCACGCCGGCTTTCGGATCGATGCTCTCGTGCCAGACGTAGGGATTGAAGGAAAATCCGACGCCGGCCGCCTGCGGGTAGAAGTAACGCCCGTGCATCGATCCGGAGACCCGCATGATCAGCAGCGCCATTTGCTCGTCGTGGTTGAGCAGTCCCCGCTGCTCGCGGTAGCGAAGCGCCTTCTCGCTCATCGTGCTGGCGTAGATCGTTCGCACGGCTGAAAGAAAGTCCTCCATACGCCGTTCCCGGGGGCCCTGATTCGGGCAGAACACGCTCTCGTACTTGCCCGCGAAGGAGTTGCCGTAATTGTCCTCCAGGAGCGAGCTGGAGCGCACGATGATCGGCGACTGGCCGAAGTAGTCCAGCATCTGCTCAAACTGCTTGAGAAGGTAATCGGGGAACTGGCCCGTGAGGATTCTCTGGCGAGCCTGCACCGCCCCTTCGAGGAAGGTCTGAGGATTGCGCTGCTTCTGGCGTAGCCACCAGACGCCATTGCGGACGAGATAGGTATAGAATACATCGGAGCCGACGTAAAAGGAGTCGTGCTCTTCGAGGAGGTCCGCGAAATGCGGCGAGTGCCGCTTGAGGATATTTCGGGCGATGAGCATGCCGACGGTCTTGCCGCCGATCAGTCCGGAGCCGATCATGCGCCGCCAGATGCCCAGGATATCCTCGATCGTGAGATAACGGGCGACCAGCTTGAGGATTCCCGGGTCGCGCGAGACGGCCATCCGGCTGAGATGATCGAACGTCTTCTGCTTTCTCTCCGGCGGGCAGCCGCCGGTTTTGGTTTCTTCGAGCACCTGCTCGGCCTCGGCGAACGCCCGTTCCCAGAACCCGGGCCGGACGTCCGCATTGAGATCGGACCAGTTTACGGACGTGAGAATCGAAGCGATCAGCGCGCTCGATGTCACCGGCTGCAATTGATCTCCGGTCCACTGGTGCAGCATGTTCATCGTGGGAGAGTAACGGAACTGGACCTTGAGCGGATGGACGTAGAGGGTCCCGGCGTGACGGTACAGCTCCAGAAACAATTGCGTCGTCTCGGTGATGGCGCGAATCGCCCTCGCGCTGTGATGGTTGCGAAAGAGGGCGAAATAGGCCACGGTCTCCAGGTCGTAGAGGTACGGGCACGTGAGCATGAAGAAGTTGCCGAGCATGGGGTCCGAGTACCAGTCGGCGGCCAGCTCGGACATGCAATCGAAGATGTACAGAGCGCCGCGGCCGGCGCTTTCGATCACGGCGTGAATCGTGGCGATGAACGTCTCGAATCCTTCGGCGGGATTCAGCTCGTGCAACTCCACGGGACAATCGCGGGCGACCAGCGGCGGATGACTGGCGAAGCGGAAATAGATCACCTTGCGGCCGGACCGCAGACCTGCCTGGCAGTAGGGCTCGACCACCGCCAGGTAATCCTCAATCGCATCGACCTGCCAGACGATGTTGTCGCCCGGCAGTATGCCCTTCAATGCCTGATCCAGGCCCACGAGCCCCGTCGTCAAGGTCACGCCATCACTCATGTACCGTTCTCCTGAGAGGGCGTGTGAGAAGTCGATTCATCGTAGCATGGGCATCTTGCCCATGAGTCACAGGGCCATCTTGGCCCTGCCTTCACGGGCGAGACGCCCGTGCAACTTCTCACACATTCTCTAAGAATACCTCCATGCCGCACGGGCCGCAACGAAAGTGCAGCTCGAATCGCCGGCCATCCTCATCCTCCAGGATCAGCGGCTCGGCACGAGGCTGCGATTCCGTCCCGGGACACATCGCCAGCTCCTTCCGCAGGCAGTATTTTGTGGTCATGACCATCTGCCCGGACAGGTCCAGGCCGGACTCGGCGGCGGGCGAGATGCTCTGTACGCCGTGACGCTGATAGAACGCCCCGGCCTTGGCGTTGAGCACATTGCCCGTATAGGTCAGATGCTCTTCCGGGAAGGCGACGGCGTTCTTCCGCACACCGCCCGTCGAGCGAGGGCGGTTCACCTTGCGGGCCGCCAGCAGCTTCTCGACCAATTCGCGCTTGGCCGCATTCAACCGCGAAACCGGCAGGAAATACGCGTCTTGCGTCTGAAGCTGCACGTCCGAACACTCAAAGATCGTGTTGCCGAGCCTGGTCAACTGGGTGCAAATCGTCTGCCGGGCAGCTTCCTTCTTCTGTGCCGGCTGCTTCTCTCCTGCAATCTCGACGCTTGCTTCATTTCCATCTTCGTCACTGCCGGCAAGGACCAGACCCTGAGGACTGTCCTTCAGAAGCATCGAAAGACGAATCCTGCGTTCTGCGGCCCGGCCGGTTAGCTTGCGGGTGAACACATAATCGAAGTTGCGATAGATTTCCAATCCAGGGCGGATGCCCTGCATTTTTTGCGGATAGACCTTTCTGCCTTCGACGCGGTTGACCACGGTCCCGTCGAGCCTGCGCTGCCGGTCGAAGAAGCAGATACCGTCGGCGTTGTGCAGGTCGTGGGAACCGTCGAGGCTGAAGCAGGACTCCTCCACACCAGCGACCGTTCCGACATATTCGCCGACCGATTTCGGCGTATCTATCGATCCGATGGAGCCCAGCGGGCCGATCAAGCCATAATCCGTGAAGCCGCGATTGAATGTCTTTTCGAGATTCGGCTGGAAATTCAGATGGGCTGAGCCGCTGGAGCTTCGATGAAGATTCTTGGCAGCGAGGATGCTGTCGAGCTTCTGCCGATAGAAGCCGACGGTATTTGCCACATATGGCATGTCCTTCAGGCGGCCCTCGATTTTGAACGAGGTAATCCCGGCGTCGATCAGATCGGCCAGATAGTCGCAGCGGTTCATGTCCTTGAGGGACAGCAGGTGCCGGTCCTTGACAATCAGTTCGCCGCGCTGGTCTCTGAGGCTGTATAGTCGGCGGCAGGGCTGGGCGCATTGGCCGCGATTGCCGCTTCGGCCGCCCAGGGCGTAGCTCATGTAGCACTGGCCGCTTGCCCCGACGCACAATGCGCCATGGATGAAACATTCCAGCTCGATGTGCGTCTGACTGCGGATTTCCCGGATCTGTTCAAGCGTCAATTCTCTGGCCAGGATCACGCGAGAGAAGCCGACCTCCTCCCAGAATTTGACCCTCTCGGCCGTGGCATTGTGCATCTGGGTACTGGCGATCAGCGGCAATGGCGGCAGGTCCAGCTCCAGCAATCCGACATCCTGAATGATCAGGCCGTCAGCGCCTGCTTCATAGAACTGGTGAATCATCCGCTCGGCCGCGGAAAGCTCATCGTCGCGCAGGAGCGTGTTGAGGGCCACATAGACTTTTGCATAGTACTGATGTGCGAAGTCTGTGACCTGCTGGATAGTGGACAGGCTGTTGCCGGCGGCCTCGCGGGCGCTGAATCGCTCCGCCCCGATATAGACGGCGTCGGCGCCGCACAGAATCGCCGCGCGGGCGGTCGCGCCGTCCTTCGCAGGAGCCAGTAATTCGATTCTCTCTGTCGTCACTTGATCTGCTCAAACCCAGGGGTCCTGCCTATTGTACGCAGGCAGTCGCAGAAAGGTCTATCCGGCAGGATGCAGTTTCTATATGGGCTTGGCGGAAAGACCAATCGGGCCTCGCAGGGCGACGTGCCTCGCGAGGTGGCGCCGCCAAACTTGTTGGCTTCGTCCCATTTTCTTGGGTTTTGGGCCCCACGATTTGTTGAGACGGGTAGCTGCGTTTGACGCTGCCACCCATCCCATGCCACAATGATCTCGAGAACTTGGGACGAGGCTGCTTGTTTGACAGTGCTTATTCGCTGGGTCTTGCTCCATCAAGGCTTCACGGGCAAACGAGTTTGCCCGTGCCACCCGAGACTTGGCCTTTTGGGGCGAAACGAGGCTTCGCGGGAATGACATCCGGCGGGTGTTCTACCGGGGCTCTCAGGCTTTCTTCTCGCGGGATTGGATGATGGCCTCGGCTCGCTTTCGCCATGCCGTGGGGCCGTTCGCCCGGAAGTACTCGAATGATTCATCGTCCACGAGCTCACCCAGGAGCGGTTTGCGGTCGTCCGCGGGGACCGCCTCGATGATTTCCCTTCGTACGCACTCCAGCTCGGCGAGGAACCGGCCGTGCTCCTCGGTGAACATGGTTTCGAGCTTCTGCCGCAGGTGTCCGGCGTAAGCGGGGCAATATCCCTCCGTCCCGATCGCGATCTGCAGGTCGCCTCTTTTGACCACGGCCGGAACGAAGAAATCGCAGTGCTGAGGATCGTCCACGACATTGCAGAGAATCTCGAGCGACTGGCAATCGCGGTAGACCTGCTCATTCACCTTCGGGTCGTTCGTCGCCGCCACGACAAGCACGGCCTCGGCGATATATTGCTTCGAATACCTGGAGCGGATGATCTCCGCCCCATGCCGTGCGCCTAAAGCCGTGAGCACATCGTCGGCTACCTCGGTCACGACGACCAGCCGTGCCCCGGCATCCAGCAAAGCCTGGACTTTGCGCGCCGCCACGGCGCCGCCTCCGACCACGACGACACGTCTGCCGCCCAATTCGAGAAATATCGGATACTTCGCCATAACCGCATTATAGCAGACCGGCCGGCTGCCCGGTATCAGTTTTTGGATGAATCGGCAGAATGAATGCAACGACAGGATTGTGCCGGGTCTTGAGTGAATTGCACTCTCGAACATAGCAGGCGGGCGGCCTTCTCGCGGCGAGGCCATCTTGGCCTCGCATCGTCAGTGTGCGATGCGCCCTGGCTCCAACGTGCAAGGGCAAGATGCCCTCGCCACAGAAAAGCCATCGCCAAGCCCTTGGGCTTGACGATGCCACCCGCCGCCTTTTTGTCGTACACCCCAGCAGAATCACAGGGCTATGTGAGAACTCTCGTCGTATTGTACGTGGGGGATGACATTGGCCGGCCGGTGTGGTATGCTCTGGCTTTCGGTTTGGACGGATGGTCCGGGGGCAATCAACAGGTAACAGAGTAGCGCGACAACATGACGAGAAAATTCACGCTCCAGTCGCGGACGGCGGCGGGGGATATCGATTTTGCGAACGACTTGAACCAGGAGCAACTGGCGGTGGCCACCGCTCCGGGCGGGCCAATGCTGGTCGTGGCGGGGGCGGGCAGCGGCAAGACGCGGGCCCTGACGTACCGGCTGGCCTGGCTGGTGTACCACGGCGTGGACCCCGGCCGGATCATGCTCGTTACCTTCACCAACCGGGCGGCCCGCGAGATGCTCAGCCGCGTCGAGGTCCTCGTCAAGCAGAAGACCCGCGACATCTGGGGCGGCACCTTCCACCACATCGCCAACCGCATCCTGCGCACGTACGGCAAAAAGCTCGACATCTCGCCGGACTTCACGATCCTCGACCGCGAGGACGCCAAGGACCTGCTCGCCTCGTGCATCGAGGGGGCCGGCGTCGATATCCGCCAGCGGCGGTTCCCCCAGAAGAACGTGCTGGCGGCGATCTCCAGCTTCATTCAGAACACGCTTGAGCCGCTGGAGGAGGTGGTCGGCAAGCGATTTCCCATGTTCATCCAGGAGTTGGACGGCATCGAGAAGGTGCTCGTCCTGTACGCCGCCAAGAAACGCGAGCGGCAGCTCCTCGATTTTGACGACCTGCTCAGCGCCTGGCTGCGGCTGATGACCGACTACCCGGACATCCGAGACGTGCTCGCCGGCCAATTCCTGCACATCCTTGTTGACGAATACCAGGATACGAACGCCATCCAGGGCGCGATCGTCGATCTGCTCGCTTCGAAGCACCGGAACCTGGCGGTCGTCGGCGACGATTCGCAGTCGATCTACAGCTTCCGCGGGGCGAGCTTCGAGAACATCATCACGTTCAAGCAGCGGTATCCGGAGGCCCGCGAGTACAAGCTGGAGACGAATTACCGCTCCGTGCCGGAGATTCTGACGCTCGCGAACACCAGCATCGCGCAGAATACCCGGCGGCTGCCGAAGAACCTGCGGGCGGTCCGCGCCTCCGGCCTCAAACCGGCCATCGTCGTCTGCCAGGACCACTTCACGCAGTCGCGATTCGTCGCCGAGTACGTGCTGCACCTGCTCGACCAGGGCCGAAATCTCAACGACATCGCCGTACTGTATCGGAGTCATTGGCATTCGCTCGAAATTCAGCTCGAATTCCAGCGCCGCAATATTCCGTTCCAGGTCCGCGGCGGGCTGCGATTCTTCGAGCAGGCGCACATGAAAGATGTCCTTTGCTATCTGCGCGTCCTGCAGAACCCGCGCGACGAGCTGGCGTGGCTGCGGCTCCTCAAGATGCTGCCCCGCGTGGGCAACGCGATCAGCCGGCGGGTCTGGCAGCACATCAACAGCGCCGCCGACCCGTTCAACGAAGTCCTCGGCGGCGAGACGGCCAGCCTCCTGCCGACCAGCGCCCAGCCGTTCTTTCGGGAATTTGCGAGCATGCTCAAGGAGTCGGCCGCGCTCGACTCGCCCGGCGAGGTGATCGACCTCGTGCTCAAACGCTCCTACGACGACTACCTGGTCTCGCACTACGACAACGCCGCGATGCGCCGGGAGGACATCCGCGCGCTGGCAAACTTCGCGGGCCAGTACAAGAACGTCGAGGCGTTCCTCGCCGACGTGGCCCTGACGGGCGAATTCTCCGGCGAAACCTGTGTCACTGGGCCGACCGAGCAGGAGTTCGTCATCCTCAGCACGATCCACCAGGCCAAGGGCCTGGAGTGGCCGGTCGTGTTCATCCCGTGGCTGGCGGACGGCCGATTCCCGACCGATATGGCCATGAATCGCCCCGAGGACCTCGAAGAGGAGCGCCGCGTCTTTCACGTCGCCGTCACCCGCGCCCGCGACGAGCTCTACCTGGCCGTCCCGCAAATCTACCGCAATCGCGGCGGCAATCTGATCGTGATGAAGCCCAGCCGCTTCCTGACGGAAATCTCCAAAGACCTCACCGAGCCGATGGAACTCGAAGAAAACCTCCCCCACCTCCTCGGCGGCGCCGACTCGAACCTGCTTCCTCCCGCGAAAAAGATGTAGCTTCCGCCCAAGGTCACTGGAAATCATTGCCTGAATAAGATATACTGTAGCAGGCCCTTGTTGGGAGAATGACGATGCTGACAAAAGACATGGCAAAACGGGTAATCGATTCTCTGCCAAGTGATGTCACGATGGATGACATCATTCATGCCCTCTACATCAACGTCAAGTTCGCACGTGGCGAAAAGGAAATACGCGAGGGCAAGGGGATAGCTCACGAAGAAGCCAAAAAGAGACTTGAAAAATGGCTGAAGTGATATGGGCACCTTCCGCCCTTGACGATATTGAGTCCATTGCCGAGTACATAGGAGCGGACTCTGCCGAGATGGCCTCGCTGTTCATCAACAGGTTGATTGAGGCGACAGACCGGCTGCAGCAGTTCCCCTTATCAGGGCGGCTCATTCCTGAAATCAACAATCCTGACTGTCGAGAGGTGATCTATGGTGCCTATCGGATCATGTATCGCATCGAGGGGGATGAGGTTCGGATTACAGGAGTTGTGCACGGTGCGCGCGATTGGAGGCAAGAACGATCGGTGAATGAAGAAGGCAATGAATAATACCACGGGCAAACGAGAATCGGCGGAAATGCTCCCTGAGTACAACCTGAGAGGCAAAAAGGGCGTGCGAGGCAAGTACTATCAAGCATATCGCCGAGGCCACACGGTGCGGATACTCAAGGAAGACGGGACGATTAGCCAGCAGCATTTCACGCTGGAAGAAGGGGCCGTAATGCTTGAGCCCGATGTGCGGGAGTACTTCCCGACATCAGAGAGTGTCAACCAAGCCTTACGTTCTCTGATAACGCTGATCCCCGAGAACCGGCGGCGAAAATGACGGCAAAACGGCCAACCGACTCATCGCAAAACGATGTCACGATGGATGACATCATTCATGCCCTCTACGTCAACGTCAAGTTCGCACGTGGGGAAAAGGAAATTCGCAAGGGCAAGGGGATCGCTCACCAAGAAGCCAAGAAGAGACTCGAAAAATGGCTGAAGTAATATGGGCGCCGTCCGCTCCTGATGACATCGATTCCATCGCCAAGTACATAGCGGTGGACTCCGCTGAAATGGTCCGCTCTAAGTCTTATCAGGTATGAACGATAATCCTGTACGGACGATAGCAGAGACTAATCGCGGGAGGTCGTTCCGCAAGATTCTGATTATCGTCGCTGTCATCATCCTTGGTATTGTTGTATCCCCCCTCGGCGTCAAGGAACGCTGGGTCATTGGTGCTATCTGCCCGAAGTGCCTTCAAGGGGCGGGCATCACCGTGGTGAAAATAGCGGGGATACCCATCTTCAAACGGACGACTTATTCGCAGCACGTTCATCTACCTCCAAGCTGGTCGGGCCGCTTGGCTTCTGTCCCGGAGGACATCCATCCTGGCATATATGCGGAGATATTCGGGAAGAAATGCAAGCATGAGTTGAAGAGAGGTGGGTTTGGAGTAACCAGTTCCGGGTTCTTCCTTGGGAACGTGTGCAGAGACGGCGCGTTTTTCGAGAGCCGTTTGTATCAACCGAGAATCGAGGCTGTCACAGCTCTCTATTGTGCCTTCAGGAATGTGCCCAACGAATCTCTCGCGAGAATGACCTATGCGAGGATTGACTCAGCACTGCCCATGGACAACCAGGAGCGACTTCAGGAGGTGTATCACATCCAGAAGATGCGGGAGTCAGGGGTGCCCATGTCTGACAAAGAGATCGGGGAATCTTTTCCGGCAGCGTTCGCGACATATCAGGCAATCGAGGAGCTCAAGGCGTTTACTGTTCGGCTGAGCAGTGTCGCATCGGAAGAGGAGTGGGTGAGCTTACTGCGTGATCTGGACGGGCGGCTAGAACGACAAGTGCAAACAGAGTGAGCGGAGCCTCTTCAAGGAGGGATATCCGGGACCATTCTTCTGATCATAGGGAGAGCGTGAACTCTCGGAATCGGTACCGCTGCAGAATCTGCATTATCTACCTGCATTAGGATTGACAAATCCGCTGATCTGTCTTACATTGTGTTACATGAAGACAAGCACGATTACAATCCGGCTGGACAAGGACCTCGATGATCTGTTGACGAAGGTGAGCCGTAGGTCGGGAAGAAACCGTAGCGAGATTGCGCGAGAGGCCCTTCGCCGGCAGCTTCGCATGTGCCAGTTTGAGGCACTCCGAGAGAGGATGATGCCTTTTGCGGAAGGGCGAGGTTATTTGACGGACGAAGACGTGTTCGCCAAGGTGTCATGAGGGTCTTTCTGGATACAAATGTTCTGGCGGCGGCGGCGGCAACACGGGGGCTCTGTGCGGACGTTTTTCGTGAAGTATTAGCCTGCCATGAACTTCTCATATCCGCGCAGGTGCTGAGCGAGCTCAAGCGTGTTTTGAGGTCGAAGTTCGGCATTGGCCAGGATTTGGTTGAAGCGTATATCTTGCTGCTGCAGCAGGACAGCATCATCGTTGAGGTGATCGAGATCCCCAAGATCAGGCTGCGGGACAAAGACGATTTGGGTATTTTAGGCGCAGCGGTAGGTGGCGGGGCGGATGTGCTCGTGACTGGCGATAAGGAGCTTCTGGATCTGCACCGCATCGAGAATGTGGAGATACTCTCCCCGCGACAATTCTGGGAGAAGGTGAAGACGCGGAAGGGGCGAGACGGGCGAGGCGAACGTCGGGAGCCTTGCTGATCGCAGCAAGGGCGAGTCGGGGATGGGTCATCAGCACAGCTTTTTTCGTCATCGGTCCCATATTATGGCGGGGGACAATTTGGGGGGTGGGTTGGCGCAAAAAGGTCGTGACTTGGCGCGGATTTGTTCGGTTTTTGTTTGGGTTTTTTCGGGGGTGCGGCCGATAGAAGGGACACCGGTAGGACAGGAGTCAAGACGCCGCCGAAAGTTGAGGTATCAAGGATGACTACGCACAGAATCGGACGGATTGAGCCAGCATGCAAATTTGGGCCCGGGGGCGACTACACTTCGATATGGCCGGCGTCGTGGCCGGTGTCGAGCGATCCTGCGGCGGGACACCTGACACGGGTGCTGGCGTCGGTCGCCGAGATCATGGGCGTGCTTTCCGGGACGCGGTGCGTGCGAGCGCCGATAATACCGGTTTCCTGTGACCTGCCCGGTGACAAATCCAAGGAGAAGACGAACGATGCAGCCGAGAGACACAGACAGTACAGGCGGTTTGACCCCGAAGCAGCTCCAGGTGCTCCGGCACATCGCCGTTTTCCACGGGAGCCGCTGCTATTCCCCGACGATTGCCGAGCTGGCGGCGCAACTGAACCTGAGCCGAAGCACCGTGTTCGAGCATCTCGGCGAGCTGCAAAGAAAGTCGCTGCTCACGACTTCGCCGGGCAGGGCTCGCTCTTTGAGACTGACGCCCCAAGGGCGAAGACTGCTTAGAGCCGCGCAGACAGCCGCCCCGGCGCGCAGTGAGTGGGCTCGCATGGGCATCCCGCTGGCCGGGCGAGTGTTTGCAGGCCTGCCCGCGGAGGCCATTGAAAACAGGGAAACTCTATCTATAGAGTCATGTTTTGGGACCGGCGACGATTTGTTCGCACTGCAGGTTTCCGGGGACAGCATGATCGGGGAGGACATTCAGCCGGGGGACTACGCGATCTGTCGGCGGACGGATCGGGCCGAGAACGGCCAGCTTGTCGTCGCGCTGGTCAACGAGGGCGAGGCCACGCTCAAGCGGTTCTACAATGAGGGAACTCAGGCACGCCTTCAGCCCGCCAATCCGAGCTACGAGCCCATCTACTCAGGGAACTGCCGCATCCAGGGCGTGGTGATCGGTCTGCTGAGGAGATTGTGAGGCGACTGCCGGCGCCCGTTTGTACCGGCGTTCCGTCTCGCGGCTCCATCGTATTGCCGCGGGCATCGCCGCGCTTCGCTCGACACTGCCACCCGGAAGTTCATGCCTTGTCGGCCACGATCTTGTGATGCATGATGACAGAGCCCGCGGGGGACATTGTGCTTGCAAAGCATGCCAATTGCGGCAAAATGGCAACTGTGACGTACGGGTGATGATGAAGCCGCTCATCCTTGAGATGACAACATTGATGCAGCGCAGGAGTTGGCAGATGGACAGACGTTCGGCCTCATGCGGGCGGGGTCAGCTCGCACCGGCCTTTATGCTGTTATTGGCTCTAATCGTCCCGGCACGGGCGGACAACTGGCCGCGATTTCGCGGGCCGAACGGGCAGGGCATCAGCGACGCGGCGACGATCCCGGTGAAGTGGTCCGAGCAGGACTACCGGTGGAAAATCACCCTTCCCGGCGGAGGACATTCGTCGCCGGTGGTGTGGGATGAGAGACTCTTCATCACTTCTGGCGACGACAAAGCGATGCGCGGGAGCCTGCTGTGCGTATCGGCCGCAGACGGACACGAGCTATGGCGCAAGGAGTTCGACCTAGACAAGCAGCCGATGAACGCCCTGAACAGCTACGCCAGCGCGACTCCGGCCTTGGACGCGGATCATGTCTACGTGTTGTGGTATGGACCGGCCCAGACGCGACTGGCTGCTCTGATGCACGATGGACGCGAGGTATGGACCGCCATGTTGCCCGGGGTGAAGGCTCGACACGGAGCCGGAAGCTCCCCAATCACGTGCGGCGATTATGTAATCGTCTCGCGGGAGCAGGACAAAGGCTGCGACGTGAAGGGCGTCTGGCTCGCCGTGGACCGCAAGACGGGCGAGATCCGGTGGCGGTACGAGCATCCGGAGAGCGTCAACGCGTCATATTCGACGCCCTGCATCTATCGTGACAGGGGCGGGCGCGAGCAGTTGATCTTTTCGAGCAATTCGCACGGCATTGCCGGTGTTGACCCGGCGACAGGGACGTTGCTCTGGAAGACGCCGACGGCCCTGCCGGCCCGCGTAGTCAGTTCTCCGATCCTCGCCGACGGCATAGTGGTCGCCACCTGTGGCGAAGGGGGCCGGGGCATACGCCTGGCGGCAGTGAGACCTCCCGATGCGGGCTCGTCGGCAGCGCCGGCGGAAGTCTATGCTCTCGATGGCGGTATCGTTCCCTACGTGCCGATCTCCGTCCTGCACAATGGCCTGTTGTTCGGGTTTCACGATCAGGGGACCGTATCGTGCCTTCGCAGCGGCACGGGCGAGGTGCTCTGGAGCGAGAAGCCGGCCGGCAAGTACTTCGGCTCGCCTGTCTGTGTGGGGGACGCGCTCTACGGGATCACCACGGATGGCAATGTAGTTGTGCTCAGGGCCGGGCCCAAGTACGAGTTGCTGGCCGTAAACCGCCTGGGCGAGAAGAGTCACGCGACGCCGGCCGTGGCTGGCGGCCGCATGTACCTGCGAACATACTCCCATTTGATCGCAGTGGGCGGCAAGTAGAACGAGAAACGAGGAGGCAAACTATGGCGCTGATTCGTTGTCCGGAGTGTGATCGTGAGATATCAGATCGCGCGACCGCGTGCAGTTCAGAAGAAAGGGGTTGTCAATGAAACGGGCGGTGCAACTGAGATGTGCTGTTATGGGGGTCCTGATCCTTCTGCTTCATGCCGTGACGGTCCCGGCGCAGGTCCGGCAGGAGGTCCGCCTCCCGGATATCATGGGGTATAAGACGCTCAAGTGCGACTTCCACATGCACACGGTGTTCTCCGACGGGACAGTCTGGCCGACGGTGCGCGTGGACGAGGCCTGGCGCGAGGGGCTCGATGCGATCTCGATTACAGACCATATCGAGTACCACCCGCACAAGGACGATCTCCCGATAAACCTGAACCGCCCGTACGAGATCGCTCTGCCGCGGGCACGTGAGTTGGGCATCCTCCTGATCCGGGGCGCGGAGATCACGAGGGAGACCCCGCCGGGGCACTTCAACGCCATCTTCCTGGAAGACGTTACGCCGTTGGATACGAAGGAGCTGCTGGACGCCATGGAGGCGGCGAACAAGCAGGGCGCGTTCATCTGGTGGAATCACCCGAACTGGAAGCCGGACAAGAAGGGGTGGCTCGACATCCACACGGAGTTGTACGAGAAGAAATACATGCGCGGGATCGAAGTGGTCAACGGCTTGGATTACGATCCGGAGGTCCACGAATGGGCCATCGAGAAGAACCTGACCTTCATGGGCAATACGGACATCCACGATCCGTGCCCGGTGGACAAGACGACGTGGGAGCGTCACCGTCCGATGACACTGGTGTTCGTCAGCGAGAAGACTCCGGCCGGCATCAAGGATGCGCTGGTGAACGGCCGGACGACGGTCTGGTATAACGACCAGCTCATCGGCAAACGTGAGTACCTCCAGGCGATCTTCGACAAGGCCATCGTGGTCGAGGATGTCAAGCGCGAGGGTGACAAGAGCGTGCGGTTCGCCTTGGCGAGCAACTATGACATCGGCGTCAGCTTGGACAGGGTCGGCTCCATCGGTCCACAGGAGTTGATTATCCCGCCCAACAGTAGGGCCCTGGTCAGCCTGAAGACGGGAAACGGCGAGTCTCCGATCAAGCTATCGTATACGGCCCGGAATTTCCTCGTCGGGCCCAAGAAGGGTCTGCCGGTCAGCCTCACGATTCCCGGCGAAGTTGCCGTCGGTGCCGAGGTGCAGACGCAGCAGCGTTGAGTCAGACCGCAGAATCCTCCAAAATGTCAGACCCCGCTTCGTAGAAGCGGGGCCTGATTTGGTGGAGGCAGGTGATAGAGAGCTGCCATCATTGGAGAAGCGATAGTGGTTTTTCTACGGGTTGCGACTTGGGACCTGATCTGGGTATCGGTTGGGTTAAGTTAGAAAAGCCGCTAATCTCGGTTGGTTCGGCAGAAAAGCTCCTGCTGATACTGAGTTCTTCGTGGCGGGGCGTGGCCCTGAGGCAGTTGGCTTGGACGCGGCCGGTACCGTGTGTGACAGGCGGAGTCAACCTGTCTGCCGGAGAGCGTACAATCTGTGCATTGCCAAGGGCCATCGTCTTAACCACCTCCTGAAACCTGCTTGTGACTGCTTTCTTCATTTGTTTCGTTTGTGTTCGCAAGTAAGTGCCCTTATAGGCGCGGGGCGCAACGCCTTTTTCGGAAAATCCTGATAATTTTTTCGGACGCACGCGAAACCCTTGCAGAACCGAAACTTACGTACGTATACCAGGATAGAGTTGACAGCAGCAGTGCCGCCAAGTACACTCACGGCTGTCTCGCGCCTGTAGCTTAATTGGATAGAGCATCAGCCTACGGAGCTGAGGGTTGGGGGTTCGAGTCCCTCCAGGCGCATCCAAAAACCGCGTTTGCGCCCACCAGAACGCGGTTTTTGCATATCTGAGGGCTGGAGCCGTGCCCCGGCGACAGCGAGTGCCCAGGAGCCGAACCAGCCATGATTGGCTTTGTTTTGCACAACACGCGGCCAGTCTGCCCCCCGACCCGACCAGCGTGGGCTCCGACCGTGCCCATCGGGGCGATTGGCTTTGTTTCGCACGCCAGCCTGACGCTGAATTGGGTCTGTTTCGCATCATGTACCCCAGGACTTCCGCCCGGCAGGCCCCAGATTGGCTTTGTTTCGCACGCCAGCCTGACGCTGAATTGGGTCTGTTTCGCATCATGTACCCCAGGACTTCCGCCCGGCAGGCCCCAGATTGGCTTTGTTTCGCACGCCAGCCTGACGCTGAATTAGGTCTGTTTCGCATCATGTGCCTCAGACTCCCGCCTGCTGAGCCGCCAGATTGGCTTTGTTTCGCAGAACGGGCCCTGTGCGTAGTGGCGCCGTAAGGTGTTCCCCGCAGGCCGTTGAGGCTTCGCTGCGAGCACCCCCGCCCCGAATTGGGTTTGTTTCGCACGCCATGCCCCGGACTCCCACTTGGCGGGCCCCAGATTGGCTGTCTTTCGCGGGCAAGCCCCGTACTCCAAATCGGCTTTGTTTCGCCGTCCTTCAATCCGCACTCCGCAATCCGCAATCTCAGCGCTCCCGGCCCCAAGTGGCTTTGTTCCGCCAAGCTTGCCTCCGCGATTTCTGTGCCTACGTGGTGAATTCTCCGGACAACTCAGGACGAATCGTTCTCTATATATCAGACGCACGCCAGTGTTCGCTGTTGCAAGAAAATTCCGAAAACACGGAAATTTTCCGCCCGCCCCCAGTCCGCAGGGCACGTACCACGCACCAAACCCCCTGAACCACGAAGGGCGAAACCGCCGATGAACGCGGATGAACGCAGCCCTGCCTCCGGCGGAAACCAAAGGCCAGCGCACACAAAGGCGCGAAGCCACAGAGAGAAGATCGTACCCCGGTATTCCACACTCTGTGCTACAAACCCGCAACAACTCGAAATCCTCTCCAGGTAATTCCGACGGGAGGCTGCAAGTCTTGGTAGCCAAAAGGATTATGTCTCTCGCAAAGACGCAAAGGTCGCCAAGGGAAAACCCGTTCTTGTTCTGTTTGTTCGTTGTCTTTGCGCTCTTGGCGTGCTTGGCGAGAGGTGAACATGGTTCCGGCCGCAGGCTGGGCTGGGATCTTCGTGGCTTCGTGTGAGCTATCAACCGCGGAGGACGCTGGGAGTCGCAAAGGCAATGATTTCGACGAAGATTCGCACGGATCGACACGGATTTCAGCCAGCAACACGCCACGAACAACCGCTTTTGGCCACAGGTTGCACCCATTTTCGCAGATTTTTGCTGCCAATAGACCCGCCGCACCGCTTCCGCTTCTCGCCTCACACTTCGGACTTCACACTTGACACTTATTCCCGTGTTCTTTTTTCACACGAATTCACACAAATGAACATCTGCGGCGCAATGCCTTATCCCGCATAGACTTAAGGAATTCTGCCTGGTCATTGCCGCGAAGAGCCTGCCCTCGACCTGGTCGGGGGCAGGCTACGCGTTACCGGTGCCACTAGGTGGCAATACCACCTGGCGGATATTGGTGACAATGCACAAGATAGGCAGTGTCAACACCGACAGCCGCAACCAAGATCAGAGCTCACGCAGAGACCGCGGGGACGCAGGGAAGAACCATGACGGCAATATACGTTAGAAACCCCAGCGTCCCGGCGTGTCCGCGCGAGATATCCTTCCTTTTGTTCCAAAGTCTTGCAGTGTCGGCCCGGAATCATCTGGAAATGGTTTTCAGGTGTTACGAGTCAGCGACGCAGATCAGTGCCATCTGTTCTCTGATGTCACCATACTCAACTTGAAACCGAAACAAATAGGGCCTTCGCGGAACTCACGTCGCTGATTCCGCTCAGCCGCTAAAGCGCAATGTAAAGGCTGACCCTCGAAGTCCTATTGCATTTGCCTTTCTGTCAGTCTGCCCCTACAATACCACCATGGATCAGCAAGATGTTCACACTGATGAGACACCGCGACGATGTGAGCAGATCTGTGCCATCTGTGGGGTGGCAGTGGCCACAACTCGCGATCATGTGCCGCCGAAGGGTATTTTCGCCGAGCCTCGACCCTCTGACTTGGTCACAGTTCCTGCGTGTGAAGCCTGCAATGCCGATGGCTCGAAGTACGACGAGAGCTTTCGGGTGCACCTAAGCCTCGACGTTGGCACAGAGGTCCCAGCTACGCAACGACTGCGCACAGACGGGGCGATGAGGACAATGGCGCGGAATCGCAAGCTCACGAGACAAATCCTGGAATCCCTGGAGCCAACATGGCTGACCACACGCGGAGGGATCATTACTGGCAAAGGGTATCGCGGCAAGTGGGATTCTGAGGCTCACGACAGAGTAATCAAACGAACAACACGAGGGCTATATTTCCATCATTTCGGAGAAGTCTTGGGTGCGAAGGCCGATGTGGTTGTTCACCCGTTCGCGAGCCCTACGCCGAAGATGCTTGAGGCCGCGAAAGAGTATCCCGGAGCTTCTATCGGGGGCGATGCTCTCATCTACCGATATGGGCGGGCTGTCGATGGGCCTTTGTATTCCATCTGGCTGTTCCAGTTCTATGGGCGTCACTGGGCAATGGCGTCGACTCGTCCAAGCACGCGGATGTTGGGACGAACAGGGGTCGAGAGCGCTGCCCCAAAACCATGACTGTCACCGTCTTCCCCAAGGATTCGGCGTGATTCTCCGCTAAGAACAGGACCACGACTGCCCGGAAATGGGCCTTTTTGTGTTGACATGGGACTTGGCTGCGGAGTACACTGAACTCGGAATTGTGGAAGCCACGGAAGGCGAGTGGATATCTATTCGACGCACTATGGACGGACCGTACCTACCCCGCGGATGGTTTGGGGGACCGAAAGCATGGAAAGGCAGTTGATTCTTGTGTTGGCAGCGTTAGCGGCGTCCGCAGTCACCTCTCGGCTTCTGCAGAAATCTGGTATAGCAGCAAGGATGTTTGCCAGTACGTTTATCGAATGACTCCTGACGGAACACAATTGCCGAGCATTGGCACCGGAGAGAACAATGTCAAAGACCTAACTGTCATCGGTGATGAGGTTTGGTTTAGTGGGATCGGCACCCGGATTGGACGCCTTGATTTTGACGGAACACGACTGCCCGGCGACTTCGGCTCCCATGAGCAAGTTGGGAACTTTACGTTGGTGGGTGACCAGATTTGGATTACCGACGCTGCTACAAGCACTTGGATTGAACGGTGGACACTTGACCACGTGGAACTGCCCAGATTTGGTGTGGGGGTAGATGTTGGTAGTCTTGCCGTCGTCGGTAGTCAGATTTGGTTTACCGAAAAAGGACCCAGCCAGTGGGTTTATCGAATGACCCCCGATGGGACATTGTTGCCCAGGATTGGTACGGGAGAAAATTACGTGAAGGACCTCACCGTCATTCGGGATGAAGTCTGGTTTAGCGGGAACGGTGCTCGAATCGGACGCGTTGATTTCGAGGGAACGCGGTTGCCCGGAGACTTCTTCTCGCATGAGGTAGTTGGGGACTTTGCGTTAGTGGATGACCAGATTTGGATTACCGTAACCGTTCACGGCTCTGCATCAATATAACAGAGAAGGGGCGGTTTCTTTTCGGAAGTGGGCATTGATGGCGTTGCAGAAGAACTGGAAGACGCGGCGGTTCTGTTGGCGGCAGGTCGCGACCA
>Ga0315282_10005825_pt1 | contig 20851 bp, 14 predicted proteins | sample YL17G07_20_MG_FD_203693 | JGI IMG/M metagenome (GOLD analysis project Ga0315282, IMG submission 203693) | Sediment microbial communities from Yellowstone Lake, YNP, Wyoming, USA - YL17G07_20 | ecosystem: Environmental > Aquatic > Freshwater > Lake > Sediment | place: USA: Wyoming | collected... | reverse complement strand
TACCTCCTACCGATTAGTTATCTTTATTTTATCATCTATTATCCCTTTATTTATCTGTTCTCGTTCTCAATATTTCCTATTTTTTAATGAATTAAAGGGGACTTTTTCGGCAGTCTCTGAATGTTAAATTATAGCCTCTAATTAATCTCTGTTCATTAATCCACTAAAGGAGTCTTTCTCGTCCTCTCCAGCTATTAATCGTAGAATAAAGACACTCTTGCTATTCCTTAATCTAAAGAAGACTCGTGCATTGACAAATTAGTATATATCAGGTATACTATTGATATAATATAAAGTACCGGTTATAGATGTGGCTAATACTCTGCCTGGAAGAAACCAGTCTATGTCCGGGTGTAATTTTCCATTAAATAAGCGCGATAGGATTTAAGGGATATGGATAAAAAAGAAGTTATAAACGAGATAATGGAGCTGCAGCGACGGATGAGCCAGGTCATAATTCCTTACGCTATTGAGTCCTGGCGAGAACTGGATGTACCTCTAGCCCAGTTGAAAAGCCTGCTTATTATTGCCGGTAAAGGTGAGACCAATTTCAGTACATTAGCACAGGACCTTGGAGTTACCCCCGGGGATGTAACAGGTATCATAGAGCGCCTGGTAGAGCAGGGCCTTGTGAGCCGCAAGCCTAGCCCTGAGGATAGACGCATAATATGGCTCCAAGCCACAGACAAGGGTCGAGACCTTTTAGCTAACTTGATGGAAAGCCAAACCCATCACATGGTCCATATTCTGGAGTATATGAGTCTGGAGGACCTTAAATCTCTACTGAGGGGACTTTCGGGATTGTTTCATGCCGTGGGGGAACATCAAAAGGAATTCAATTAATATTGTATAAAGGAGAATCTTTTTATGTGGCATCTTACTAAATTGGCACTGCGCAGTAGAGTCGTTACCATTCTACTAGCGCTGGCCGTCGCCGGAGTTTCCATCTGGGCATTCCTGGGAATCAAGGTGGAGCTCATACCCGATATCAGTTTACCTTATACCACGGTATTTACGGTTTACCCTCAGGGCACCCCGGATACCGTGGTGAATGAAGTTACCATGCCTATCGAAAAAGTTGTCTGGGATGAATGGTCAGGAAAAGGTTTAAAGCATGTTACCTCCACGTCTTCCGCCGGTATGTCCATGGTGATGGCGGAGTTCGAGTATGGTACGGATATGACAGCAGTCAGCGATAGCCTCAACGAAGGCATCAGTAAGCTCACCTTACCGCAGGCGGTCATCAATTTCCCCAAACTGACGGGAAGCAACACTAAGAATCCGCAAATCATTCCCATCAATATGAATATCATGCCGCTAATGAATCTGAGTCTATCTGGAGACCTGCCTCCGGAGCAGCTCAAGCAGATTGCCGTAACGCAAATCGTCCCCGAGCTGACCAAGGTCGAGGGTGTACTCCGGGTAGATACGGAGGGCGGGGACAAAGACCAGGTCGTAATTGCTCCCAACCCGGATAAGATGAACCAGTACGGCGTCTCAATGGCCCAGATTGCCGGGCTGCTCGGCACCGGCTATTCTTCCCTGAGTGATGTCGAAAACACTTCTCTCGGTACCGATAACATTAAACTATCCGATATTGCCATAGTCAGCAAGAGCCCGCCGCCGTTTTCGGCCATTACCCGCACCAATGGGCGGCCCAGCGTGGGCATATCGGTGGTAAAAACGGAATCGGCCAATACCGTAGAGACCGCCAATGCTATAAATGACAAGGTTGCAGAATTAAAAGGAAAGCTGAGCAGCGACGTCACTATCAGCACTATTTTTGACCAATCGGATTTCATCAAGGCCAGTATCAACAACCTCTGGGAAAAAGCCGTCATCGGGGGCGTGCTGGCAATACTGGTGGTCTTTCTCTTCCTCTGGGCAGTTCGCGCTTCGCTGATAACCGCTATCTCTATTCCCCTGAGTCTTTTTATCGGTTTTTTATGCATGCGTTTAACCGGGATTACTCTAAACATACTGACCTTAATGGCCATGGCACTGGCCGTCGGCCGACTAATCGATGATAGCATCGTGATGGTAGAAGTAATTTTCCGCCGCCTGCGTCGAGGGGAAAACTTCAATGAGGCAGCCATCGGGGGGGCCAAGGAGGTAGCTACTCCGATTACCACCGCCACGCTAGCTACCGTAGCTATCTTTATACCGTTGATGTTCGTCGGCGGCATCGTGGGCGAGATATTCATCCCCTTTGCCCTGACAGTAACTTTCGCCATGCTGGCCTCACTACTGGTAGCACTGATGCTGATTCCGGCCCTATCCAAGCTACTGGCAAGTGCCAAACCGAAAACAATTACAATACAGGACAACTGGTACCAGAAAATCTATACCAGGGCGCTAAAATGGACGCTCGGACACCGTGTTACCGTGGTGGTGGTTGCCGTTGTGCTGTTGATAGGCAGTATGGGGCTCCTTTCGGTAACCGGCACTTCTTTCATGTCCGGCGCAATGGGCGAAGCGACCATCACCATCAATATCGCCCTGCCGGCTACGGCTGAAGTCAGCGCTACCAGTGCCGTTGCGACTAAAGTAGAGACACTGCTCAGCAGGGATGCGGGGGTCAGGAACTTCGATTCAAACATCGGTACCTCCACCTCAATGGCCGGCATCATGAGTGCGTCTCAGGGAGGTGGTTCCAATACGGCGACGATAATCGTTTACCTGAAGTCCAGCGCGGATTTGCAGCAAGAGGTTACGGCGATAAATCAAGCCTGCCAGGGTATTGCGGAAAAAGGATATATCACTGTTTCCGGCTCGGATTCCGGGGCCGGAATGGGAGGGGGAGGATTTTCCGTTTCCAGCCTGAATCTCTCCGTCCAGGGGCAGAACCAGGAGGATATCGCCAAAGTTACGGCCCAGCTCATGGAAAAGCTCCAGGGCGTCAATGGTATCGCCGATCTGAAAAGTGACTTGACGACGGTTGTGCCCAAGCTGAATATTGCCTTAGAGCCGGCCAAAGTGGCCACTGCAGGATTAACGGCCACCCAGATGGCCGAGTTGCAGCAGGAGTTCATACTGCTGATGAATGGCGGGACTTTACCCGGGAAGACGGTGACCATTGATAATGAAAGCTATCCCATCTACATCAAGGGGATAGCCAAGAACCTCAGCGACGCGGAACAGGCGAAAAATCTGAAGATAGGTTTCCCCAAGTCCGTAACCCTGAATGATATCGCCGATGTTGCCATACTGGAACTGCCATCGCATGTCAGCCATACCGATACGGTACTATCCGCCACAATTACGGGCACAATAACCGATAAAAACGTCGGGGCGATAAACCGGGCGATTCAACAACAGGTCAACGCTTTGCCGGCACATCCCGGGGTGGATATAGTGACAGCCGGGATAGCCGAGGAAATGGGCAACACTTTCTCCAGAATGTTTATCGCCATTATCGTGGCTATCATCATAGTATTACTGATAGTTATACTCATGATGCGCTCCATAATCAACCCGTTGATTATCATGGTCAGTCTGCCTTTAGCCTTTATCGGTTCTATCCCCGCTTTGCTCATCAGCGGTTATACGCTCGGAGTATCGGCTTTGATGGGCTTACTAATGCTCGTGGGGATAGTCTTGACGAATGCCATCGTACTGGTGTCCATGGTGGAGCAACAGCGTAAGAATGGCCTGAGTATTCAGGATGCCCTGCTCGAGGGCGGCAAGACCCGCTTACGCCCGATACTCATGACCGCCCTGACCACCATCCTGGCGATGATTCCTATGGCGGTAAGCGTCAGCTCCGGCACTATGTTAGGCGCCGAGCTAGCGATTGTCGTGATTGGCGGCATGGTAAGTTCAACATTTTTGACTTTGTTTGTTATTCCGGCTGTTTACAGTCTGGCCCATCGGCGCCAAAGACAGCCAGTCGTTCAATGATGCTTCCTTCCACCAACTTAGGGACGCCAGTATCGAACTGGCGTCCCTACTTACATTCCATTGGATCATGATTCAACAAAGTGAGTAATTGTGTCAGACAATTGTTTAGTTATTCGCCGTAGATTTACCGCCAATTTCGTTACTAAGCTGAAACCTGGATAGGAGAGTCCAGCGAGCTAAGTCTGGTCTGCGTACTGCCACCATGCACTGGTCAATATCAAACTGACGACGCTGACCACGCCCACCAGGATATAACTGATAAGACCAAGTGGTATAGCTGCTTTTCCAGTCAATGCCTCAGCTGCACCGCTATAAAACATTGGAATCGTCCACGGGAAATATTGACCGTAGCCCAGCTGACTAATAACCTGTCCGAGGATAAGAACCAGGAAAATGCACCCCACGGCCGGTAAGTAGCCGCGGGCAACACTGGCCACCAGGGCGAAAGGAATACACAGGAGTACTGTTAACGAACCGGTACCTAATAATAGTGCCAGCCCGTTCAGGGTAGTTGCCGCCGACCATTCCGGTAGTTGCAGTATCGCCCCGATGGCCAGCATAAGGACGAATACCAGCAGGATGAGTGCCAACGACCAGTACGCCGCGGTAATGATTTTCGCTATAACGATGGTTACCCGTGACGTGGGCAGCGATAGCATATCATAGACAGTCTTGTCGCCGAATTCCCGGCCGAAGACCCAGACGAAAATGAACCCGAAAATTATTAAACCGCCAACACTCACCATGAGTAAAACCAGGCTGAAAAAGCTCGGCCAGTCGGCGGAGCCTCCAAATATCTGTGCCTTGGCCCCCACGAGACCTAAGCGGCGCGCCTGCTCCGGGTCCTTCAGGATAAACATGAATAGCCCGCTTATGAGGGTTACCAGTAAGAATGCCAGGGCGGTTATCCAGAGTGTCTTCGAGCGCCGGACCTTTTTAAGTTCGCCACAGAGTGCCGGGACTATTTCACCGATGATATTAGTAGGCGTTTTTATTATCGCGTTCATTGTATTTTCTCCTCTTTCAGGCCAACCAGCCCGAGGAAGTAGGATTCGAGGTCTCCCTGCTCGACCACCAGCCTGGTGGGCGGACAACCCGCCTCGACCAGCAGCGTCGCAACCTTATCGGGATGTTGCATCGTCGGCTTATCCGTGATAATAAGCGAGTTTTTGCCATCCAATCTCGCTGCGATACCGGCTTTCTCCAATGCCGACCGGGCGGCATTGGTATCACGAACGTCGATTACCAGGCGTTGTTCTTCCTGTTCAGCCAGCTCTCTGGCATCGAGTTCTTTCACCAGCCGCCCCTCGTGTACGACTCCTATTCGCGTTGCCAGCCGCGCCACCTCACTAAGGATGTGGCTGGAGATAAAAATAGTCACACCACTGTTTTCGGCAAGACCACGCAGGAGGTTCCGTATCTCAACAATGCCGGCAGGGTCGAGCGCGTTGGCGGGCTCGTCAAGGAGGAGTAAATCGGGATGATGGATGAGCGCCTTGGCCAGTCCCAGCCGCTGGGCATTGCCGAGAGAAAGTGTTCTCGCACGCCGACTGGCGTAGTGTGTCAGGCCTAATTCTCCGATAACCTTTTCCACCGCGTCGGCATCGTTCAGTCGCCGCAAGCGCCGTACTATCTCCAGGTTATCCCGGACGGTCAGGTCGGGATAGGCGTGGGGCGTCTCGACGAGATACCCGACCCTTCGCCATATCGACCTTTGACCGGGCTGTACCTTCATGCCAAAAAGCGACACCGAACCGGCATTCGGTCTGATCATTCCCAACAGCATGCGGATGGTCGTTGTCTTGCCCGCCCCGTTCAACCCTAAAAATCCGTAGATTTCTCCGCTGCGGATATTCAGGGAGAGGTTGTTAACGGCGGTGACGTCCCCGAAGCGTTTCGTTAACCCGGTCGCCGCAATCGATAGCGATTCGCCCATTTTTCAAGCCCTCCCGTCCAATCACCTCATGCCTTATGGAGGTCTAATCTTATATAATTTGGAATAGTATGCTATAATTATTATAGATATTGTACTGTACATATATTGTAATTGTCAATATGATATTATATAATATTTCTAATATTTCAGGTGGGAGGGCAGAACATGGATGGGTTCGAACGCAGGAAAGAGCAGAGTAAGGAAGATATCCGCCGGGCGGCCGAAGAGCTTTTTTCCAGGTTCGGTCCCGATAAAGTCAGTGTAAACGATATTGCCCGTAAAGCTGGAGTATCTCAAGCTACAATTTACAATAACTTCGGCAGCAAAGAAAAGTTGGTGCACGATTACCGCAAGACGATTGTCAACGAAGTTGCCGGCCGTTTCCGCGAGATATTGGTCTGGAAAAAGTCGTATGTGGAAAAATTCCAGGGGTTTTTGCAGTCATGGATAGACATCGCTGACCGATACAAAATCGAAATCGAAGACTCCGAAACAAAACCATCCAATGACTCGATTGGCATGGAAATCGAAAACTCATTCCGGGAATTTATTAAAGAAGCTAAACAACAGGGCAACCTCCGGTCGGACCTCTCCGATGAGGCCATCGTCACGTATATCAAGTTTTTCCAGCAGGGTATCTCTAACAACCCGGGAATCCATGACAAGATGCGTCGTGATATAAAACTTTCCCAGGACCTGCTATCACTATTTATGTACGGAATCAGCGGACAGAGCGGTTAAATTCGTCAAACTTCAAATGAATTCAATTTATAGTACATAAAGTCTTTCACTGGCCACTATGAAGCCTCACAAAACGGGAAGCTTTTTTGTTTTTCCTCGATATCCTCTTCCACAAGGGGATGATAATTTAGCTATTATGCAGGTAAATGTAATTAACGTGAGATTTTCAGAGCACTAAAGGCAGTACCTTGGCGGCAATGACTCCAACAATGACTGCTGTAGCCAGGTTCGCTCCGATAATCGCCCAAGCAGCCTTCCAGCCGAATTCTTTGGTCAGGGTGCCAATAGTTGCCAAACAGGGATAGATTGTACCCACCAACGCCAGCACAATGAGCTGTACCGGCGTAAGAAATGCGGCTAAGTTCGTGCCGAATATAACAACTGCCATGAGGAGGATTAGCTCTTTTCTGGCCGCACCGAATATCAGGAGTGTTCCCGCAATTATCGGTAATCCTAACCATCCCACGGTTAAAAACGATATGGCATTGTTCACAGGTGCAAGCCAGCCGAGGGCATAAGCTCCCTGTACTGCTGCACTGGCAACCATATATATCGGGAAAACCATATAGATTAATGACTTGGTCCTTGCCCAGGTCTGTTTAGCCATAACAGAGAGTGAAGGCGTCTTAAAGGAATGCATCTCCATTATTAGTCCCGTCAATTCGCCGGGGACTGCCTTTACAGCCAATTTGACCACCACAAACATAATGAGCAGGTCGATTACATAGAGCGCCAGCGCCCACCATATACCTATGAAGGCAGCTACCAGACCGAGAATGATGATGGTCCGGGCGGCGCAGGGGGCAAAGGTAATGGCCAAGCCTGCCATCAATCTCTCCCGCCTGGTACTCATGATTCGGGTCGTATAGATAGCGGGGACGTTGCAGCCGTAACCCAGGATTATGGGTATAATGGCTTTGCCGTGTAGCCCCATTTGATGCATAGCGCTGTCCAGCATGAAGGCTACCCTGGTTAAAATGCCCGAGTCTTCCAATGCAGCCAGCATCAAATAGAAAGGGACTACATAAGGTATGACCAGGGTAGCTCCAGCCACGAAACCGCCAAAGATGCCGTTCCAGATAATGCTCCAAATTGTTCCGCTTACCTGCGGGTCTACTCGTTGGAAGAAGGTGAAAGCGTGAGACATCAAGGTGGAAAATAAATTCCCTACCGTAAACGTCCAGAGTAGTAAGCCGGCAATCACGGCAAACGCGGTAAGGTAGCCGAACACTTTATGCGTAGCAAACCAGTCTAACCTGTCTAAAAGCGTGGGTTTTACCATCTCCTGTATCTGGACGTCACGCGCAATCTGGCTGGCCAGTAAATATCTCTCTGAGGCAACCACGGCAAAACTGGGCTGGTGATAGACATCTTCTATTTTCTTCGCGAGAGTCTCTGATGCACTAATTACTTTTTCCGACTTCTGGTTGACCAGTTCCTTTATGTTGGTATCACCCTCAAGCAGCTTAATAGCTACCCAGCGGGAAGGATATTCCAGATTAAGCCGTTCCGACTCGATTAACCGGGTTAGCTCTTCCGTATCAGCTTCTACGCCGTCCCCAAATTTGATTGAGTTCTTCACCGGCTCTTGTTTACACTCAGCAACCTGGATAGCCTTTTCAATTAACTCACGCACTCCCTGACCCTTGGCGGCTACAGTCGGCATGACCGGTATCCCCAGCAGAGTTTCCAGCTTTTTATCATCGATTATTATTCCCTTAGCTTTAGCCACGTCCATCTGGTTAAGGCAAACGACCATGGGCACGCCCATCTCCATTAGCTGCAGGGTGAAGAAGAGATTCCGTTCCAGAACCGCTGCGCCGATAACATTGATAATTACATCCGGCTTTTCATGAGCAATATATTCTCTGGAGACCAACTCTTCCAGAGAGAAGGTGGACAAAGAATAGATTCCGGGTAGATCCACGATGGTAGCATCATAACCGTCAAAATGGAGGACACCTTCGGCTCTTTCCACAGTTTTTCCCGGCCAATTACCTATGGTTTGTTGTGAACCGGTCAATTGATTAAATATTACGCTCTTGCCGACGTTAGCGTTACCGGCAAGGGCGATGGTCAGTCGTTTCCCGTTGCCAAGGCTCTTTTGGTTCTTTTTGCCGGTTGTTGGATGGCATGTACCCAGATTGACCAATTTCATGCCCTCCCTGCAAATTCACTTGCCAGTCTTTCAACAAAGACGTTGCATACTATCTCATCTCCCAGGGCCAGTTTTGAACCTCTCACGGCTATCTCCACCGGTCCTTTAAGCGGAGCAATTCTACTGACTTTTATTCTGGTTCCGGGTGTCAAACCCATGTCCAGCAGTCTCCGCAGAACCTTATTGTCTCCCCTGATGAAGGCAATCGTTCCTTCTTGCTTCTCTTTTAGAGAGGACATTGAGATCACATTGGCATTTCTTTTGCCCACTTTTTCCAGGTTATCTCCACTCCAGTTATGGCACTCTGCACAACTGGAAAAACCGAGGTTGCAGGGAGGAATGACCTTCTCATCATCAGGACATTTAGCCGGGGATTTTAAGGTCTGGCAGAGAGCCCGTTCAGATTCATCAGATAACGCGTGCTCCATGGCACAGGCTTCATTATGGACCTTATCATTACCGATATGCAGTGTGTCATGCAGGAAACGTTCCAGTAACCTGTGCTTACGGGTCATCTTTTCGGCTAAGTCAAAACCCTTGGGTGTGAGAGTTACTCCCTGGTACGGTGAATAATTAACGTAGCCATTATCCGCCAGCTTCTTCAGCATCTCTGTGACGCTCGCCGGAGCGATATTAAGTCGTTTCGATATATCCGAAGTACTGGCTGCTGCGCCATCTTGAGTGAGGGTATATAAAGCTTCCAGATATTCTTCAGTACTTGCGCTCATCTTGCAACCCACTGTTTTAGGTATACCTAATATTTAGGTTCACCTAAATATTACCAAGAATTATGTTGGTTGTCAAGGGCGTCATCTTTCCTCATCCTTGCACTTAGGAGGGACTTTCTTTTTGTTAAATACTTTCCTTCCGCCCCGGCGGGGTACCGAGATAATAGATATCTTGAAATATCTCAATTTGACTTATCGTTCAATGAAGCTGGATTGCACAATTGTCAGAATTGTGCAATCTTAGTCCAGGCATAGCCAAGCGCGCTACACTGTGTGGTTTGTGCCTTTCTAGCAATGAATTGTCATGGGATATCTTATTAGTATTGATTGGCTGGTTTGTTTTTGTTTTCTTTCTCTATCTGACCTATGAGTGGACAGCGGGACTCCAGAAAGGCGGGGAATTTGTCATTTTCGACCGCTTCCTTCTTCCGGGAATCTTCCCGGTGGCCATCATTTGCGCTTTGATAATAACTAGATTCCCTTACAAGGTTTTAATACCGGTAATGGTGATAGCCGTGGCTTTCGGTTCAGCGCTTTATGTCCAGTGGGCTTTGAATCTCAATATCCTGCCGGGCTGGCTAACAGAAAGGACGGTGGCAAGCAGGTGGCCTGGCTACATTTTCCCCTTGGGTTCCATATCCTCCCCAGGATAGTGGAGGACCTTATTTCCCCTGGCACATTCCAGCCGGAGGAGCAGGGCCTTTTCCCGGACGATAAATAAGGCTGATGTCTATCTCATATTTTTACACGTTAGTGTTGAGACCTCATGTTTTAGCCTCTTAATTCGAAACTTGGAAAACTCAAAAAAATGTTATTGTGTATACTCATTTTCTTAGTTACTTTTGCGCTACTATTATCGTTGCGTTTTCCATTCGAAACATCAAATCGGTAGACAAAAAGCCTGCTTGCTTGATCATCGTAATTTTTTGCAATTGCATATGTTCGTGGTCACCATTGCACAAACATCGGCATCACTATTCCGCTGTAGGTATAGCTATATCGAGGGAAAAGGATATGCTTTGTCAAGAGCATATTCGCAATAACACCCTACCTTTTAGCCTGAAAATCAGCGTTAAAACGTAAAGAAGAATTCAAGACTTACCCCGAAAAGCTCATTGATGAGTACCGATGGATATTGCACTTTTCAAGCTATTTTGTCACACTGAGGACTTTCACCATCTTGGTTAATGAGCGTGATTTAACGGCTACTTAGTAATTATGCCGTCGCCCCATTTAGGTATTAAACGGGGCGACGGTCCAGAAATTCCTCTTGTGCTGAGATAGTTAATCTACATAGGCAGTTTCGTGATCGCCAGAAAGACAAATCACAAAGAACGCGTAGGGCCTGTCAACATATCTGGCGATTACCGGGTTATGCGGTACCCCTTTGGGGCAGATAACGGCGGTTGGTTTATCAAAGACATACCTTTCATGCTCTGCGCCCATATCTATCGAGATTTCCGCCCCTAAGTAATCAATATTGCTCGGGTCGGTGCCAGCGAAAACCAGGACTTCGTCAGTGGGATGGACATGTGCCCCATCAGAATTCCCCGGTCCGCGGTGCCAGACACCGGGTGACTTATAGAATCCCCAGGTAAAATTAAGTGGCATACCTTCCAGGTCCTTGCCGTACATCCATACCAGGTTATCCGAGTTTCCCGGCCCAACCTTCATCCCACCAGCGGTTATCTTTTCTACTTGAGCTCTTTCCTGGTCTGTCAAGTTCCCCTGAGCCGTCTTGAATGGTTTCAGGGGTTTGAAAAAATGGTCATATTTGTGCCCGTGAGTAAAATACTCTTTAGTGGATTTTATTCTTTTCTCTGTAAAAGAAGATTCCATCGACATCCTTGAACCAGCACGCGCTCGTGTCATTATTTGTTTTTGCTGTTCCGTCATACTATCCCCCATCCAAGTTGTGGTGGGGTTGGCGCCGAGAGAAAAAATCATGAAGCTGTAGCCTATCGGATTGGTCACATTCTTGGTAATCAGTGGACAATGGGTAAACCCGGCGGGAGCAATGACGACGGTGGGTTTATCGAAGGTATGTACTTCCAGTTCATCACCTATACAAAAATCGATTTCCGCCCCCAGATACTCGACATTGTTGGGGTCAAGGCCGACGAATACCAAGGCCTCCGGGTAAGGGTGGATGTGAGGGTCCATGCCGGAGTGCCAATCACCCAGGCCGGTGTAGAACCCCCAGGAAAAATTGAGCTCCAGCCCTTCCAGGTGCTCTCTGCCATTCAGCCAGTAGATGCTGTCGGCATTTCCCGTGTTTTTGAATCCTCCGCCATCCAGAACCATCTGAGGCATTGTGGCTATGCTTAGGGGTTTTACCAGATGCTCGTACTTTCTCCTTGCCATTTTAATTCCTCTCCTTCAATATTTAATGATTACAATAAATTTTGCGGGATAGTTAATCTACTCGGGAAGTTTCGTGTTCGCCGGAAAGACAAATCACATAGAACGCGTAAGGCTTATCGACCCATCTGGTTACTAACGGCAGATGTGGTAACCCCGGGGGGCAGATAACGACGGTTGGTTTATCAAAGATATATCTTTCATGCTCAACACCCATATCTATCTCAAGTTTTGCCCCGAGGTAATCAATATTATTCGGATCAAGGCCAGCGAATACCAGGACTTCAGCAGTAGGATGGACGTGTGCGCCGATTCCTCGGTGCCAGATACCTGGTTTACTATAGAATCCCCAAGTAAGATTAATGTCTAATCCTGCCAGGTCCCTACCATACATCCAGGTCAGATGGTCGGCATTGCCCGGTCCCAGAATCTGCCCTTGTTTAGCCATTTCATCAAATTGAGCTCTTTGCTCCGATGTCATCTTATTCTTAAGCATTTGCCCCCGCTCGGTTACCATGCCATCTTTAAGCGGTTTAATCAAGTGCGCGTATTTACCTGTCGCCTTGGTTGGCTTGCTTTTTATCCGTTTACCCACATTAGATTTCATTGCTATCTTTCCCCCGCTTTTAGCCGCCGCTTCCTGCATCGCCTTTATCGTCGCCTCCGAGACACCTTCACCCATCCATGTGGTTTCAGGGACAGCTCCCAGAGAAGCCAGGTAAAAACCGAAGCCCTTAGGGCTCCACACACTCTTGGTTACCAGCGGACAATGGGGAAACCCGGCGGGGATAGAGACGACGGTGGGCATGTTGAACGAATATGTTTCCAGCTCCTCACCCAAACATATCTCGATTTCCGCCCCCAGGTAATTGAGATTAGCTGAGTCCAGACCGACAAAAACGAGACATTCAGGGTAAGGGTGCACGTGAGGGTCCTGACCGGTGTGCCAGTCACCGAGCCCGCTATAGAATCCCCAGGTGAAATTGAGTTCCAGCCCTTCCAGATGGTCCCTTCCGTTCAGCCACACGATTTTGTCGGCATTTCCCGGCCCATTGGTAAATGCGCCCTTCGGGCCTTGCAGCTTCTTCATCACCTCCATATCCGTTCCGCCAACACTCAGGGGTTTAACTAAATGCTCATATTTTCTCTTTGCCATTTTTTCTCGCTCCTTATTAAAAATATTGCTCTATTATATTTATAGTGCACCTTTACCCGGGCACGGTTCCCCGGATTTGCTCGTTTTTCCCATCCGATATATTCATCCTTGCAGGCAATCTAGCAGCTCTAGCAGCCGTGGCAGATTCAAACGTCGATAACAAAAACCTCCATTATTCCATACCTGCTTCAACCCAGGCATTGAAACGCAGGCCGGACGCCGGATCGTACTTTCTTTCAAATGCTCCCGGATTCTTCTTTCGTATATCTTCTATATTGATTGACTCAACTTCCACCAGAAAGCTGCTCACAACCATCCCCGTGGCATTTTTTGAAGTTGTCCTGTGCGGGGTTATCGTGTTTATCGCTCCTCCTCGATCAAGCTCTCCCGGGACTACTGGGTCATACCTCGCTCCGTGGTCCATGTAGACGACCCCGGGCATCATTCGTTCGGTGACATAAGCGCCACCCAGGACGGCACCCCTTTCGTTGTGAACCTTGACCACGTCGCCACTCCTTATACCCCTCGCTGCGGCGTCAGCCGGACTAATCCAGAGCGGCTCATACTTGTATCCATCCGGGCCCTTGACCTTGCAGGTCTGGATTTCCCTTGTCCAGGTAATATCATCGCACTGGGCGTGGACTCTCCATCTGCCGTGGTTGGATATGATAAGAAGGGGGAATTTCCTGGCCCTTTCGCTGGAGATTCTTTCATCATGGCTTTCACCTTTTTCTATCCAGTGCGGGACCGGGGGTCTTTCCATGTCGTCAGGGAAATGCTTGGCCAGGTTCTGGGAGTAGAACTCTATCTTGCCAGAGGGGGTCTTCAAAGAATTGTTCTCCGGGTCCTCGTAGAAATTCCTCAGACCTGGCGGATATTTCTTCCATTCAGGGTCGTTAGGAATGACAAAATACCCCTTTTCTTCAAACTCCTGGTAGCTAATCTTATCCTGTATGCCCGAGTTATCAAAGACGATTTTTTGCCATTCGTCAACAGTCTTGCCCCCGGTGTATTTCTCCAGCAAACCGAATTTCTCGGCTATCAAACAGACCGCCTCGTAGTCGCTTTTCGATTCCCCTATGGGTTCAATGCATTTTCCACCCTGCATTACAGTGCAGAATTGCCCGCTTTCTAAATCAGAGGTCATATCCTGTTCCTCGAATTTGGTATTGACCGGCAGGATAATATCGGCAAACAAACAATCGTTTTCCAGCCACGGGTGCTGTGCCAGGATGAATTCTATCTTCGGGCTTCTCAACGCCCTGATAAAGGAATTGCTATCATTCCAGCAGGTTATCCAGCAGGGCGAATCCGTCCATATCATATGCACCTCGGAGCAGCCCTTAGCGGGGTAAGTGTATTTCACGAACTGGTCCTCTATCGTGCCGGGAAAGGTCGTATTACCGTACCAGCTTACAGGCGGACGGAGAATGGCTTCGTGGATAAGGTCCTTGGGAATAAACTGTGTCGGGTTAATCGGCGCCGGCGTCATGAGTTTTTGCAGTTCGGACCGGGATGTTTCTCTATTATCCAGGGGTAAAGCCCGCGGGGTGCCAACTTCCGTAATGGAATAAGAAGGCCTGATCAAACGGGGATAATACAGGCTCATTGGCATCTGACTTCCCTTCGGAAACCACATACCGGATATGCCCCATTCGAGCATCTTGACCTGGTGAGCCCCCGGCTTGCCTAGTCCCTGCATCGCTAACAATAACACTTCAAGCCTGCCGGCTTCAGTTGAATAGGCGCTCCTGATGCCGGGACCGCCATTACCATGCGCTATTGTCGTCCGCTTAGACGCCCACTCCCTGGCCAGCACCTTGATTATCGCCGCCGGGATTCCTGTTATCCCGGCAGCCCATCCGGGTGTCTTGGGAATCCCATCCTCTTTCCCCAGGACATACGGTTCGAACTTCTCAAAGCCGGATGTGTGCGTGGCAACGTATTCCTTATCATAAGTCCCTTCAGTAATCCAGATATAAACTATCGCCAGTTGCAGGGCAGCATCGGTGTTGGGCCTTATGGGAATCCACTTATCAGCGTGAACAGCCGCCCCATAGTTCAGGTCCGGGCAGATATAGATGCACTTTATGCCGAGTTCGGTAAACCAGTAGCAAAGGCGGCTTGCCATTTGCCCATTGAATCCCCAGGGTGTTGTCTCTGGGTCGCATCCCCAGAATAGAAGAAGCTCGGTGTTCTCGGCAATATCAGGTATGACGTTGGCAGACGGTCCCATCTCCCCTACGGGTTCCATTCCCCAGGCGTGCTTGGCTCCCCAGGCCCACCCCTCCCAGCTATCCGGATTTCTCATCTGTAGTGTATAACCTCCCAGTAAGGCCAGTAGTTTATTGGCGCTGCCATGGGCGGCATGGATGCCCTTTCCCTCCCCGTGTCCATCCGTCTGGGCAAGTACCGCTTCCGGACCATATTTTGCCTTTATCCTCTTTAACTCGCTGGCTATTGTTGTCACGGCCTCATCCCAGGATATTCTAATATACGTGCTCTTTCCCCTGTTTGCCATATTTCTATCACCGTCGGGGTCCCAATCAACCCTTTTTAATGGGTAGAGAATCCGGTTGGGGGAGTATACCCGCTTTTTATAGGCCATACCGAAAGGAGGCAACAACGTTTTCATGGCTGGTTCAAAGACCTGCCCGCGCGCCTCTATCTTCCACGGATTCAGTTTCTTCCTGTCATAATGCCAGTCATAGTGGAGCGGTCTAATCCTGACTATTTTCCCATTATTGACATCGACCACTGTCGGATTTCCATCAATGCCGAAATCCGCCAGACTGAGTCCCTTTACGAAGGTTTTTTCTTTTCCAGCTTCCATGCTAGACTTGTCTTTTTCTATCATTTATTCTCTCTTTAATTTATCTGACTTGTAATTTTATATTATGCCAACTTCAAGTGAAAAATACAATCATTGTTGTTTCTTAGCAACCAGTTATTCTAAAGTACTATTCACCTGCTTTCATGATCGGTGAACAAAACGAATAATACTAAGTATTGGCCTACTGACCTGCCCCCAAAAGTGATACCAGAGTTTACCTCATTGCCATAGTTAAAATAGCTTCAGGGGCTGGTTGACCTTGCTTTATATATTTGCAGATTCTCTTTACGAGAGTCGAACTCCACCTGTAACAATACTTAATTGGCTTGTTGGATTTGTTCCAGTGTATACTCTCTCCCAATCATTTATTTCCCCCTTTTAAGATATCATAACCGGTATCGTTTTAGGGGGGCAGGTCAGGAGCGCCTTCTCAAGGGCGTAGTCAAAATAACGTGAGTAACGTAACACCTATACCTTCTAGCTTCAAAGTAGCTGCCGGTAGGGTAAAATGAGGGTAGGATTAGGAACTTCATCACCGGAAAAGTCCCGAGACTAGTGGACGGGGAGACAGGGGGAGGGTCAAACTACACCTGAAACATAGGTTCTGTGTTCGTTTAACAGATTTGATGATTCACCATTGCACGAACATAGGGATGAACGTGTGGTGTTATATCAGATATAACAATGCATCTTTTTGTGACAGTTGTATTTACTGGTGATTATGGAGCATTATAGAATAGAATGCTGGAGAAGACCGGTTAATATTTTAGGCACAGATGTTCAAAGAATTTCAGTTTCCCTATGGCAATTCTGCTTTGACCGCCCGTATTCCCCGGAAAAATATAGCCTTTGTCTTGAAGAGAAAGCATGCCGGAGGCTTGGCGGATGAGACTGCAGCCTTGCTGGAGGCTGTCAGGCATCCTATTAATGCCCCTCCCTTGATCGACTGCATCAGCAGGAATGATAAGGTTGTTGTTATCGTCACGGACAATACCCGGCCATGCCCTGACGACCGGCTGTTGCCGCCTCTTCTGGCGGAGTTGGAACGGAAACTGCCGAAGGAAAACATAACCATCATCGTCGCCCTGGGTTTGCACCCTCCTCTAAGCCAGGTAGAACTGAATAAAAAGCTGTGTAAGGATATCGTATCCGGCTACCGGGTGCTTAATCATGATACTTCCGGGACGATAAACATCGGTACTACTTCCAGAGGCACTCCGGTTGAGGTCAACCGGCTGGTTATGGAAGCGGATTTCCGTATCAGCACCGGCTTCATCGAGCCACATTTTTTCGCCGGCTTTTCCGGCGGCAGCAAGAGTATTGCTCCGGGTGTCTCCAGTCCGAAGGCAATCTATCACAACCACGGCTATGAAATGATAGAGCATCCCCTGTCCCGGGCGGGAATCCTTCAGGGAAACCCAATACACGAAGATATCGTGGAGCAGGCCAGGATAGCAGGGCTTAACTTCATTGTGAACGTTTTACTTAATGAAAGCTACCAAATCACACATGTGGTGGCCGGCGACCCCGTGAAGGCTCACGAGAAAGGCTGCCAGATTGAGAGAGGACTTGCTGGCTTCGAAGTCGACCATAAAGTAGACATTACCGTAACTTCTAATAGCGGGGCGCCCTTGGACCTGGATTTGTACCAGACCTGCAAAGGAATAGATAGTGCCTCAATGATAACCCGGGAAGGAGGCATAATCATCATGGCCTCTTCCTGCAGCCACGGTGCCGGGCCTGAAGCGTTTACACAATCGCATTTAGTTTGTCACTCCCCTGCAGAGGTCCTGCAAAATTTACAGACCGAAGGCCTCAACCATCTTCCTTGGCAGAATCAGCGTCTAGCCTGTGCCCAGCTTAATAATGATATTTATCTGGTTTCCGAACTTGATGATAGCCTAGTCAAAAACATGATGATGGTACCGGTTCGCACTATAGAGGAGGGTCTGAAGAAGGCATTTCTCAAGCTCGGTAACGAGGCCGAGATAGCTATAATACCAGAAGGGCATCTGGTCTTACCCCTTCTGTAAAAATAGAGCCCAAGAAAATAGGTCTCTCTAGTATTATTTGTTTCATTAGGTAGGTCAGGAGAAAAACAAGTGGTATCACTATCGGGGGCAGGTCTAGACCGTTGGGGACAAAATATAATACAGGAGGTAAAAAATGGAAACCTACGGTAATTATGATGTCGTGGTGGTCGGTGGGGGAGTATCTGGCTGTGCGGCTGCCATAGCATCAGCCAGGGTTGGAGCTAAAACAATCCTGATTGAGCGTCTTGGCATTCTGGGCGGTATGATGAACGTTACAGGGCCTCCAGGATGGGCTTTCTCTCACCTCTGGAATGAACGCGGTGAGCAGATTATTGCCGGCCTTGTAGAGGAGACACATCACAGGTTGGAAAAGGAGGGGCATGCCCTGACATACCCCAAACCTGAGGATCGCAACTTCAACAATGCCTATTCTTTTGTTGATCCGGACTGGTGGGGGCTCCTTATCTTCGAAATGTTGAAGGAAAACAACGTTGAACTGCTTTTGCACTCGCTGGCTGTAGAAGTTCTAAAAAAGGGCAAAAAGGCACAGGGCGTGGTCGTCGAGAACACGTCCGGTCGGATGGCCGTCATGGGTAAGATGATTATTGAGGCCACTGGCGAAGGCGACATGGCTGTCAGGGCCGGCGTGCCGTTTTCCAAGGTTGACAGGACCAAAGAAGAGATCGATCCTCCCTCTATTACCTTCCATATGGACGGTGTAGACTGGGACAAGGTCACCGCGTACATGAAAGCCAACCCCGACCAGTTCTTAGGCGAATCCTGGGGCTTGAAACCCACACCTGAAATGGAAGCGACAAGGAAGAAAAGCCTGGAACGGCTCAATAGCTGCAAATCCATTCTTGACCTAGTCAGGGCAGGGACGCTGGGAACTATCAATTTCCCTGATCTTACCCGTAAGGCTCTGGCTGCCGGCGATCTTCATCCTTACGGCGACCTGGGCTTCTTTTTCACACCCCGGGATGGTGGGCATATACAGCCCGTATTTCAGCACTCGGCTCAAGTACCTGATTGCGATGCGACCGATGTCAAGGAGTTGAGTACCGGCGAGTCGGAAGCCAGGAGACAGGTGGTCATCGCCCTGAAGGCCGCTAAAAAGTACCTTCCCGGCTTCGAAAATGCCTACTTTACCAGACTGACCATCGGCATGAGGACCCGGGAGGGGAGACACATGGTCGGCGACTACCAGTTGACCAGCGAAGATGTGACTGAATCGAGGAAGTTCTCCGACGTTATCGCCAAATGCGCCATGGCCACGCAAACAGGAGGCCCCTTCCACTCTACCGCGCACCCCGGTTCAGCCATGAATATCGACCCCAACCGTAAATATCACCGGCCCGGGGATAGAGGGTCATACGATATCCCCTATCGCAGCATGGTGCCGAAGAACGTTGAAAATATGCTGATTACCGGTAAACTGATATCGGTAAACGAAGACTTTAAGAGGGACCTTTTGCCGGACAACATCGCGACCGGGCAGGCTGCCGGTGTGGCCGCTGCCCTGTGTGCCAAGAAAGGCCTCACGCCCCGGGAGATGGAGAAAGACGTCAAGGAGCTCCAGGATATCCTGGTAAAACAAGGCGCCATACTAACCGGAACACATTAGGTACATAAAAGGAGAAAACAAAGTGAACATCGTTGATAGTTTGGTATTTGGCGCTATTGATATGCATGTCCATTTTGGTCCTGAGTCTCTGATGGAACGGCGTCAAAATGCTTTACAATTGGCCCGTTCGGCCAAGGAGATAGGCCTCAAGGCTCTGGTACTTAAATGCCGGGAATATAATACCGTGCCTATTGCACGTCTGGCAAGTGAGTTAGTCCCTGAAGTCCAGGTATTGGGCAGTCTAACCCTGGAACCCGAAATCGGAGGGGTTAATCCGGCTGCAGCGATATCCGCCGCGCGGATGGGGGCCAAGATCATCTGGATGCCAACCTTTTCTTCTACCAATTCCAGAACGGTATGCGAGAAAGTCCTGGGGTACAAACTGCCCGGGCCGGAACAGGTGATTCTCGATTCTCGCGGTAAATTAAAGGCTGAAGTCAAAGAAATTTTTCAAATCGTCAAGGAGTTTAATATCGTGCTGGCCAGCGGACATATCTCGCCTGAGGAAACCTTCGCTCTGGCTGAGGAAGCACAAAGAATAGGATTCAACAAACTGCTGGTCACCCACGCTCTGCAAGGAGCGCTTACTACCGTTCTGTGTAGCAATGATGAACTTAAGCAATTAGCTCGTGGAGGCGTATACATCGAGCATTCATTTTGGGATGTGTTGCCCACTATGAATTCCTATGACCCTGTACGAATTGTGGAACTGGTGAAAGCCATCGGTGCTGAACACAGTATTATGAGCACCGATTTGGGTCAGAGCTATAACCCTCCGGCTCCGGAAGGTATGAGAATGTTCATCGCTACTCTGCTGAGGAAAGGCCTGGAAGCCAAAGAGGTTGAGATGATGGTAAAGACTAATCCGGCCAAACTTCTAGGATTGACCTAAACTCAGGTACATTCTCTATCTCCATGAATTCATCTAAACACGCCAGCTTGATAAGCCTGACACGCGAGCAAGCTGGCCTGTTTGCGTGTCGGCACTATTTGCTTACTTTCTACATTAGGATTTTTGCAGTGATCAGGGGATCAGATAAGAAATATGATTTATATATATACTATATATACGTTATTTTTATTTAATGCTCTCAGAACAGGGCCTCGTGAGATGTTTAACAAATCGGATTCAGATAGAATGCGAGCCAACAAATAATGGAAAAGGTTAATTTGTTTGGTAACTACGCTTGAATTGTAACCTCGCGACACAAAACATCTTGTATATTAGTTTGAAGGTAACAGATGCATTTTCAAGGTATAGGGAATAAGATGACGTTGACGGGTTCCGGTGAGGTGCACAATTCATTGGGGAGTCTATGACTGCCCCGCCAAAAAGATTGCCTGCCGGCTCTCAGGTGGCCCGATTAAGGAAATTGGGGTG